>Ga0116229_10010661_pt1 | contig 13739 bp, 13 predicted proteins | sample S1TSphgellanicum_3_FD_87313 | JGI IMG/M metagenome (GOLD analysis project Ga0116229, IMG submission 87313) | Host-associated microbial communities from peat moss isolated from Minnesota, USA - S1T2_Fc - Sphagnum magellanicum MG | ecosystem: Host-associated > Plants > Peat moss > Unclassified...
CAACATAATTAGGAAAAGCTCCCCCCAAACTAGAGCTAAAAACGCATTTATTTTCTTTTTTATTTCCTATTTTCACTTTTTCATTTTCAAATTTATAGGAGACTTATCATATTTAGAATCTTTATGTAGTGTGCTTTGTTTTTTATTATCTTGTATATTTCCTTTATCATCTAATTATAGGCATGATAGGTTGACAAACAAGGAGCATAAGCTTAGAATAGAATGAATTGAACTGTGTAAGCAGGCACAAAGAAGAAAGCGCCAAGCACTTTGGCCCGATGAGAAAAGAGGCAAAAATGAAAAGAGAGAATTTTTTTCTTTTTTGGAAAAAGAGAAAAAATCAAAAATATTTTTTATTTTTTTGTTGTGATTTTCAAAAACCTTCTGCCTGAACAAAAAAACCAAATTTTTGGCTCTTTATTTTATGCTTGCTTTTCAACAAGCTCTTTTTTTGTTTTCAAAAATAATTGGAATATCTTTTTTATTGTTCGCGCCTTACCAAAAAGACTAATAAATGTTGGTCATGACTTTCAAAAAGTTCCCATGACTATGAAGATTTCACATGGAGGAGTTTGCATCTTTGTTATGGGTGTTATTTTGTCGTGCGACCCGATGGCTTATGTGTGACCATCATTACTTTCAAGCCCACGCCTACATGGCGTGAACTTTGGTTGAATTCGGGTTTTAAATCTCGCCGCTGAGATGCTCAGTTGACTTTGAACCTTGATAAGAAGATGGCTTCATTCCAAATTAGTGCAAAAGGTTTAAGGACTTAGGATGAACCCATGTAATTGAGTATAAGCTTCACTACTAAAAAACACCCAACACTGACCACACTAAGAGACTTGCCAATGGCGAGAAAGGTCGTAGGTAACACTAGTTGGCGAAATGGCATTAAGTATTCTTAGCGGTACAAAAAGAGAGGTCATGATGATATCATCTACGTTTGTACCGTTCCTCATGAAATAAATCTCACATCCAACCATCTAACCAGGGAACATGATAATTTCCATGAAGTTCCAGTAAAACTGGCAGGCCAGCCAGACCGTGAGCTAGTGGGAACAGGATCCTTCCAAAAAGAAAAACCTTCAGGGTAATTACTTTGCTCGCGTTAGTAAAATGATGAATTCCCAGAAGAAAGGCTGACATGGGGACTCAGGGCACAACATAATAAATGGCGAGGAGTTTATATGAGCAAAATGGACAAAAAAAAGATTTTTTTCCGTCCTGACAATAAACTAAGCAGACGCCATGTAAATCTCTACTTTCTATTTTATTTAGTTTACTCCCCTGAGAATAGCCGTATGAGGCCAAAGGCTCATGTACGGTTCGGAAGCCAAGCCTTTGTAGTAATGTTGCGGTTTAGGTTAACTAACACAAAAAAGAGACAGTTTATTCAATTATTGCCTTTGGGTTCCAAACTACATATAGGGAAGGAACATTGTTGTTTGCGAGGTATTGATCAATTACATGGACCCACTTTTCATTCCATTTGTGGTAATTTAATTATTTATGAACTGTCCTTAAAAAAACCATTTATTTTTTAGCACGATAGATCACTTTGTGCCATAATCAACTTGTTGCCAATTATTGCGCCCTTGTATGAAGATGGAAAAAATGAAAAATAAAAATAAAACATATATATATATATATATATATTTATTTATTTATTTATTTATTTCATTTTTTCCATGACGACAGATCATGGAGAAGCAAACATAATAGTTTCCCACTTTGGTTGACTGTGTTCCTAGAAAAGAGATTTTCTCTTTCCAATCAAGAAACGAGTACTACCAAAGTAATTATACATACCAATTTCTTTACAGATCTATATGCTTTGATTGGAACTGGAAGTTTTGAAATAGGTTGGTATATTACCATAATAAAACATCATAGAGGCGGGTCATTTGGTTATGTTTTCCTATGATATACTATATTATTTTATAACTGAAATTATTTATCTATATCGTGGATCTATAGCTTTAACCTTAGATCATTTCCTTTTGCGTACATGGTAAACAAAGCACATAATAGCTTATAATCAGATTTCTAAATTGAGCGCATTTTTGATGAATAAAAGTATATTTTTTCTCGCCAATTAAGCAACCATGTTGCTTGATTACTTTGTCTTTTTGTGCAATTTAATTCCTTTGCTCCTTAACCTCAAGTACACGGCCAAGCGGGAGAAAATAAAATGTGTTTTCTTTTCTGTTGTTAACCATCGTAAAAAGTTGATTACTTTGCCCTATTGGTTGGTCCAACTAAATATCTTCTATAGTTCTTAGTTTGATCATGACTTGTTTTACTGAGTTAAAGGCGCAAAGTGAGAACATAGGTACTGTGGAAGGTAAAAGACCCATTAATTTACAAGTTTATGGTATAATAACAAATTTCCTAATAGTAGTTATACTTTTGTCAGTTTCTATTTTTAAGCCGTCTATAAAATAATTCCAAAGTTGTCTATCATTTTGAATGAAGGCTGCAAGCGTAAATCTTTAATAAAGAAATTCAAAACATCATACAGATCTATATTTATAGATTGAGCAATCTGATTACACTTCATTTCAATATAGGTCTTACAACCTAGCTACTTCATTTACTAGGTTTGTTCTTTAAACATTAAATACAGGAAAATTATCATGATGATTAAAGAATAGTGCGAACACTGCGGTCTCTCTCCTGCAAGGAGGTTATGATTACAAAATGCATACAAAATAAATATCAATATATCATTTTGCATATATGAATTTAAAAAAATATATGACCCAAAGTAAAACACATTTTATTATGATGTAAATGTGTAGTTGAGATTTTTTCAAGAATTGCCATTTTGATATTTAATTCAAGTATTTATGAACAAGGATAAACAACAAAAATATTTGTTACATGGCTTTGAAAATGCTTTGGGTACTAGTTCCAAATGTTCCAATAATATTTTAGAAACATCATTGTTTAAATACATTAAACATGATCAACATTAGTTTAATTACCACTTCAAAACATTTTGAAACTAAATTGTGCTCACACTAGTGGTGGCTTTTTAATACCTTACTTAGACTTGCCCAAATGGTGATTGGATGCCTTTTTTCAAGATTAGTCGTGTAATCATATTATTAATGTTAAAACTAAGATGTTAACATATGTTTGGACTCAAGTTTTTAATATAGTTGTAATATTGAGAAGGAATTTCACATCATGTTATATTACAAAATCTTGTAGAAGGAGAAATTATTTAAAAAAACATATTTGTCTTTTCTATGACATGCACAAATTCCTTCTTACAACCAAAGGTTTAAAGCCATTTGATTTTCCTTCCATTTGCAATTACTTAACTTTTCTTGTGTGTGTGACATCATGAATTTTTTCATTTTCATGCTCATATTTACATCATGTGTACTTATATGATGAATTTCACCAAATTGATTTGTAAAAGGAACTTCAAATTCCAATGCTTTAGAATGAAACCTCCCCTTATGCCAATCCATTTTGGATTATGTAAGATAAATGAGAACAATCCAATGATGAATGAGTTCAAATGAATGAAATGACATGGAAACCAACTCTGTTTATATGTGGTCTAATGACATGTTCTAACAAAAGAAATTGGGTCTAAAATTAACCACTTGGCTAAACATATATATGTGTTTTGGTTTTTGGTTTCATAGTAACCAAAATTTTGATTTGTTGGGGTGGAAAGATGTTAAATTTCTTTATTAAGTTTTAACATGTAAGAAAAAATGTGAAGGATATTTAACTTTTCAAATTTTCATAACTTGTTTATAACCAAATTAAACAAAATTACATTTTGGATTATCTCCATTTCAACTAATCACAAGAATTGCTTCCAACACCTTGATACCATGCACATAAGTCCCAAAAGAAAGCTTCAACCATTGATGGTTTCAATAGGTGGATGTGTGGTTTTCTTTAATATCATCATTTATGTTGTTGGACCAAATTTTTGTAAACATGCATTAAGTTCAAACAATATTTGAACTTTCATAGTTGATAGCTTTTTACTTTTTGATCATGATTCTAGTAACAATAGACACGATGTGTTTTTGAAATCAACTAAGATTTTCAATGTCTGATGCATGGAAGTTTAATTTGAGGCAATTATTAGAACAATATGTCTTTGTTTTTTGAAGTCTTCAAGATTTTAAATGGTGGTTAACACTAAACATGTTGAATGGTGGTCATGTCTCTTTCATAATTCATTAAAAATACCATGTGATCCTTTCATAATACAAATAAAAATTATTATTTTTTGATATATATTTTTTACTCTATCAATGGCTTGAATTATGTTTCATTGATTTGCATGGAATCATTCTTGTGTGAAATCATTAGTAGGTGCAATGACGACAAAGACACAAAATTTCATTTGTTTTGGTTCCCAACACTTGCCCCCAACATTGGAAAGTTGACTATCACATCTTATAGCTTGTGAAATCATTTAATTTAATGATGGATTTAGCATGTTAAGAAAAAAATGTTTTACATCATCACATAATCCAAATTGGAATTGATCACGAATGTAACTTCATTCCAAGAAATAACACATGCTTATAGCTTCAATTTAAAGGCATACACAACTATTGGTTGTGGACATGAATGATGGGATCATAGTTTAGTAGTTGATTTGCAATCAACCAAAGGTGGCAAGGTAGTGTTGAACTCAAGGAACAAAATGCTTCAAATAAAGTTGTAAATAGAAAGTGCCAATAAGACCAAATTGAGTTTGGCTACTTTTGGTATTGATGAAGATGAAGTTAGATGCCTACGTGAATCCAATTCATAAAACCTTGAAAATTGGAATGTGGCTATTAAATTATTTAAGAGATTGATTTGTGGTTGTTTCATATGTTATAGAAACACATATTTTGTATGTAGAGCACTAAACTCAAGATGTGTAATAGGCTCATGAAAAGATTTATTTTTAAATTGCAAATGTTTAAGAACAACAAATATTTCCTCAATGGAAGCCGCTATTTTATCCCTAGACATAGACATGACTTCAAAAGAATCATGATTTCTAAACAATGAGAATATTTGTAGGCTCAATTGGGAGCTAATTTTTTCATGGGAACAAAAACTACCACAACTAGTAGTATGACCAACAAAAGCTATGACAAACTACAATAAACTTTGTCTAAACATAATTTCAAACATAAGTGAAAAGATGAGCATAAACAAGGGTGAGAAATATGCGACAAAATACTCAAATGAGATTTTAGTTAATAACATGAAAAACTATGAAGTATATGTTATATAGATTCCAAAATTTGCCTATAATTTTCAAGCTTCACATTCACCTTGCCCATGACTCTTGGCCCCACACTAATGATAGTTGCTTTATCTAGTGTTAGGGTTTAATTATGATGCTTTGGTCATTTATTATTCTTCTAATGTTCTCCTAATATCTTCCAAGACTTTCAAATGATTTTTAACTTTTGGGTTGTTGCTTGCAACTTCAATCACAACTATTGAGCACTTGCATGGTACGATGTCAAATGTGTGATTGTTTCCATAGTTGGACCGAACTATACCCTATCATCAAGTGCTACAATCAAACCGATGTAGTTTTAAGTCTTTATGAACCATCTTCCATTATGTAAAAGACCCAATTAAGAAACTATAGACATTATAGCCTTAGGTTGCAACCTTATATACACTCCACTCACCAAAGCTTATCTAGTGCCTACAACAAGCTTTTGACATATTTTTGGCACAAAAGATATTTGAATCCTTTGGATAGAGAAGGTTCCACTCTCAACTTCAAATCATCACCCTTAGTACGATACTCGCTACAATCTAATTCAACTTGGGATCTACTTCAAATCATCACCCTTAGTACGATACTCGCTACAATCTAATTCAACTTGGGATCTACTTCAAATCATCACCCTCAGTACGATACTCGCTACAATCTAATTCAACTTGGGATCTACTTCAAATCATCACCCTCAGTATGATACTTGCTACAATCTAATTCAACTTGGGATCTACTCTCGTACAATCAGCAGTACATATGAATTTTGGACCTTCTTTTTGCACACTAACCCTAAAAGTCATAAGCATCACACTAAATTACCGTTCCAGGCATAATTGTGGAGTTCTTTAAGATAATTGTGATGCCAGACCGGATGTAAAACCCTTCCTTTGGTCTTGCAGCTTCTAGCACACCCTGCAACAAAAAAAAACCTTGGGTTCACAAACTATATAGGAGCCACAAAATTCACTCCCATTTGAGTAGTACACAAAGCCCCACCCACGTGGCCACACTAGTGATCCAGGGAATATATGTGCCAATTGATACCGATATACACAAAAAATTGTGATGGATCCATGGGTTAAATGTTTAGAGGAGTTTAGAAACATACATCGGTGTTTGCAATGACCACGTTACAGCCGATTCTTGCGTTCTTGTCCACTATGCAATTGCTGCACAATTCAAACCGAATTTTGCCACATATGTTTACAACCTTTCCCTCAAAAGAACCAACTCCTGACCCTTCTTAACAATTCAGCCTCTCTCCCCTTTTCTGTGTATTGCATTTGTTGTGCACAAGGTGATTATCTATCTTTCACTTTCAGCCATGTACATAACATAGACAGCGAGAAAATAGCACCAAACAAGTTAAAGTTTAGAGTTTTCCTCCAAAAGAAGCAATGGAAAAAACAAACAAACAATGATTTGCAAGTCAGATCCAGTGTTCAGATCACAAGGTGCAGCACACCTTATCCTTGTATTTTCTCCAACACCCAAAGGAACCTTGCCCTCAGCCAGCAAGGAGGACATCTCCGCCTCCGTCTCATATGAATCTGCCCCCATCATCATTGTGTCCTGCAAAAAATTTTACCTCCCCACACAGATGATCAGAAGAACACAAAAAAATTTGGAGAGATTTGCAACTTCCCAAATTTTTCTATTTTGCATGAGAATCAAGAAAAATAGCACTGCACAGGCTGTGGAATTCTTATGGGTCAAGTTGATCGATTCCAACAACTTTGGTGTTTCCCATTTTTGACTCCATACCTTCAACTGAACTCCACTTTCAAGTCGAGACCGGACTCCAACGACTGAATGCTCAACACTACACTCTTGTAGAAAACAACCATGCGAGATAATAGAGTCTTTGACCTGCATATGATGAGACATCATCATCAAATGGGTACAAGATTTAAGCATGTAACTACTTCCAGTTGTCCAACCACTAGAAGAGATTGTGGTTTTCCTCACAGAAGAAGGCTCATGACATGTGTGAGATAAACTTCAGAATTTGTACAGAAGTCAGGAGAAAAAAGGTTTGGGTACTATAACTACTAACCCTGCATCTTTCTATCTTGGTGGGTGGAAGGTAGCGAGGCGATGTAAAGGTAGGCTTTGAAGCATCGTAGAAGCTAAATTTGGGTGGCTGCAAAAAACCCAATTTCATCAAATGCCAAAAATGCATCAGTCGGTTTCAATTTCATGTTCAAAACGCATGCACAAGTTTCGCTATCCATCTATACAACAGAATATTATATCTTGACTTTGAGTGTGAAGAAAAAGGTGATTTACCTGTTCTGTGAGAGCCAAGTTTGCATCAAAGAAGGATTTGATAGTGCCAATGTCTTCCCAGTAATCCCTAAACAAATACGCCTGTTGAGACCCAGAAACAATAATTAGTGGGTTTCATACTCACTTACAAAGAGATCACAGGAATTTGTTTTTTTCGTGAAATTACCATATTTAGACAATAGGTTCCAGAAGCTTGCAAAAATATAGCAACATTCTTAAAATTCTCTATTTTCCTCTCTGACTTGTAGCCAAATTTGGCTAATTCCTCCTGTGGATGGATCACCAGTGTGCCTGCTACATCATGAAATTGAAAAAAAGAAAAAGAAAAAAACACCCTGAAATTTCTAATGCTTGTCAACCACCTCTAATGCACAAGAAATTTTTCTGTGCACGAGAAATGGCACCACACCTGAACATTAAATTCTTTGATAGATGCAGGGATGATTTCAGATCCAAAGTCATTCGCCGTCGGGTAACGCCATCTGTGTCAATTATGTCAAGAGCATGTTAGGCTAATGGAAACCAACCATCAGGAGGAGGGAGGAGGGAGGAGGGAGGTACCCATGTACTACAACTCACAGCAAGATCATCAGTCTTTTTGATACCCTAATTTGATTCAGCTGAAGTCTTTTTGACAAAGTGATGATCTGATCCAGAACAACACACCTTAAGAGCTTAAGAAGGACCCTTTTCTTGAAGATGTAAATGCCCATGGATGCAATAAATGGCTTCCTTTTTGCTTCATTTGGAGAGAGTCCCAGTACTGTGGTGTCCACTTGCTGCGAAAACCCCAATCAATTAGACTCTGCTGTTCAATGATAACTGGAAAAAACTACTTTCGGGAATCAGGTTTCAAATGGAGCATATTGTAAAGCATTGAACCATTTACAGGCTGACCTGAAATGTGCAAATTTTCAGACATACCATAGATGACAGACTCTCGTGCCAGGGCTTCTCATTGAAGTGGGTAACCTGCCCGTTGTTGTCAATCTTCATCAACGGGTGCATCTCTGAGGCACGGCTGTACAACATCCATCCACAAAACAGGCACCAACATCATCAGTCAGTGAGTGTTACCCTGTTGTTTACCGTTCAGATTGCAACCAAAATTTGCTCCCCATAACTTCTTGTGATCTCATGGTTTGTTTTTTTGCTTCTGGAATCAGAGCTGAAAGGCAGGGGGTAGATGTGCAGCATAGGTACATATATATATACCTGTAGTCCATTGGCACACATGAGATGGTGATGTCTGCATCTGTGTCCTTGTGTCTCTGCAAGTTTCAAAATAGCCGTTGATGCTGTCAATTGTCTCAAAGCAAATGACGTTTGAAGGTACCCAAGAGAGAAACAGAGAGACAGAGACATCATTGATTGTATCACAAGATTACGGATTTCAAAACCATCATGTAAAAACAGCAGTTCCATACATACCCCGCACACACAACTATTATTATTGTTGTGCGGGTGCGAGTCTCATATAAGTGCATCCATCTTGTACAGAGAGAGAGAGAGAAGAGGAGGAAGGATTGCAACAGGATGAAGAACAGACCTGCACGAATTTCAAGTAATCCATATGATACAAATGATCCCCTGACAGAATGATGACATCTTCCACATCCATGTTCTTTACATCCTGGAAAAAACACATACTGAGATTCTAGTCACGTTTCTCTCCCTAATTGAGGCTATAAGTTAGTATAAACCTGAGAAGAAAGAAACTTGCACTAAATTTTTGTGATTTTACATTAGCTCTAGAGATTGAGAAAATTATGGCTCCTCCAAAACTGAAAGCTTTGCAGCATTAGCTAGGGTACCTCAAACAACCACATGTATTGCCTGACTGCATCTGCTGTTCCTTGGAACCAGCAATCCTGGCCACCTACCCCAGGTCTCTGTGTGGCTGCCAAGACCTGTTGACACACACAACTGTAAGAAAAGAAAGCTCATATGAAAACCCACTAAAAAAAATTATTGAAAAAAAGAGAGAGCGGCACCATTCAGGTGCAAAAACCACCCTTCATACCCATCACTTTTTCCTTCATGTTTGATCGTGGGTATGTAGCTTGGAGGTCTTAAAACATGTGTGCACATGTGTTACCTCCACATATCCATTGCCAAAGTTGACACCATTGCCGAAATTGTATGTGTGTGCAAGGTGACGGTTGAGAGATGCTGAATTGTACTGAGTGAGAATGTAGATCTTGTTGATCCCACTGTTGAGGCAGTTGCTCATGGGCACATCAATCAGTCGGTAAGCTCCTCCAATTGGCACCTGCGTCAGAAGAGCAACAAGAAGTGCTACTAAAGAAGAAGATCTTCAAAACTCTTAACAAGTGTTATGGTGGCATTGTTGTTCATCAAAATCTTATGTACCGAGTCTGCTATGTCCCCAGAAAGAAAAAGAAAAGAAAATGAAGGGGTTATATGACTTCTATGGCATTCTTTTCAAACAGATCAGAAGATGACAAATGAAAGCTTCTGCAAAGAAGAACCCAGTAGAGAAAAGTTGGAGCCTTTTACAGCAGGTGTTGCACGTTGGAGTGTGAGTGGGTTGAGACGTGTGCCTGCTCCACCTCCCAGGATTATAGAAACCACTTTACTAAGGTTGGCTAGCTCCTTCACTTTCGGCTTCCTGGGTGCAACCTGCTGCTGATAATTGGTTTCAGAAAACAAACAACCACACCATCAACTATTCATTAATTACAAAGCGCTCAAGTTTCACCAAATCTATGGTCTTGGTAGCTACTTGCACGAGAAGACCCATGACCATCAATCTGCAATCTGCTGAATTGTGGCCAATTTCATGTTACAAACTTGGTTTTAGTCCATTTGTAAACAGAGAATAAAAATCCAAACATGGGTGTCACTGCAGAAGAATTTCATTGAGGCACTCATTGAGAGTGTATCGCATGATGAGCTTGGCATGGAGATCAGGATCATAAATCCATCATTAATCAGCTCAGCTCAGCTCAATTCCTGGTTCACAAAAATGAATAACAGAAACACTCCAAACAAAAAAAAAAAGAAAGTAAAAGGTTTTGCACAGATGATAGATAGATAGGCTCTTTCAAGCTCACCAGTGTCTCAAAGGGAAAGTCGGCGAGGACTGATGAAATGGCAAGCTTGGGTTGCTTCTTGGCGGTTCTGAATTTTGTGGAAGTTTTGTCTCGTCTGAGGAGAGGAGCACATTGTCCTGCTACTTTCAAAAACCCATGAGTCACTTTCTCACCCATGAAAGCCGAAGATTCACCAACCTCCAAACTGCAAACTTTGTGTTTCTTCTTCTGCTGGTGCTGGATGCCATTGCTCTTCTTCTCTCTTGCAGGAGCTGGAACATTACATTGCCTGGGTAGTACTAATCTACAACTCCCTGTGCAAACTTCCATTTTGTATGCAAAAGAGGCAAACACTCCAGGAACTACAAAAATCTCTCTCCTCACACCACACAACTCCCCAAAACAAAGATGCCAGAAAATGGAAAAAGCTCAAGAATTCATTTGGGGTGTTGGGTTTGTTTGCAGCATTGGACAAAAAGATCTGAAAATTTGTTAGCAAACAAAAATCCCCAAAATAAAATAAAAAGATCAGAGTTGCAAATTTTTTTTTCCCCTTCTATGACTTGACAAACCAAAAATGGGTTGCAACAAATTCTATGTACAATGTTCTGCTCTTCCTTTCCACACAATAAAACTCCCTACTGTCTGACAGTCCTCTCTATCTTGTAAGAAATCACTCACTCACTCACTCACTCACTCACTTCCAAACAAACCCAATTCTTCTCCTCACAAATCACTTCACTTCTGTGTTCCTCCCTCCTATTTCCTCCTCCAGCCTCTAGCAAAGCAACAACTGGCTATATACCCATCCAAAATTCACAGGGTAAGCAGTGAAGTTGCTCCTGTGGCAAAAAATCTTTTGAGAAGTGATGAGTATCATTCTCCTCCTCCTCCTCCTCCTGTAGCTATAACTGTCACACCGCCTCACTTTAAAACTTACCTGAAAAACCCATCACCAGAATTTTCACCAATTCTTTGTCAGAGTCAGTTGTAGTAGTTGTAGTAGTAGTAGTAGGCCAGTCATGATCCTGTCAAAATAGAATATCAAGATATGCATGAAAGAAGACTTGCTGACAACTCCTCTGCAGCAGAGTTGTGGACAACATTGTTATGATATTTTGTGCACCATCACCACCACCCCCATTTAACTCATTCATTCATTCATAGCATAACATAACATAACATAACCTACCCTACCCATTTCAGATGATGAAACCCCGCCAATCGAATACTAACCAAAGCACCCAAAAAAGGGGGAATACAAGGAACAAAATGGGAGGACCCACGTCCAAGAAGACAAAAGAACCAACTAAGAGGGCAAACCGCAAGGGAAACATCAAGTTCCTAAACCCCCTCAAGTCATGAGAAACATATCAAATAATGAAAGGCAAGGACCTCACAAGTGAAACATCAAGTTCCTAAACCCTTTCCTCGAGTTGCGAGAAACATATCAAATAATGAAAGGCAAGGACCTCTTGAAAGGATGTGTACCCTAGAAGAACCCTCACCTATTGTAGTAGCCCATCTCAAAATCAAAATAGAGATTGTCTATGCTCACTATAATGTCACTAACACCTTTTGCTTATAAAATGTGTGCAAAACTAAGAGAGGAAGGTTTTTTAATGCCCTTCATTCCTCATGTCATGTTGGCACATCAATGAAAAAACTCATCCACTTGTTGGTGTAGATATTTGAAAATTGACATGTTGGCACATCGATGAAAAAACTCGTCCACTTGTTGGTGTAGAGATTTGAAAATTTTTACAATTCAAAAGGGAGAAACATGTTTGTTGAAACATGTCGGAGGTTCATTTTGCCCTTTTGATTCATTTTTGTGATTGTTTATATTCGAAAATTTCTACAACTAGAAAGAGAAACATGTTTGTTAAAACATGTCAAAGGTTCACTCTACCCTTTTGAATCGTTTTTGCACTTGTTGATAATCGAACATAACCTTTCGTCCTTTTTTTTGTTTTGGTACATCGTTCGGATAGGATGTTGAATACGAGTCTTTTTGTTCCATTGACGAGAAGTTACATGACTTTTCATCCATCAACATAATGGTTATCATACTGTTCATCCTTCAATAGGAAGGTTACATAATTTTTCATCCATCAATAAAAGGGTTACATAACTTTTCATTCATAAATAGAAAAATTACATGACTTTTCATTGATCAACAAGATGATTACATACTTTTTCATTTATCAATAGGAGGGTTACATGAATTTTCATCCATCAACCAAAGGGTTATAAAACTTTTCATCCATCAACACAAAAGTTACATACTTTTTCATTCATAAGTAGAATGGCTACATAACTTTTCATCCATCAACAAGAGGATTACATACTTTTTCATTTATCAAAAAAGAAAGTTACCTGAATTTTCATCCATAAATTGAAAAGTTATATTGTCACTCTCAAAACCTCTAAACTATAGGTTAGGTTATGGGTGGAAGTCATTGGTTACATTAGTGCATTCATTCAATTTCACTACCTAACCTTTTTATAATTGGAAAAAATTCTATGGAAAATAAAATAAAATTGAAAATGAAGTGATTTTGGAAGGTTTCCATCTCCAAAAGTTGGAAAAAAATCCAAAAAAACTACCATGTTCTTATATTTGGTTTTCCACGTGTAACCATGAATATATAGAAGGTTGATTAAACATTTTTACTCCACATCTTGTTTATATATATAGCTAGATTTGGCTAAATCTTCCTAGGATGATAACCATTTTCCATATATACATTTTCATCCTATGGATGATCACCTTTCAAGCTACATAAACAAATTCCAAAAAAAATAAAGCATTTTATCATGTTCTCAACATGTTCACACAAGTAGACATTCTATCACATTTTCAACATGATCTCACAAAGTTCAAATTGGGTTTTTCAATTTAGATGTCCAGTGTTTGAAGGATGTTGCTCGAGTATGTGTTTCCAATTAAGATCAATAAATTTTCCCAAGCTATTGAAATGAAGTTTATAAGGCACATAAATAAATACCTTCACAAAATTGTGATGCTAGACTTGGTGGATAACTTGGGCTAGTCAAATCAAATTACATGGGAAATTGAGGGTCAATGCACCACATAAGTGTTGTAAACACACTTG
>Ga0116229_10010664_pt1 | contig 13737 bp, 11 predicted proteins | sample S1TSphgellanicum_3_FD_87313 | JGI IMG/M metagenome (GOLD analysis project Ga0116229, IMG submission 87313) | Host-associated microbial communities from peat moss isolated from Minnesota, USA - S1T2_Fc - Sphagnum magellanicum MG | ecosystem: Host-associated > Plants > Peat moss > Unclassified...
CGCCTACGAGAGCACCGGGCGACGCTCGGGGCGCGCAGCAGGACGCTGCGTGACCACGCTCACGACGAACTAGAGCGTCGCGGCGAAGAACCGCTCGAGGTAGTAGCGCACGAATTGACCGCCGATGCTATTGGGGATCGTGTCGAAGGCATGGTTCGACCACGGGAGCTCGAGCGATGCGACCGTGTTCTGATGCACGCGCAGCGCATCGCGCATCTTGTGCTGAAACGCGATGCGCACCAGTTCGTCGCGTGCGCCGCCGATCAAGAGCGTCGGTGGAAGATACGGGCGCACCGCGGCGATCGGCGACCCTTCCCGGTAGGACGGCATCCGCGTGAGCGGCGGACCGCCGATGTACGTGCTGACGATGCGGCGCACGTCGACCGGGTCGGGGACGGGTGGAAAGTCGTACCCGCCGACGAGATCCGTCGGCGCGTACACGCCGGCCGCCGCCGCGATGTGGACGGGTTCCGGCGCGTACGCGGCGAGCAATGCCAACTCCCCGCCGGCGGAGAAGCCGCAGATCCCGATCCGGCGCGAGTCGGCACCCCACGCGTGCGCGTGCGCGACGAGCGCGCGGATCCCGGCGCGCACGTCATCGAGTTGGGTCGGAAAGCGGTACGTCGGCGCTTTGCGATAATCGACGACGACGGTCGTGAAGCCCGCCCCGGCAAGACGTCCCGCGAGGTCTGCGAGATCGCTGCGCTGCCCGAAGATCCACGCGCCGCCGTAGACGAGCACGACGGCCGCATGCGGACCCGGTTGCGCAGGCTGGTACAGATCGAGTGCGAGTTTCGTTCCGTCGCTCGCGGCATACGGCACGTTGCGCTCGACCCGGATCCCGGCCGGGGACGGGAAGCCGAAGAACGTTGCAACCACGCTATACGGCGCCGGCTGCATCCCCGCGCGTTGCGCGTCGGAAGCGGCATCTTGAAAATCGACACCGAGCGTTTGCGTGAGTTCGCGGTCGGCGGCGTTCAGCGTCGCCGGCAGCAAGAACAGCGGCACGAGCGCGCACCCGAGCGCGAACGCGCACACGAGCGTCGCCGTTACGCGCGCCCAACCGCGCGCCATCAGTTGCACGAGCGCACCGGCGCCGAGGATCACGAGCGCGAACCATGGCGCGAGTTCCGGAACGGCAACGGCGGCCACCAGCGTCGCGATCGTCGGCGCCGGGACCAGCGTCCAGATCTCGAGTGCGAAGAGCATGCAGGCGAGGAGTAAGGCGACGAAATTGCCGGCGATACGTGCCGCACTCATCGGTGCGAGAGCTCCCGCACCGCATGTTCCACGACGCTTACCGGCGTATCGCCCGGCAACGCGGCGCCGATGCGCGCGACGATCGACCAGCGGTCGTTCGCTTCGCGCCGGTAGGCGAAGCCGACCGGAACGATCGCCAGGTTCACGCCGTCCTTTTGCGCGCGCGATGCGATCGCACCGAGCCCTTGTGCGAACGGGAGAAACGCATCGTCGTCGGCTTTGAGCGACCCGCTCGGATCGATCGTCGGATACCCTTCGGGAAAGAGCAGCACGACGCGCCCGGCTTTGAGGAGCCGCGCCGTATCGCGCAGCGCGCCGCGCGTGTAGCGTACGACTTCATCGCGCGAATACGCCGCCGCGCCGGCGATCGTGCGCGGCCGCAAGACGACCGGATAATCGGCCGCGCGGCACGCCGCTTCCATGATCCGGCGCGTCGCCCGATTCGGCGCCCAGTCGAGCCCCACGATGATGTGCACCGGACGCGGCAGCCGGTTCACCAGCACCGAGCCGTCGAGCAAATGATGGTAGTGCCGCGCCGCTAAGAGAACGGGCCCGCTCGCTGGGACGTTCTCGGCCCCGTGCACGGTAACGTCGCTCGTTTGCGTGCGCAGACCCCACTGCGCGATCGCTTGCGGGCCGCGCATCCCCCACGGCGGATACGCAGCCGGCAATTAGGCGAAACGCGTGCGGCGCGACGGCGCGAGCGCGAAGGCGGCGGGCAAGAGGCTGAAGATGATCGCGGCGACCGCCGTCGGCCACATCCCCGCGTTGACGCTGAGGATCATCGACCACACGATGTTGATCGCATAGACGGTGAACGGTAAGAGCACGGGTGCGGTCGGCGGATCGCTTTCACGCCACAGCGCGCGGCCGACCGCCATGAAGACGAGCCCGGTTCCGAACCAGCCGGCGAGATTGCGCAGCGGCATCCCGAAGTACGGCCCGGTCTCGTGCCAGATCCAGAAATGCACGTACTGCATCTGCGGCGCCGCCATCGACGGATCGAGCACGAGATCCCACGCGGTCAAAAGATACGCGCCCAGCAGCACGGAGCAGAATGAGCGGTTCGCCCAGCCGCGCGCGGCGACGATCGCATCGGCGAGCAGAAACGATGCGAAGCCCATGTAGAACCACGACAGCGGCACCGCGACCGGCACGCGGCCGAGCAGTTTGTAGCCGAGGAAATCCGTGTACTCGTAGCCACCGAACGGCCAGCCCGTCTTCGTCCCCGTGAGTTCGGCCGCGGCCGAGAGACAGAACGATGCGATGAAGAAGAGCAGCGTGCGGCGCGGCCCGATCGTTGCCAAGCCGAAGACGAACATCGCGAGCGCGCCCAGGAACATCCCGGTGCCGCCGGTCTTGTTGATCGCAAAGGCGTAGAATTGCGCCGCGCCCGGTGCGGACGCCCACGTTTCGGGATGCGGGATTGCGACGAGGATGCCGTACAGCCCGAGCGTGAGCGCGAGCACGTGAATGCCGACGAGGACCCAGGCGGCAATCTTCACGCGCCGTGCTCCGCGACGAGCGTGCGCCCGCGCCATGCATACGTGCGGCGCAGTACGCTTGCAAGAAGCGCGTACGCGACCGCGAGATCGGCAAGCGGCGAGAGCCAATAGGTGAGCGGCGGATGCGCGTACGCGCGGCGCATCCCGGCCAGCGTCCCGAGCCGCATCATCACGAGCCCCGCGCTCACGCTGAAAGCCGCATGCGCAAGCGGCGTCGCGGCACCGGCGAGGGCGAACACGATCGCGAGCGGCAGCGGTAGCGCTTGAACGAAGATCACTTCCGCGAGCCCCCAGGCCGGCCCGGCGAAGCGGTCGCGCATCGGCAGCGAGCGCGGCCAATTCCGCCAGAGTTCTGTTCCGTTCGCATACATCCGCACCGTGACCGCATCCTCACCTTCATAGAACCCGACGCCGTAGCCGCGCGCGACCAGGGCCCGCGCGATCGTGACGTCTTCGCAACGCGAGTCGCGCGCAAGCCCGACCGCGTCCGTTGCCAGCAGCGTTTCGCGCCGCGCGAGAAAACACTGCCCGTTGGCTTGGACGCCGCCGATATCGCGTGCGCGCACGCCCGGCAAACCGAACCGGTAGACCAGCGTGCACAGGAACGCCGGATGCAAGAGCCCTTCGAGCCAATCGCCGAGTTCTTGTTTCGTTGCAACGCTGAGTGCCGTAAGATCTTCGGCCGCGCGTTTCGCGAGCATTGCGGCGAACAGCCGCGGGGAAACGCGCACGTCGGCATCGATCGTCGCCACGAACTCCGCCTCCGCCGACGCGGCGCGCAAGCCGCAGGCGATGCCCCACGCTTTGCCGTTCCAATCCGCGGGGACGGGCGCGGCGTCGATCCAGCGAATGCGCGGATCGCGGAGCGCCGCGGCCGCGACGACCTGCGCCGTCGCGTCGCGCGAGCCGCCGTCGACGACCAGAATTTCGCGCAGTTCGGGCCCGCATGCGCAGAGGGCCTCGAGCGCCGCGCCCACGCGTGTTTCTTCGTTGAGGACGGGGACGATCGCGCTGACCAGACCCGCCGCCCCAGCGGGCGGATCGGCGGAAAGGGGGCTTCCCCCCGCGCTGCGGACCATCCGGACGAGGACGCGGATGCCTAGGATCAGCGCGATCGTGGCGGCGACGATAAGGACGGACACGCTGCCGATCTTCCGCGCCACACTTCGCGCCTCCGTGCGGCCCCGCGAGCGGCAGGCTGCCCGCAGGCGGTGCACCTCAGGCGAAACGCGGTTCCGTGAGCCGCTCGGCGAGCGCCGCATAGCGCATGTCGCGCAGCAGGGCAAGTTCGAACGTCAGGCCGTCGTCGTTCCAGAATCGCAGCGTGGGCTGGAGCGTCACCGGATCGATGTCGTGACGCCGGGTCATGCGCTCGAGGCGCAGCGGAGTGCCCTCCATCCCGGCGCCGGGTCGTCCCAATGGCTCGATCCACCACTCGCGCAAGGTGCGCGGTCCCGACCGGGCGCGCAGGATGCCGGTAACGACCAGCGGGCCGTACCCCCAGCGAATCGCCATCGTCAACGAAACGGGGCGACCCGCCCAACACTGTAGGGTTTGGTGAAAGATCCCGGTCCGCAACGATCACACCCTCCGGTCGTGGCATTCTGCTTGAACGCCGTGTATGAGGGAACGGTGCCTCGCTTCCCTGCTTCTTATGCAGGCGGGCGGTGGCAGCTTGCTGTTTCCCGGTCTTGCGTGAACGGGGGTCGAATGGAACTCGCCATGATCGCGGATCGCGCCGGCCTGCGGAGGGCCCTCAGCCACCACTTCGGCCACGATGCGTTCCGGCCGCTGCAAGAAGAGATCGTGCTCGACGTCCTCGCTGGCAACGACGTCTTCGCGCTTTTGCCGACCGGCGGCGGGAAGTCGCTGTGTTTTCAACTCCCGGCCGTGGTCGCCGAGGGGTTGACCGTCGTCATCTCGCCGCTCATCGCGCTCATGAAAGATCAAGTCGACGCGCTCGTCACCGCGGGCGTCGCGGCGACGTTTCTCAACTCGTCGCTCGATCCCGAGGAAGCGCGTATGCGCATGCGCGGCTTGCAGGCCGGCGCGTACCGGCTGCTCTACGTCGCGCCGGAGCGCTTGATGATGCCCGGCTTCATGGCCGATCTCGAACGCTGGGGTGCCGCGCGCTTCGCCGTCGATGAAGCGCACTGCATCAGCGAATGGGGCCACGATTTCCGGCCCGAATATCGTCGTATCGCGGAACTGCGCACGTTCTTTCCGGACGCGCCGTTCCTCGCGCTGACCGCGACGGCGACCGACCGCGTTCGCGAAGACATCATCGGCCGGCTCGCGCTGCGCGCGCCGCGCGTCTACGTCGCGAGCTTCAACCGGCCGAACCTGACGTATCGCGTGACGGGCAAAACGCGCGCCGCCGACTCGCTGATCGCCTGGCTGAAGAAGCGGCCCGACGAGGCGGGGATCGTCTACGTGGCGAGCCGCGCGAGCGCCGAGGAGACGGCCGAAAAACTCGTTGCCGCCGGAATCGATGCGCTGCCGTACCACGCGGGCCTCGATCCGGCGCTGCGCGCGCGCAATCAAGATGCGTTCTTGCGCGACGAGGTGCGCGTGATCGTGGCGACGGTCGCGTTCGGAATGGGGATCAACAAGAGCAACGTGCGCTTCGTCGTGCATCTCGACGTGCCCAAGACGATCGAAGGCTACTATCAAGAGACGGGCCGCGCCGGGCGCGACGGCTTGCCGGCCGAGTGTCTGCTCTATTTCAGCCACGGCGACGTCGCGAAGCAAGAGCGTTTCATCGGGGAGAAGAGCGGTGAAGAAGCGGCGATCGCCCGCCGCGCCCTCGACCGGATGATCCGCTACGCATATACCGGCGATTGCCGCCGGCGCGATTTGCTCGCGTACTTCGGCGAGACGCTGGCCGGCGAGAACTGCGGCAGTTGCGATAATTGCCTCGAGCCGCGGCCCGAGCACGATGCGACGATCCCGGCCCAAAAGTTGTTATCGTGCGTGTACCGGATCGGCGAACGCGACGGCGGCGCGTTCGGCGTCACGCACCTCATCGACGTGCTGCTCGGGACGTACAACGAGAAGATCGAGCGTTGGGGTCACGCGAGCCTCTCCACCTTCGGGATCGGCGACGATCTCGACCGCACCGGCTGGCGGCATCTGGCCGACGAACTTTTGCGGCTCGGCCTCATCGCGCAGGACGCCGACCGCTTCAACGTGGTCACGCTCACGCCCGCGGGGCGCCGTACGCTGCTCGAGCGCGCGCCGGTGCGGATTCGCGAACGCGCCGCCGCGCCCGCCAAGGCGCGCGCGTCCAAACGCGCGCTCGACGAGGCGATCGACGATCCCGATCTGTTCGCCGCGCTGCGTGCGCTGCGTAAGGAACTTGCCGACGAACGCGATGTTCCGGCTTACGTTATCTTCAGCGACGCGACGCTGCGCGAGATGGTGCGAGCAGTGCCGCGCACGGCGGCGCAACTGCGCGCGATCGGCGGCGTCGGCGATAAGAAACTGGTCGATTTCGGCGCGCGGTTCCTAGCCACCATCGCGGAGGTCCGGCCCGGAGTCTGAGGCCATTGTAAGGGTTTTCTGGGAAGATCCGTTCGATGTTGACGCGCCTCGTGCGACGTCCGGGACTGGCCTTGTTGCTGATGGTCGCGGTCGTCGCATCCGTTTTTCCGGCTCGCCCTGCCGAGGCGCAATATAGCGCGGACACCGGGATCATCTCGATCACGGTCCGCGGCAACCTCGACGGCAAACCGCTCGCGGATGCGCGCGTCTTCTTGCTCGGCCCGACGACGGCAAGCGCCTTGACCAACCGCAGCGGGATCGTCAAATACACCGACGTGCCCAGCGGCGTGTATCGTATCCGCGTGAACAAGTCCGGCTTCTCCGGCGAGTTCTCGCGCGAATTCGAGTTGCTCGGCAACAAAGAAGTCGACGTCATCTTCAACCTGCAAGAGGCCGTCGCGCGGCGGCCCGGCCCGGGCGCCTCGCCTGCACCGGGCGATTCGAATAACAATCTCCGCGTCATCGGCACCGTGAAGGCGCTCGTCACCGTCAACACGCGCGATGTCGATGTGAACGGCGCGCTCGCGCGCGTCTCCGACGGACTCGCCGACGCGCTCAACAAGATCGCCGGCGTCGACGTCACGACGCCGAACAACGATCCCGACGCCGCGCAAACGATCTCGTTGCGCAACATGGACGAATCGCAGACCGCCGTCACGGTCGACGGCATTCCGCTCGGCGCGCCGGGCTCGGCCGTCAACCTGCGCGCGTTCGGCACGGATCTCTTCACCGGCGCCGGCGTCAGTTTTTCGCCGCAGGCCGGATCGGCTGCGGGCAGCGTCAACTTCCGCACGCTGCAGCCGACGCAGACCTGGCAATCGCGGCTCTCGGTCGCCGACGGCTCGTTCGATAAGTACAACTATCAGATTGGGGAGACCGGATCGATCGGCAAACTCGGGATCGCCGTCTTGCACAGCGATCGCGGCGGCAACAACCCGCTGACCTTCGACGATTACGAAGACCAGAGCGGCCTGATCTATCCGCACGGCGGCGAGTCGACCAGCGAAGGTGACTATCTGAAATTACGCTACGGTTTGGGCGACGCGACGACGCTCACGCTCACGGCACTCGAGAACAACAACGGGATCGCGTCGCTCTGCACGCAGGATACGGCATCGCTGCCCTGCGGCATCGGGCCCGGGAATACGTCCGATCAGAAGGCGCAGCTCATGTATTTCAGCGCCTCGACGCTCGTCGGCGAGACCGACGTCACGGCGACCGGCTTCATCAACGATCAGGTCAACAACCTCAACGACGGGAATCGCTACATCGACGGCGTCAACTACCCGTCGATCAGCGCAACGGACACGCTCTCGCGCGGCTACGTGATCTCCTCGACGCTCACGCGCGACAAGCACACGTTCAGCCTCACCGCGCAGTCGTTCGGTTCGCTGACGACCTTCGATCCGAAGGTCGACGATTCGCCGACGATCGACGTCGGCAAGTACGTGTACTCGACGACGACCGGGTCGCAGTCGCAGACGTATACGGCGGCCGACAGTTACAAGGCGTCGGATCGGCTCTCGCTGGGTCCGAACTTCTCGTACGCGACGACGACCGGTGCCGGATCGTCGGTGCTCGCGAACGTCAGCGCAACCTGGCGGCCGAACATCTACGATACCTATACGGCACTGCTCGGCGTCGGCAGTTCGCAGCCCGGCGCCGGCGTCATCCATACGTACAGCGATCCCGCCGGCGCGCGTTTCACGTGCGTTGCCGATACGGCGAGCGTGAGCGGCCCCGGCGACGAGCCCGGCCGCCAATCCGCCGCCAACTATCAAGCGGGCTGGACGCATACCTGGCGCACGGGCGGCTTCGAGTTCTCGCTCTTCCAGCAAAATCAAACCGGACAACTCGTGAGTCAGCAACTCGACGCCGCCGGCTTGACGTTACCGCCCGATTATTTTGCGCAGGTCGTGCAATTCGGAATGCTGCCGACCAACTGCGGCCCCGCGTTCGTTCTGCCGGTTCAGAATCTCTACGTCAACGAGTCGATCGGCGATACGACGCGCGTGTACAAGGGGTACTCGATCTCGGGCCAAGTCGGTTTCGGTCCGCACGTCGTGATCCTGCCGACCTACTCGGTGAGCGCGGCGATGATCACCGCCGCCGACCAAGCGCTCTTGGGGCCGTATTCGACGACCATCCTCGACTCGCAATTGCCGGGGCGGCCGTTGCACAAGGGCAACGTGACGATCGACGCGCAGCAGCCGCAGTCCGGCTTCGAATTTCTCGCCAATGTTGCGTACACGGGTCCCGGCAACTCGCAGCACATCGGCGCGTATGCGACGGTCAGCGCGGCGATCTCGCACAATCTCGGGATCGGCCGGCTCTCGCTGCTCGAGACGAACATGTTCGATACCGAGACCGGGCTGTTCTCGAGCTTGCTCTATGCGACGCCGATTCCGCTTGCCGGCGGCGGCCATATCCTCACCGTCGGCAACCCGAATCCGCCGCGCAATCTGACGCTGACCTACTCGTTCAATACCGGCGCGCGGGCCGGAGCCGGCTTCGCGCGCGGAAACCAGCGACTCGGCCGCGAGATTGCGGCCGCCGCGTCCCCGGGGCCGAGTCCGGGGCCGGGGGGCGGCAACCGGCTCGCGGGGCGCTTCACGTTCGTGGCGCCGCCGGCGGGGACCGATCCGCTTGCGCTCGACACGGCCGATGCGACGCGCTGCCCGGTGGACTCGCAGCCGAAGGCGCAGGCCGTCATCGACGAGATCAAGGCCGCTGCGGCCGCCTACACGGCCAGCGGTAAGGTGCCGGCCGCGGCGGCCAATAGCAGCGCGTTCACGATCGTTCCGCACGGCGATCCGCACGGGAAATGGTACTTCGAATTGCGGCCTGCGTTCGGGCGCGGACCGGGTGGCGGCCAAGGCGGCCGTCGTAACGGCAACGGCGGCGGCGCGCGCGGCGGTGAGGGCGCCCCCGGAGGCGGTTTTGGCGGTCCCGGCCCGGGTGGGCCCGGCGGCCCGGGTGGACCCGGCGGCGAGCCGGGCGGTCCGCCGCCCGGCCTCGGTGGCCCGGGTCCCGGCGGCCCCGGTCCCGGCGAAGGCGGCGGCGCGCCGCCGGCGGCCGCGAGCGGGCCGATCGTGGTCGCGCCGGCCCCGCAGAGCAGCGAAAACCCGGCCTCGCCGCGGCCGCGGCCGAGCCTTTCCCCCGAACAGCGGGACCGTTTCGACACGCTCCGCGCGTTCACCGGATGCAGCTACGTCAGCGTGGTGCGCACGCCGGATGCCAAAGCCAAAGGGATCACCCAGACGAACGGCTTCGGCTACCTGCCCGGACTCGGATTCTTTATCGTGTTACCGCCCGACCTGGGAACGGGTGGAGGGAGCGTGAAGCAATGACCATGCCGACCACCGCCGTCACCGGCGCACGAATCGCCGTCATCGACGACGAACGCCACCTGCGCGAGTTACTCGAACTCGCCCTCGGCGAAAGCGGCTTCGAGGTGCGCACCGCGCCGGACGGGCCGGCCGGCCTCGCGCTCGTCAAGGAGTGGCGTCCCGACGCCATCGTCCTCGACGTGATGCTGCCGCAGATCAACGGGCTCGATCTCTTGCCGCTGATGCGCCGGGTAACCGAAGCGCCGATCCTGATGCTCTCGGCGAAAACCGATACCGACGACCGCGTGACCGGCCTGCGGCGCGGCGCGGACGATTACATCGCCAAGCCCTTCGAAGTCTCCGAACTCGTCGCGCGGCTGCACTCGGCGCTGCGCCGGCCCCGGCTCGAACATCCCGCCGTCGTCTCGTACGCGGATCTCACGATCGATCTCGACCGGCGCGAAGTGAAGCGCGGCACGACGCGGATCGACCTCTCGGCGCGCGAGTACGCGCTGTTGCTGACGTTCGTGCGCAATCCGGAACGCGTGTTCACGCGCGATCAGCTGCTCGATCTCGTGTGGGGCAGTGATCGCGACGTCGGTCCCGGCGCGGTCGAGACGTACGTCTCGTACCTGCGCGCGAAGATCGATGCGAATTTCGATCCCAAACTGATTCGTACGATCCGGGGCGCCGGCTACGCCTTGCGCGCCGGCTAGCCGCACGATGTTCGCCTCGGTCTCGCGCCGGCTCACGATCTGGTACGTCACGGCCGCCGTGGTGCTCGTCACGCTCGTCATGACGGCGCTCGCGATGGTCGTGCTCGTCTTTTACGGGCATGTGCTCGAGGAGTCGATCGAGGCGGATTCGGTCGAGGCGGTGTCGTTCTCGACGCGCGCGCTCGAACGGCACGAATCGTTTCAGAACGCGGCGCTGGAATTCGAGCAGCGTTCGCATCGCAGCGGCATCCACGTCTTCGCGTTCGCGTCGCCGCGGCAGCCGCGCGGGCGGCCGGCGCCGTATCAGCTGCGCACGACGGCGATGAGCATCCCGCTCCGCTACGGGATGCCGCCCACGCCGCCGATGATGACGGCGGCTCCGTCGCGCGGCGGCCCGGCGTTCACCGTGATCGGCAGTGGACCGAATTATTCGGATGCGCGCCCGAGCGAGCCGCGGGGTGACCCGGGCGGCGGTCCGCCGCCGCCCCCGGTGGGTCCGCGGCCCGACGGTCGCTACGACGAAAATCAAACCGTCTATGCCGACGGCAAAGTGATGCACGGATCCCCGCTCAACCTGCGCAATCGTGGGAGCAAGGTCGGCTTCATCGCGCTCGCGCTCTCGAATACGTCGATGATCAGCACGCCGTTCATGGGCGGCCGGATGTTCATCACGCCCGATGCCGACTACTACGGCGGCATCGTCGAAACGCTCTTCGGGATCGTCGCGCTCGCCGCGCTGCTCGCGGGGGCGCTGGCCTGGACGGTCGGGCGCTTCATCACGGCGCAGGCGCTGCAACCGCTCGTCGACGTCACCGCGCGCTTGCAGCGCTTCGCGACGCGGGATTTCTCGCCCGAGCCGATCGACGTCGCCGGCCGCAGTGAGTTCGCGGTGCTGGCGCATGCGTACAACGCGGCCGCGGCACAAGTCGCCGAGGCGTTCGACGAGCGCGCAGCCGCCGAGACGCACATGCGGCAATTCGTCGCCGACGCCGGGCACGAACTCCGGACGCCGCTGACGATTTTGCTGGGCTACCTCGACGTCCTCAGGCGCCGCGGCGACAACGAACGCAACATTCGCGTCTACGACACGATGACGATCGAAGGTCACCGGATGCGCACGCTGATCGACAACCTGATCTTGCTCGCCCGGCTCGATAGCGACGCCCCGCGCGTGCTCGAGCCGTTCGATCTGAGCGAACTCTTGCGTAGCGATGTCGTCGAGCCGCGCCGCGTCATCGCACCGGCGGTCGATTTCACGCTCGACCTCGCGGTCGACGCGATCGTGATCGCCGACCGCACCGAAATCTACGAAGCGATCGGCAACGTCGTCGACAACGCGCTCAAGTACGCACCGGGTTCGCCGATCGCGATCCGCGTGCGGCCCGCGGGGACGATGGTGCAGATCGATATCGAAGATCGCGGGCCCGGGATCGCCGAGAGCGACCGCACGCTGATCTTCGATCGCTTCTATCGCGGCGAGCAGCGCGGCGAGATCGAAGGTTCGGGCTTGGGCCTTGCGATCGCGAAGCGTGCGATCGAGCGCGCCGGCGGCTCGCTATCACTCGCGAAGAGTTCCGCCGCGGGCACCACGTTCCGGTTCTTGCTGCGCGCCGATCGGATGAGCGTGCCGGCACCGCAACCCGTTCGCGTCTAGCGTTCCGTCGAGGTTCCGTTCGCGCGACCGCGTTCGACCATCTCTCGCATACGCGGATGGTCTTTTTCCTGGCGCGTCATCCACTGCTCGAAGGGCGGCACGGGTGCGCCGGTGCGGAAGAGCCAGTAGTAGCAGTTGAGGTCGCCGAGGAATTTGAAGCGCGTTTTGGCGTCGTTCCACAGCGCGTCGTAGTCCGCGAAGCGCGCGACGTACGCGGCGACGCTGCCGAACTCGCGCTCGATCGCTTGGAGTGCGCGAGCGTTGTGGATCGTCGCTTCGATCTTGCTGCGCGAATGGACGATGCCGTCGGTTTCCATCAAACGTTCGACGTCGCTCTCGCCGTACGCCGCGACGCGCGCCACGGAGAAGCCGTCGAACGCGGCGAGAAACTGCTCCCATCGCGCGGCCATGAACGCCCACGAGAGGCCCGCTTGAAAAATCGCGCGGCTCAGCACGGCGAGATGATCGTCGAGCGATGGATCGGCGATGCGTTCGGGAACGTCGCCGGCGGGCGTGGCTCGCTTCGGCGTTTTCACCGCTGGCGCGCTGCGCTTTTTCACGGGCTTCGGCTTGGCGGCGGGTGGCACGGATTGCTTCGATACGGGCATCGCCGGGGCGGTTCGCCGCGCCGGGGAGACACGCTTGCGCTTGCGACTGTGCCACCTGGCGGGCACACTGCCACGCTGCTCGACGAGCGCGGCTGATCGCCCTTCAGAGCGAGGACGTCGACGGTATCCCCATGGTGAACGCCGTCGCGCTTTTCGCGGAACAGGCGGGCGCTTAGAGGGCCGGTCAAGTCAGATGCGAAGGGCGCATCGTGATCTTGGTAACGGGTTCGACCGGTCGGATCGGCCAGGACGTCGCATTCGGTCTCGTGCTCGCGGACGTGCAGTTCCGCGTTCTCATCCACAACGGGACCGGCACCGAATGGGTGCACTGGTCCAACATCGAGACGCTGATGGGCGACTACGCGAAGCCCGAGACGCTCGCACCGGCGCTCGACGGCGTCACGGCGGCGTTTCTCGTCAGCCGGCCGACGCCCGATCAGGTCGCGCTCGAGACCAAGTTCATCGATGCGGCGGTGCGCGCGGGCGTCAAGCACGTCGTGAAAGTCAGCATTCTGGGCGCCGCGGCCGATGCGCCATGCCGGCTTCAGACACGCCACCACGCGATCGAAACGGCGCTGCTCGCGAGCGGCATGCGATCGACGATCCTGCGGCCGAACCTCTTCATGCAAAACTTGCTCAATCAAGGCTACTCGGTCGGGCCGCCGCGCAAGCAGACCGCAACGAACCTCGATCCCGCGACGCGGATCAGCGTGATCGATACGGCCGACATCGCCGAGATCACGATCGCCGCGCTGCTGAGTGAGGACGGTCCCAGCGAGACGCTCGAGTTGACCGGCCCGGCCGCAATGACGCAACCCGAAGTCTACGCCGCGCTCTCGGCGCACCTCGGCCGGACCATCGAATACGAGTACCACGCCGCCGCCGATCATCTCACCGAGCTGCGCGAGGCCGGCGTTCCGGCCGACCTCGCCGAGGGCCTGATCGAGTTTCACGCCTGGCAGAACACGGGCGCGGCCGCCCGCGTCACCGGCGACGTCGAGGCGAAGACGGGGCATCCGGCGCGTTCGCTCGACGAGTTCCTGAAGCGGTTGGCCAAGAAGTTCAATTAGCCCGTGGCTTACGTTCGTAACGGCGCGATCTCGCTCGCGCTCGAAGAACGCG
>Ga0116229_10010665_pt1 | contig 13737 bp, 8 predicted proteins | sample S1TSphgellanicum_3_FD_87313 | JGI IMG/M metagenome (GOLD analysis project Ga0116229, IMG submission 87313) | Host-associated microbial communities from peat moss isolated from Minnesota, USA - S1T2_Fc - Sphagnum magellanicum MG | ecosystem: Host-associated > Plants > Peat moss > Unclassified...
ATCAAAATTATTATTTTCATTTTTTTACTATTTTCTAGGGCCTCCAAGGTGCCCTAAATAATGAGAGTGGGTTCAAAGAAACAAGCTTCAAAAAGTCGGTTTCTTTGTATCAAATGGTACATTATTTAAAGTATTGTTCATCCCAATAAGAATTAAAGCATAGGGTTTAAAGGTTAAGATTATTTTTATTTTTATTTTCTGAATAAGAAGTCCAATGCTATGAAATGAAATAAACCAATTGAAATAACATGACACAAAATTCATGTGCATATTAGCTCACCTATTGTATTAAATAAAAATAATTGGGGGGTCAAGCCTAAAGACCTGCTCAACTGAATTGGGTTGAGGGTTTAGGGTTTTTAAATGGGTTTAGAGTTTAAACCTAGGTTTAGGGTAAAAATGAATTGGGTCTGTGCTCAACTCTGCCTTGTGCGGGTCCTTGTTTCTTGTAAAGCCTGCTGCAAAGGGCTTTACCCTACACAAAAACTCAACAAGGATAAGTCATTGAGGGACTCCTTTGAAATGGTCCATTGTTAGGATCACCTTTTGTGATACCATGTTTGAGACCCATCCCAAAGATTTTCACTAGAATGAGAACTGGCCACTTGAAAACTGGCCTCTTCAGAGATTATTAATTTTATGCCCTGGCTAGGTATTAATGAATAATAGGGTCCATCCAATTTTCAACATAGAGGTTTAGGGGTCTAACCTAGGTGATAAGTAGGATCTAGTATCTAGTGTTTAGGGTGGTAAGTAGGGTTTTTTAAAAAAAGGAGTCATTGTTTGCACAAAGAGAATGGCATTGCAATCTTGTGGATTGAGTTGCTTCATCATTTCATAACCATTGATAAGCTAACTTGTGTCATAATTTTTCATAATTCTTTGAATTTTGTTTTGTCATTGAATAGGTTTTAGTATTTGCCACTACATAATTACTAGGTTCAACTCATTCCACCTACTGATTCACTAGTCTTTATTTAATGTTAGCCCTTGTGGTTGGTTCTACCATGTGTGCAATTGCCCTATAAGAATTGCATTTTTTTAGCAAATAAAAAAATCTCAATTCATCATGTAAAAACATTGACTTTGATAATTGGTTTGTGAAAATTGGCTTTGAAAATTAGTTGCTATTTAAATGCATGAGAACCTAGTAGTTTGAAAATGAATTGGAATTAATTTTCCAAAATTTTGAAGCCCTTGGTAGTTTGCTTAAAGATGAAAAAAAGTTAAACAAAGAATCAAAACGGTTATTATAAACTCTTCTAAAAACCAAACTTTGACATTTTTTTAGAAAAACTTAAAATCATCCAACACTAGTTCAAACCCGCTAATGTGCATGTGAAAGCCTTGTTGGCCCTCTACTATTGAGCTTGACTTGCGGCTACCAACCACTTGTTGGTCAAGTCTATTATTGGGCTTCCAAAAAAAAAGATCTGCCATCTCAAGGGCTAGGGCTCAGGCATGGAGCATCTCACATTCTAAAAACTAGCTATTAATCTCCTAGGACTTTAATTATTGCTTAAACTCCTTGATGTCTTGAATATTGGTCTTCAAACTATTAAAGGAAAAAATTGGTTAAAGCATCCAAACAACAAAATGGATTTCAATAATCCAAGCATGGGCAAATAGATCTCATAAATCAATCAAGACATAGAAGTTATAATATTTTAGGAAAAAAATTGTGAAGCTTGGTAACATTGCCATGATCCATATGCCTTTCAACAATGAAATCCTTCTTCAAACTTCAACCTTCCACACAATAATGAACTATCCCTTATCTTTCCAACTTTGAAGCGTTGTTCAAAAAGAAAAGTTTTACAAAGTGAAGAATATGTGCCTAACCATATCAATGACTAGCTCCAAATGCAAGGTCAATATTTTTTTAGGGTAGTTTTCATAAACATGGTTACCAAAAAAAATGTTCATCCTCAACTAAATCAATGACTTGCAAAACAAGAAGACCAACCAATCTAATACACATTCCATGAACAAATGGATTTTATGTTTAGAATGATGTAAGGGTCATCCAACTTAGTTAGCAAGTTCACATCAAAATGGTTTTTGCATTGTCAACTTAACATTGTTCTTCATGGTGAACACAAAGAAAGGTCAAAAGTGATGATTGAGAACAATGTTGGAACCCATAGTCACTAGTTCCTACCTTTTTACATTGGCAAAAGGTTGCCTTGATGATTTTCAAGTGAATACAAACCTCTTTTCAAGTTCTAATAAGAGTTAATACATTAGGAAACAACTTGGACAATATTACATATTAGATCTTAGGTAGGACTAGGCCTTACAACTCAATTTGAGGTTAAAGGGAAACTTTTTGACATTAATGTTTCACATATTAAATCATCACCTTAACATAAATTTTTTTTGTAACAAAATCATGAACTACCATATCCTTATTAAAAAGATGGTCCATATACAAAATATGTTGCCCATAAAATTGAAATCCCAAATGGTCAACCTTTGTATTCAAAATTGTGAGCAACAATAGATTATGTGTTTTTGTGAGCAAAGTTAATCAAAAATTGCATTGTATTTAAAAGTGGCATGATAATATTCAACTCTTATAATGTTTTCATAGAAATGAAAAAAAAAAGATTTAGTAGTGCCTATGTGGATGCATCCATAGAAGGACAATGTAATACTGAAACACATATTTCACAAGGTTGATCATATATGTCCATCTAGTTTTGATTTTGGGTAATATTTTATTGCCCTTAATTTTCATGATCTTATGTCTCTTAGGGCTAAGACAAAAATAACCATATAAACATTGCGAATGACTTTCAATGCAAGACAGCAATGGTAGGTTTGTTTGATGAGCTACACAATGCCTTAATGAAGAATGGAACATATTAACGTTGGATTTGCATTGTCAATTTTAATTTAGGGCTTCAAAAGCTATTGGTCATAGTGTTAACACCAAAACACAAAGTCAACCTTTTAACAATATGCTCATCCTTTGGGCCCTTGTGTAAACATCAAGGAATGCATGATAAATAAAATAAAATTATCAGCTCCAATCCATGTAACAAATGTTTAAAATTTGACAAAAAATATTTTGACACCAATCATGTACAATGTAGACACACTTTCTTTTAATTTTCATATCCATTCAAATGTAACTTCATCACAAGGGATAGAAATTTAGCAATTTGGGCCACAAATTCAATGTCCTAATCTAGACTTGATGTCAATTACATTCTTTTTACATTATTTGGGACTAAAGGTGCACCTTTCAAGGTCACCAAAAAATAAGGTTTTCTATGATACTTATATTTGTGTTAGAATTTTGAAGTGAATGAGTTTACAAATTCAAGGGCCTGAATTTGGTTTCTTTGTGAACTTGTGTTATTAGATTAAAGTATAACAACACAACAAATTAACTTGATAAATGCAAGACTATTATTGGGACTTGACCACTTAAAAAATGATTGTACAAGTAAATAATGATAGCAACCTCAATAAACAATGAACTTGTGAAGGCATAATGGAATTCTTGCACCTCATAGTCAATATTAATGTGTGCACTTTAAATTGTAATGCAAATCACCATGGCATAAACACCAATTCAAACTATTACAAGTAACATATATAGACATCATAGGATGTGCAGATGAACAATGCAATACACATTGTTGGTTGCATAATGCAAAGTGCACACAAACACTATGTCAACAAATAGGTTAAATTGTAGAAGTTAGAAAAAAAAACTTAGCAAAAAAGTTGCAAACCAAACACTATAACTTGCAAATTACACTAGAAACAAAAGGTGGACAATACATGAGCATTAACTTAGCTACAAGATAAAGATTGATAATGCACAAAAATTTGAAACATTACAATATCATGCACTAAACATTACACAAGCAAGTTGGATGATAGATAACAATTGTGAACTAAACATTATGGTACCAAGGTGCTAAACACATAAGGGCAATCCACACGTAATACTAAGGTCACAAATAATTTTTAAAACAATTGAAAATGAATAAGGATTTAGAAATTTCTTGAACCTTAAATTCACGAGGTTTGCATATTGCCTTGAAAATTGAAGCATTGTGCCAACAATGATTCCCAATTTTGAAAATTATTCAGTTTGCAATGAGTCCCAAATCCAACATCATCGATCAAGAAATGACAAGCACTTGCAATGACCACAAGATGTAGAGGTAAGTTGGAACTAAATAACATGACTTATGAGTCCAATAAGCAATAATGATAGTGCAACATATGTAAAGAAAGTGTGTGAGTCACAAGAGTTGGGCTCCATGTTAAGCCCTAATAGTTTCACACAAGTGCAAACTACACATTACACGTATAAAATGACACACATTGCACACATAAATTGACAAAATAAATTTAAAAAGAGGGTGTCAAAGTTGCAAAATGAATAAAAATAAATGTGCTTTTGTAGTACAAACATCAATTTGCAAAATGGGTTTTATGGGTGGGATTTGGTAAAAGTCACATCAAGGAAAATCCCTTTTCCACACCAATAATTAGCTCAAATTCTTGGGAATTTTCACTATTAAAAATATTGACCATAAATCTCATATATATATACTTTTAGTCAAATATAATAAAACAATTTGAGGAATTATTCTTCCATTCATCACCACTTGCATGTATGTGTACTTTTGTGTCAAAGATTGTTACATGCATGTTTAGTGGAGGCAACTTAAATTATTGTTCGGAAGAAATTTGTTTGATTTTGATCATATCAACTAGGTCTTAGTAATTTATCTCTTATAAAGCTTGCATATCAATTGGGCACAAACATTCACATTTTTTTTTTAATTTGGTACCAATTTGGTACATATTTATCAATCAATGGACTTGTTTTCACAATTAGGCTTATGATGTAAATATTTTGAATGGACAATTTCATGAGGTATTAGCTATTTGAGCATTCAATATTGCTTCATAAGTAATATATTCTTTCAACTAGTTTACATGAGTGTGATCACAATCAAATGAACAAAAAACCATGTTGAACAATTGTCAAAACCACAAAATTTCTTATAGAATCTTATGTGCTACTACTTGAATGTCATGTTAATTATAGGAAATTGTGTTAAATGACTAATATGAGTGTTAAAGAATTCCAAAAAAGAATTATTCAATTTTATTCCAAGTTTTGATTTTAGTAAAAGATTTTTCAACTTAAACAACACCTACACTAGATAAGCATGTTTTTAGGAAGCAATAGTTAAAGATTATCTTAATATTAAGAAATTGATGATAAAAAATTTGAGATGATAATAACCTATTATCGACACTTGAAAAACATTCACAATTAAAAAGATTTGGAATTTGGTTTTTCTAAAAATTTAAAGTATGTTGAACATAATCCTACAATTTGAAAAGTCCTTTATGACATGTAAATGAAGTGTAATGTACATGACATATAAAACAAAGCTAGATATCTTATAATATAAAAAATTAAACCTTGAAATAGTTAGCACATTTGGTATGTTTTGAAATTAGAATCATTTTTCAATACGAAATGTAGATTTACACAATTTTTTGCAATTTCACATATATGCAACAATGATCAAAATATAACATGTGATGTATTAGTGAAACTTTAGGAATATATAATAACAAGTTGCAAAAAAAAATTCAAAAATTATTTTGTATAAAAAGTCAAAATCACTACACAAGGACCCACATTGTCTTTAATTAATAATGTTGTTGTTCATTTGATTGTGATTTTCACCCACACAATGAATATAGACCATTTTTATGAACATTTCTATTTACATGGATGTATATAAAAACAAACTATTATTAATGTTAACCCCATTTGATTATCCAAAAAAAAGATGGGAAATCATCCTGAATTTGGCATTAATTGTAATTGACCATCATCAATTGCTTTAGATTATATAACATGTTAGAGATGATAATTAACAAATTCAACAAATGTGGAAGGCAGGGTGTCCATTCACCACCTTGCTACAAAACTTTTAAATTTTTTATTAGAATCTTTTGGTGAATAAAACTTAGTAGTGTTGGAGGAGAATGTCTTAGAAAACATAATTGCAATGGCTATACATGCAAATGCTCTAAAGCATGTTCCCTCTTCCATTTCCTTCTCCTCTTATTCTATTTTTCTTTTTTGCTACCTTTGATGCAATTTTACAATAATGTTCAACAAAGATTTCTATGCTCATGATGTGTTTCATTTAAATGTATAACACCAATAAAATGGCAAGTAAAATGAATTCTAATTTCTTTTCAAGACATTTATTATTACCATTCACTCTTGTTGTAAAAAGTTTTTACATTTTTAGGGTTTATTATTGTTTTCATGGTTGTATCCTTTTTTGGTGACACCTTAACTATATGCACGTGATCTACTAATGGTTAATTAAGTGTTGCATTAGTGTTCACATGTTTTGACAAATTATATTTCTTTGCCCTTTTACTACTTGTTACCACATTAGGTCATGACACATCATCTATTTTTTTTCACATATTATTTCATTCCAATAATAAACTCGTAGATTATATCTATCTATTTCCAAATACAAGCTTCTATTGTCTATCCCGATATATTAATGTAATTGCTAACTCATGTTTTGGATTATAACTACATGTTTCCAAACTTTTTACTAGCTTGGTTGATTATTGAATTTGAAACTACTTGATCAATATACTTGTATGGTTTAAGATTATTAACATTAACCAACACATGATCGAATTCAAACTTATTCAAAGTTATAAGCAATACAATATTTTTAGGAAATAAATATTGTATTTTGTATGGATGATACCACCTTTTTTTGAACTTACTAACTTTCTCCTATAACTAACAAACCAAAACACATAATTGCCAAACTAAAAGTTATTCTTGAAGTGGTGTTGTTATGACCACAAGTATTGGTTCCATTAAGCTTTGGCCATGTTTTCCTATGTATCTTATCAGTATTCTTGTAAATTTCCCAATTCATGTAATTGATTATTAATACTCATACTAAGTTTGCATCCCGTAGTCCTTCACTAAGAGATGTAATAACATATTATGTCGACATTAATGAGTGCAAACCATACACCAAGTGGTATGGTGTATACCTTGTTGCAACCTTGTACCTAGTCTTGTACAAAAACATCACTATTGATAAGTGTTTGTCCAAATCTATGATTTTCATTCAAAATGTTCATTAGCAATGTTTTAATCATTTTGTTAAAGAATTCTACAGGTTCATTCCCACGTGGGTAGTAAGTTCTTGAATTAGCATGTTTCAACAAAAAGTGTTTAGTAAAGTGCTTGATTACATCATTAATGAAATGCACACCTTAATTTGTAACCAATGTCAATGAAATCCAAACTTGGTCTAAACACATTCATAAATGAACTTTGTTGTCACTATTGTTATGTTGGTTTGAAATGCTTGTGCTTCCACCCACTTAGTGGCAAGGTTAATAACCATTAGTTTGTATTTGTTCCCCAATAACTTACCAATTGGTTTGATGGGTCCCATGAAGTCCAACCTTCATTTCATAAATGATTCCTTTAGTAACATAATCACCAATTTTAACAAATTCATAATCTTCATGCCACCTATTATTTGACACGTGTCACACCCCTTGCAATACGTCACCACATCTTTAAATAACATAACCCACCAATATCTTGCATCTATGGTCTTCTTGTAATTTATGCAACATAATGACCACATACTACCCCTTCATGTAACTACTTGAATATTAATGGTATTTTTTCTATTATAAAACATATCCATAATTTGTTGTCTTGTCCATGTTTATAAGTATTCCATTTTGAATGGTGAAAGGTTATGCCTTTCTAACAATTTTTTGCTTTTGTGTTATTGCGAATTGTCATGTTTGCATATAGTCTTGTACCTTTTTTTATCCATATAGGTTATATTATAAATAATGTAGCATTTATTATTTAGGTGGAACATCTATTAGTTCTATATATCAAACAATTTTAATAATGCATTAGCCATTACATGGGTCCTTCCTAGTTTGTAAACTATAGTGAAATTATACTCCAAGAAAACAATCAACTTGTTATATACATGTCATAATGTCTTGTTCACCATGTAAACTAATGTCATGTGGTCTACATGGAAAATAAAATTATCTAATGGGTAATGTTTAAATTCGTATAAAGGGCAAACCCATCCTTGGGTGATACCACAAAGATTGTTACAACCCAAATTTCTTATACCCAATCAACTTTAGAACAATATAGGGGATTCATTTTGAATTTTAGATCAAAAGATTAGCAATTGTCATGTAGAATTTGAAACTTCAAATGGATTTACAAAAAATTAAGTTTTAATATTGACAACTTTGAATTTAATCTAAGTTGTAAATGGGAATACACACAAAGTGCCTAGGTTGTGCCTTGTGTGATAAGTGGCCACCTTAAAAACTCATGATGATGAAATTTTAACTTGACGTGATGGGATTAAAATGATAATGATATGAAAAAAAAACCTTAATTTACAATGTTCTTACCCTAATTGCAAGTTGAAAAAGCCATATTTTTGCTCAAGAAAAAACAATGTTGAAATTTAAAAGAATTCATGAATTCACATGTAGACTCTTTTAGTAAGCACTAAGACAATATTAAGTATGTTTTTCTTTTTTTTGGGAATATAAAAGGCTTCACAAATTCTTCCAAAAACTTAGCAAAGTCAGCCAAATTTACACTTGAAAACAAAACTTTCCAAAACTTTTCCAATTTTGGTACAAAAATGAAAAAAAACACTAGACATTAAAGGTTTTAGTTCTTAACAAGAAGATTATGTAATAAACATAGCAACATAACACTCCAAGAAACCCCAAACATGTATAAAGTTATTGAAGTTGTACCCTTCGATACATACAAGCAAAATATACCTTTATTTGATTTGGATGAATGTTGGGTAAGTATATTGATTTTAGTATGTTCACTATAAATAAAGGTAGATACAAATTAAAATAAAAATTCATCATGTAAAAAATATAAACTTCAAAAAAAATAAAATCTAATTGAAAGTAAAGGTAAATGATAAACATTTATCTTATTGGTTGGGTAAGGGTAAAAGCAAATATTTCATCATTTGCCCTATACATAACATGCAAGTACAAGTACATAAATGTAAGGTAAAACATATTTACATGAATATGGCACATTTGGAAATGAAGAAAGACAATTGTTTATGTAATTTGCCTTGCAAACATGAGCATGTGAAATTTCAAACATCTTATATATATATAAGATGTTATATATGTATAATATAATCAAATCAATCAACAACCTCAAAAATATATTCAAAGCATTTTTATAATGACCAATGGTATGAAATCTAAAGGGGTGCCAAGAGCATATGGTAAGTTTTTTCCAACAATAATTAACATCATGAATAAAATAAAATGCCAAAACCAAGTATAGTCGATAATTAATCACCATAATTCAAACAAATCTATCATAACCACATGTATTGCAAAATATGGAGATGCATGCATGCTATGAAATGATTTTGGCATATACCCCTGGTTTACCCTCTTCAAAATGATTATCCGTTCATCGAGCAACGATAAAACTCAACTATATACTAGTTGGGTAAAATAAAAAACAGGGTAAATCTGAAATAGTTACTAGTTGAGTAAGATAATTAAAAGGGCAACTAAATAGTTTTACCAAAACAGGTAAGATAATAATTTAAAAAGTAATTAAATAATCATACCAACCGGGTAGGGTATAGGTTTAATATGTTATAAACCTATGGATATATCAGGGTAATAAATATATTTATTTGCCCAACACTGGTTTGTAGAAGATACTAAACTGGCATCAAGAAAATGAAATTGATGAATGCTTACAGTACATTTCAACTTGTTGTAAGAGAAGTAAGTACTTCTCATATGTCTAGAGAAAATCTGTCCAAGCAAATCCAAATTGCAGAATTTGGAGGTTGTTGAAGTGGAATTTGGGTTTAGGGTTTAAGGTTTTTACACGTAGAGAGACACAGTGATTCTGAACTGTTGTCAGCATGTACCCTATTCCCCCACACCACAAACGGCTATTGATGTCTCTGTCTCTCTCTCTCACACGGCTCCGTGTGGGGTAGGAAACTTGGCGGCACATTTAAACTTGAAAATGACCTAAGTTGAAGAAATGGGTTGAAGTTTACACTTAAACATTAGTGTTTCAAAGAAGAAGTACATGCTCATCTTTTGACTTGTTACTTTGATCGTTGTACATCACAATACAAGCAGTGTTTTCAGCACTCACACTAACAGTAAGTAAGAGTGGGGTCAAATTCAAGGCTTGCTAAATCTCCTAAGCCTGTGAAAGCTTTACTACTTATTACACAAACCATTCATGCCCAATTTGGAACACATTTATCTTAAAGCACCACCATGTCAACCTTCAAATCCAGTGTTGGGCGGTTCTTTGATTTTGTTAATAACCTCTCGTGTTCTGAGGTTTAATTTTTTTTTTGGAAATCAAACAACCTCTGGTTCTGGTTTTTTGAATTTTTTTTTGGAAACTCAGGATTCACAAGTTTTTTTTTTTTTTTTTGGGGCGAATTTTCACAACCAGGCGACCAAAAAGAAAGAAGGGGGGCTGGCGAATCCAACAAAGGGATTTTTGAGATCCTGATTTAGAAACATTCCTATGGATGCTTGTAAAATTTAGAATTAATTTAAATGGATATTGGGATTTTTACCATGGTACCCATGCATGGGTGCTGGTTCACCCAAGGCTGGTTGACTCTTGCAAAAACCACGGTACAATATTAGGGCCGGGTGTACACAGAAAAAGTAATGGCTCCTGAATTCCCCCCGGGTCTCCTTTCTGCCATTTCCATAACTCTGCTGCCCATCTGCTCAAGACCCCCTTTCTATCTTATTCAGTTCAGAGAAGTTCCAGAGATCCGTCACTCCAGACTACTAGTGCCCATGTAACTAATAGAGAGGGCACATTGATTAATGGGTTCAGTCAGATTCAGCCTGTCGAGTTGAAGTATTCAGAGTTGTGAGGCCCGACCGATTCATGATTTCATGCCTGGCAACCAAATGAAGCGACATTGACCGTCTGTGAAAAACTACTATTCTTCCCTTGACAAGTGAGTCAATTATAATGTCTTACAATGTTCTGAGATCTGACCCCGTATGCAAGTATGTTCTGTGTAAGGTAAAGCCCTAGGTTGTGGGCAGCATTACCAAAATAATAAGAGACCACAAGGCGATAGTCAAGTGCAGGCCCAATTTTGGTAATGCAATTCATTGAACAAGAGATCAAGAGCTCTATACATGACATAAAGACCTGCCAGAAATTCATCCCTCATGTGACCGAACAGGAGGTTTCAGTGCTATCTTTTCTAGACTATACTGATAACTTTAATGAATTATTCGTAGTAAAGTTACCCTGTCTTTGGGCGTGATTTCACCCCCTATCCCTTCTTTCAGAGGTATCTGCAAAGTAAGGAAATTTCACTAAATCTCAGTATCAAATGCTGAAACTCAGTATTTAATGCACAAAGTTCGAGAGTTAATTATAGTAGTTGTACAGGTAGGAGCAGTGAAAATGTATGTAGCAGCAGTAGAGGCGCTCAAGAAAAAGGAAAGACAGGATGAAACCCAGTTTATCACCAATTATCAGCAAAATTGGTGGAAAAACTAGTTTCGGTCTGGGTTATTTGGCTTTGAAAATTTTTCATTCCCACTTACTTACGCGTTTGATGCATTATTATGTCGAAACTGGTCGTTCTCGCCCCCTAATCGCCAGACTTTATGGATAACTCTAATTCATTAGCCAACTTGCAAGCTGGATTTGCTTGAAAACCTTCAAAAATAAGGGTCTAAATTTTGGGTATTTATCGGAGCGGTAAGGAGCCTAGAAGAAAATCTTTCTGCATGTGGACAAGTATCAAAACTCTATACAGTATAAGGACATGTCTTGGCTCCTTTTTCTCAGAAACTGCAACTGCAAATTTCCTTCTAGAATTTGATTTGCCTCTGTCATTTTGGAAAATGATGAAGCATGAATTTTGGGTCGCATTATGAAGCCAATTGGGACACACTGTCAAAAAATAAGGTACTTACTTATTCTGCAGTGCCCATTTGACATCTGGAGATCTGATTTTCTACAATAATTTGTTTCTCTGATCCACACAAAATTACTTGCTTTCATCAAAAAATTGTCAGAATGACGGAAGCACTTTGTTTTCTTTCTTAAAAACACAATGCTCAAATTGGATGTCAGTTGAGTAGAACTGCCCACCATTGATCAACCGCCGGTGACCGATTTAGTGAGTTAAAATACTGGGAACAGTTATACTCTGCCTTGAGGATCACTTAAAAGGTCTCTCATGATTAAACGTTTCACCATAGTTTTGCATTAAAAAAATTTAGGGTTGCAAATCACATTTGGGAGATTAAGTGTTCAAGAATGGGTGCGGGACACTCAGCCTTTAAAGTTAGGTCATTTTAAAGTCGACCCATTTGTGATGGGTGAAGATGTGTATTTTTTCTTATAATGTAACCTGCCAATAAGCAAGATTTGAGAATTAGATTCTGCTTGGTTTTGGAATTACAAGCCCAATTTGGAGAACTCTACCACAAAAAAAAAAGGGTCCATCAAAGTGCGTGTTTCAGGGATGAGAATTATTGAATATTGGACAATATGAATTCACGAAATCATTACAAATGAAATAATTTTTTGGGTGGGCTACTAATTGAAGCATAGCTGGAATAAAAGTTTCTACAAGGATACTTTGCCTACTGAAATACAATAATGGCTTCTCTGAGTCCAATGGGTGTGTCTTGTTTGGGGAGGAGCAAGGAGTTTCCATCACCAAAAAAGTATTATGACCCAAGTAAGGACCATAATAAGGCTTTTATCAATTAGTGAGTAGCTGTGCATGGGAAGTCGGGACTTGAACCCATAAACCAATATGTGTATACAAGTGCTTTGCACTTCTTTTGTGAAAGAACTCTCCTCCACCTATGCTTTTAAAACCCCAGAAATTGCCCTCTACTTACAAGCACCGTTCCAAGTGGAACTTTATGAATGTGTAGTGGGGGGCACAGCACAACAGACCTCCCCAAAAGCTCCCCCGACAAGGGGGGGAACTATCGTAGTACCTTGGTGGCTTTGACAATTAGAAAAGAAGAAGAAATGCCACAAAAAAAATTTAAATGTTTTTCTCAAAGAGATTTTTAGAAAAAGGAATACGAAGAATCGTCTGGAATATTCTAGAATATTTTGTTTTCAAAATGGAATGTTTAAAATTAATAATTTTCAACAAATATGTGCCGGAGCTGTTTAGGTACCATGATATTCCCTTTATAGAGCATGACATATTTAACATTTCAAATACACCAATAGGGCTTTACACATTTGTGATGGGCCAACAACACAACAAATGTCCCCCGCAAACAAACAATTTGAACAAGGGGTGTGTCACATAATGCCCTCATTATATACATTAAAAAGTATCTTAAGGCAAAAGAAGAATTAGGGATACTCAAATATTTCACCATGCAAAAATATAATCTTCAAAGAATCTCTAAAAGAAACAAAAATCCTTCAAGATATTATAACTCTATAACTAATCTCAAGTTTCAACCCAAAGCCAAAATATCATCTTTCAAAATCCTCATATAAAAATAGACCTATTACCTAGGGGCAAAATTCATTAAACTACTATACTCTATAATGAATCTAAACAGAATATCCTTGCCTACCAGGGC
>Ga0116229_10010667_pt1 | contig 13736 bp, 8 predicted proteins | sample S1TSphgellanicum_3_FD_87313 | JGI IMG/M metagenome (GOLD analysis project Ga0116229, IMG submission 87313) | Host-associated microbial communities from peat moss isolated from Minnesota, USA - S1T2_Fc - Sphagnum magellanicum MG | ecosystem: Host-associated > Plants > Peat moss > Unclassified...
AACTAACCTCTTGTGGTTGGTTTTTGGATGCAGATTCACACGAGCTAAACTAGTCCCTCTTCCTAGTCTAATCCTTGGGCTCCCAACTCGACCCTCTACCCCTTTTTAGAGTTGGAAGCCGAGAGCGCGCCGCTAAGTCACAATTTCCGCAACTTGACTTTGGGAAACCCTCAAGTGGGTTTCACCCCGTGACTTGGGAGCGCGTCATTTTAAGTGTTGTTTTGAATTTTTCTCAACAAAACATGGGATCATGTTGTAATTTTGATTCATGTTTTATGTAATAAAGAAAAGCACAAACTTCTAAAGTGAATTTTATGTTCATTTTGTTGTGTGAATTTTCTATAATATCATAATATGATGAAATGAATTGTAATCTTGTTTTTGGAGTGTTTTACAATGTATTTTGAAGTGCATATTCTGGTTATATGCAATAACCATGAATATGATGTTTTAATGAATGGTAATGTTAATTATGTTGAAAATTAAGGTAGGAATAGTGAATGTATGCATATGAAATGCAAAATATGTTGTTATAATAATGTGAAATATTTTGTAGGAATTAAATTTCACTTCTACCATGGACTATTATTGGCTTTTATTTTGATTTGCTTAATAGGCAAAGAAGCTATAGTTTTTTAGGTTTCTAATCATGGCTTCTAAAGTCACTTCATTGAACCTTAAGGAACCCGTGGAGGCTTTCAACATAACTGTTTGTCCAAAAACTATCAACAAGCAACAAAGAGAGAAACTAAGAAGGTGGATGATACCTTGGAAGAATGGCACGGACTATGGATGATTTTTATAAAAATTTGAAACTATGTAATGTTGGCATTGATATCAAGAACGATTTAAACCCTGACTTTGTTACTAATGTAAAGTTATAAAAGGTGTTTGGGAAAAAAAGATAAAATGGATAGAATGGTTAGAAGCCAAAACCAAATGATAAATTGATAGCTGCAAATTGTGTTGCCTTGTTGAAGTTGTTTATCATGACCTTAATCTTGGGTTTGCAACTAAAGCAAAAACTTGCAAAGGTGCGGGCTGAGAATGAAGCCTAGTAGTCATATTTTATGCTCCTGGGAGTGTAGGAGAATGAAGGAATGAACCCACACACTCCCAAGTGGGCTCCCACTTTGAGAGTTGGAGTACCGATGGACTCCCAAATTTTTAGAGAGCAATTTTAGGGGCCAAATTCATTGGATTGAATATTTTATTATACCATTGGAAAGCTCTTGAAATGTAGATGTTTAAAATGTGCTTGCATGACCCATTTGAGTACTTAAAACACAAGTTATGGCCAAAATAAGGATTGGGAGTCAAAGTGCAAATTTGAGTCCCGCCCATTAAAAATCGAGAATCACCCCTATTTACTTGCGTGTGGGTGGTGTGTCACATATCATTAAAATTTTCTAAAAGAGGGCTACAACTTTGCTTAGACCTCACCTCAATTAGAGGTCTACATAAAAAGTTATGGGCCTCCAAAGTCATGGGAGTCCCAATTTTAGGAATTTTGGGATTCCCAAGTAGGGAATCCTAGGACAAAATGACATTTGGATGTAGCCCCCATGGTTAATCATAAAGAATACTATAAAAAGGAAAGGTGGTGGCTTCCCCCAAATCTGCCGTGGTGAATCTTATGAATCTACATATGCTCGTGGCCGGTTTGTGCACCAAAAGTGCTCGAACTATGCATTAACCAACTTGTTGTTTGGTTTGTGTAGGTATGTGTGAATAATTGGCCCATTTGACATTCGTCTTAGTCCCCATCCCAAAGTTCTAGCACGCCCTTCTACCCCAAAGTGCTACGAGCTAGGGAGTGTACCCTAACTCCTCTTTCTGTTGTTTTCACCTTTGGACCCGTAGTTGAATCTATCAAAGAATTTGGGGGTGCATCATTATTTATGCCCACCCCCTTGACAATGGGTAGTATTCAACAATTTTCTTACAAAGTTGGTTGGCCCAATGCAAGGGGCACAAAATTAATTAGATCAAGTATGCATACGATTACACGCAACTATAGATGAAAAAGGCCATGTGCCCTACTTTTGCCTTTGCAAACATTGCCAACCCACAAGTCTTTAGGTCTACCAATTCATTATTAGATTCAACCTATAATGGTTATTGTGCTATTAATGATGATTAAGCTTCAATGCACATGGGTGGTGTAAAGGTTTATGCCATTGCTTTCCTTCCAAGTCACAAAACATTAATGAAGAAGTTATTGATGGAGGCCCATGGAGAGGAAGGGGAATTTACCTCTAAGATGGCAATGATAAGAGAAGAATTTTTGGACCTTGAACGCAAGGCCAAGAATTTGGTTGCCCAATTGCATGACATGAAATCTTCACTTTAAAAGGAGGAATAGAAATTAGTTCCTTTATAAGACAAGTTGTAGGGCTTCGAGAAATAAATTGAAAAGAAAAAAATTGACCAAATTCAACAAGTTCTGGTGCATGTCAAACCATTGTTGATGATGTAATGCTTTCACTTATCAAATCAACTAGTGAGCTACCATACCTTGAAAAACAAATAGAAATATAAATGATTATAGTTGGATTATTTTCCTCTAAGGTGGAAGAGGGAAAGGCAAAACTTGACGCAACTACCAAATAATTCTAGAGGTTTGAAAAGGGACCTTTAGCTTCTAACACATAGAATGTCAGGTAATGAAGTATGGATTGATGGCTTGGTGCATCAAATCAGGCTCATGGTCCATTGAAATGGGATAATTAATGCACCCCTTCCTATTGAAAACCCTAAGAACGGTCTTGCAAGACAGTTTGGGGATTTTTGGGTGACACCTTGTCCAATTTATGAGTTGTTCTATGCATGCAACAACATTCTTGTTTCATCTTGTGGATGTACCTATCACCATTTTTACATGAGTGTACATCTAGAAACCAAGGCTATTGTTTGTGCTAATCCCAATTGTGGGAAAATATTGTCGGAGGAATGGATCACAATTGTTGGATTTAATCACATCAACATGAAGTTCAAGAGGCCCAAGGTGGTGATGCCCAACCCTGGATTTATAAGGTTTGCCCAATTTGATCTGTAGTAAAAAAATTCCACAAGTGGTGTGTTGTTCTACAATTCCTTTCGACCAATTGAAGTTCTTATGATTTAAGGTGTGTCAAATTTTAGCATAGTAACAGGTCTAGGTTCATTGAACAAATACCAAGTCTAGCTTTGTGCCACTCATGTTGGATAATTGGTTTCATTTACTTTGTATATGTTGCAAGTCCAAAGTCAACTAGAAGTGATTTTCCAACCTATACTGCACATTTACGCATTACCTAGTGCCACATGTGACCTCAACTTAAAATCCTATTGAAAATAGAATAGTAGGTTGGTCATTCATTGATTCCTATGGTTGTGTCATGACATCAAATGATCTTCAAATAGTTGTAGTGGTTTAAAAGTTGGAAAACTAGTTGTATAATTCAAATATAAGTTATAAGTCCTCCAAGTAAAACAACAAGGGTAAAAAGTATGACAAGCATTTTGTTTATTGACCTTACTTTCTTACAAGGAGGACTAGTTGGTCATGTAATGTCAAGTAGATATTCCAAGTATTAGGTATTTGTGTACAAGTCGGACATGCATTTTAGCTATTGTTCTTACTGTCTTGCAAATAGAACATGAATTGGTCAAATGAAAGTATTGGTTGTAAACTATCCAAGTAAACTGGTAATGGTGCAAGTAGAGCAAGAAAAGTGGTAAGGATACATGAAAACCTTTTAAGTAGAATGGTAAGGGGTACAAGTAGAACATGTCTTTTTTTCAAATAACAACTGCTTCACAAGTAAATTAGTTATAATTCAGAGGTAATTTAGTTATAATGAAAGTAGATTTTACACCTTTCAAGTAGAATGGTATATGTTATAAGACAAGTATTTTGCTTATAATAACAACTACACAAGCAATTCAATTGTATTGAAAGTAGACTTTACACTTTCCAAGTAGATTGTAAGGCTACAAATAGTACAAGATATTATGCATGCACTTGAAAATTAAACTTTGAGTTTCTTCTATGTGTATTACCAAGTATTTTCATGCATAAAGTATAATTAAATTTCTAATGATGTAAGGAGTTTTTATATATATGACAAATTATATGTAGGTTTATATCAATATTTATGTGTGAATCCATGTTGGTTGCAATGGGCCCAACTTATAGCTATACTCCAATTCTAGATCTATCCTCAAGGCCAAGTAATGGCATTGGGCCTAAGAATACACTAGAGGTGCAAGGGCAAGTGCCTACAATTGAGTCATTTCCATTGGTTTCCCAATCACCAACAACAATCATTTCCAAGGACTCAAACAACATTGAAGAAGCCCATGTGTTATCTAATAAGGAAGAAAACCTTCTAGATTTTGATGTGGCTGCTTTCCTTGTTCATTATGATGTAATTCTTGTTCCTACAAGTGATCCCCTCCTTAAGCCTACACTTGTAGCACCTATATGTGGAACAACAAATGTAGACAAGTCATTAATAGTTCTTAATGTGAACCCCATGATTGTTGCACCTACTAACCTTGAGTCACCTACAATGATGCAAACTTTCTATTATAGCATACCTCAAATGCTTGCAAATCTAAGCCTCTAGGTGATTCTGTTTAAATTGTTAGCTTACCTTTGACCACTAGAAACCTAAATGTGCTAACAACTAAAGGATTGGTTTTAGGAAAACCTGAAGGGCATCATGGGATTAAGATTAGGAACATGAGTCAAATGGCTACTAGTTCAAAAAATGATCCAATAGGGCTTAGAAATTCATCCCAAGATGGGAATGGGCCCAAGGGTAAAGGTAAAATGCGTCGACACACCAATGAAAAAATTAAAAAGCGAATCATTCTTATTCAAGCTTCATCACTTATAAACAACCATTCATAATGTTGGTACCAAAATTCATTCTTTTTGTTAACATAAAAGTAAATACTCATCATGGGTTAACCATTCATTCATTATTCAGTACATTACATACAATTTGTGTTGAACTTACCAAACATAAGCTCATACGCATTATATGCAGAAGTTTAAATTGATGTAGTTCAAATCTAAACTCAAGAATCAAATAGGGCAACAATTAAGATGTAAATCGATAAAACGTTTTGCCCATAACTAGCTAGTATTGAATTGTCCTACATTTGATAAATGTTTGGGCATATTATATTGCAATTGTCATAAGAAACCTTAGCTAGAATGAAACTAATTAAATTGTTTTGATGCATTATGTAGGTTATACCATTTGGAGTACAAAAATGAGTTTCATGCATGTGTAATTTGTTTATGTAGGGAGATGTGGCTCTCTAAGAACTATTAGTTTTTGGTGGATTATAATTGATAACTTGTTGACAACTTAGTTAAATTCTAGCTAGACTTTTGGTTAGTAGGATTTTACCTAGATTTTGAAAGAATTTCATCTTAGGTTTAATAGAACTTTCTCACCCTTGAAACTTGTGAATTAGGCCTTTGAACTTTTTAGACTTATTTTTGACACATGTTTCATCTTTAGACAAGGCAAGACAAAAGTTTATTTAATGTTATTAATGTTTATTAATATTTGGTATATTAATATGCAAAGTTAAGGCTTGTCCATGTTCATTGTGTAATTAGTTTGATTACTATGGGTCCAAGTATGTCCATAAGGTCTATGAATAGTTCCATAGGTTTTGCAAATAGATCCATAAAGTTTGCAAGTATGTCCATAGGGTTTGTAAATAGGTCTGTCGGGTTGCAAGTATGTCCATTGTGTCTATAAGTAGGTCCATTGGTTTTGTTTATATGTCCCATAGGGTTTGGAACTACTATAAATGTATGTCTCCACATGGTCTCTAGCTAGTAGGTCCACAAGTTGTGTAAATAATTCAATATGGCATCCAAGCAAGTCCATAGGTTTCATAAATACATGGTTGGTGGGAACAATTTTTTATTTGTTTTGTAGAGTTACATTATTGAACTAGATGGATTACATGAGGGTGTCCATTTATAAGTTAATAATTACACAGTGTATAATCAGTAATTAACCTAAATAGTTTATTGATACTTAAGCTATAAATTAAAAGTCCATAGTAATTGTAATGTACAGTCTTAAGTTTTGTTATAAGTAATGCCTTAAGTACATTGATTACTTGTCAAGGATTAATTAAGTAATTGTACCTAGGTAGAACTATACATAATTCAATGTAATGTGGAGGTAACAGATGTGTAATGTATGGGATGTAGCTTCAATTAATGTCCTAGGTTCATTGCAAACTCCATGTGACTTCCAAATACCAAGGTTGTGTGACATTTAAGTATAACCCATCCCTCTAAACCTTAAACCCATCTATTTTCTTCCTTCACCCATCTCTCCCCATTTGTTTGGACCTTGCTTGCATACTCCATGCTTTGAGTGTTTAGTGACTAAGTACTAATTTTTAGTGGTGTTTCATATTTCACTTGGAATGTTGGCATGGGCAGAGTTTAGCTCTTTTAGAGTTGTGATTCAAATCCATCATAAAATTGTCTAGAAGTTCATCCCAGAAAATGAAAGAGCTAATTGAAGGTAGTGCAGAATGGTTCAAAGTAAAAATGGGCATGTGTGACCATGGGATAAATATTAGGAAGGAACTAAAAGATTCCCATGCATCTATTACTAAATGTGAGGCCATGTTTGGCAAGAGAAAAGACAACAATTGTGTTGAACCTAATTTGGTTGCAAGAGTGGAAGATTTATATGTTGTTGTTTATCAGAAATCAAATATTACTAACAACACACTTGGGGTGAGCTTTGTTAGGGTAGTCCTTGTTGAAAGAAAAGGTAAATTCAAGGTTAACTTGGCTCCTTTTGTAGCTAAAGTAAAGGGCATTGAAGTAAGAGGGTACAAGGGCAAGGTGGCTGTAAAGAACTAGGGCAGAAAAATAGGAGGTGCTACTACTGTAATTGTACAACATACATCTCCAATCAACTTGGATCACCAATTGCAGAAACAGAAGAGGTAAACATTTTGACTCCTAGTGAGAAGCAAAGTCCATGCACTCCAAAAACTAACTCATTGTCTCAACTTTTCAAGCAAATTTTTTCCACCCATCAATTTCAAGCTTTGCACATTTCTCTTCTTTTTGTTGGCCTTGCCTACCAAGGCAGGGATATTGTGTTTAGATTCATTATAGAGTAGAGTAGCATAATGGATTTTGCCCCCCTAGTTGGTTTGATACGACATTTTGGCTTGTGTTGAAACTTGAGATTTAGTTATAGGGTTTTAATATCTTAAAGGATTTTAGTTTTTTTTAAGAGTATTTTTTTAGAAGATTATATTTTTGCATGGTGAAATATTTGAATTTCTATAAATTTTTTTTGCCTTAAGACACATTTTTTAATGTAAATGGCAAGGCCATAGTGTGACACACCCTTTGTTTTGATGGTCTTATTGCAGAACACCTAAGGACACTCTCGAAGGTTGGAACTTTCCAACAAGAATTCTCCATCTACCTCTTCTCTTTCTATCCAAACTTTTGCCCTAGGAACCAAAAAATCAAATTGAACTTGATTTTATTTTTTTTCTCAATGGGCTACCCTTGGGCTTCCTCCCCACTTGGGTAGTGTGGCTTAGTCCTTGCAAGCATGTTTCCTAAGCTTCAATCTATAGAACACAAAAACACTTTATACTTCCAAAAAATGGGTGATAGTAGAGGTTGTCCTTGGATGGATTGTGAGTGTAATGACCATAATCATCATATATGTAATTCTAGTTCAAAAATTTATAATTTGCATCCTTGATTTTCAAGGCAAATGTTTTTTCAAGTTGTAAATTGTGTCAACTTGTAGAATGAAAGGTAAATTTCAAGCAAGCATTCAATATGTGCTTTAGACATCACAAAAAAATACACCAAGGTGGAAAATTATTGCCTTTATTTCTAATGTATTTAGTATGCCTTCAATGATAAGGCCTATTCCTAGAATAGGATCATTCCTAATGCATATGATTATTTTATTTATTTATCATAAGTTTATTACTTTGGTTAAGAATGTGCATTTTTAAAATCAAATGACTCATATGATGTGTTATTAATGTTTTGGGCATTGACATGCATGTTGATACACATTTCTTGAACCTTGAATATAAGGATTATAACAATGTGAAGTTTTAAAAATATATAAATCTTATAACTACTTTAAAATGCATGAAATCTACATTTTTATATGTATGAAAAATGTAAATTTATGTTTATAATGTGAAAAATATGCCCTAAACAATTATTAAATGCATTGTATGTAACTTCATTCATGGTTGGGGTTGCAAACAAAAGAAAAAGACATCAAGTTCTTTTTTAATCTATTTTTATAAATAACATCTATATGGACAAAAAAAATAATAATCCAAATTAAGATAATTTTTGTGGTGATGATGATTTTTCACATTTGTACATCATTGTGCATTAAAAATTTATTTCAAATTCATAAGTGCAAAAAATGATCAAATAAAAACTTTATGGAAAATTAAATTTATTTTTCATGATTATTTCCTACACATATGACCCACACTATGGGTTGCAAATTCTAAACCTAATGAATACAAACAAGCAACCAAATGACCAAGAGTATCAATCCTTTTCCTTACAACCTCAAAGAATGAAATTTGTTGCTTTCAAAATTTTCATATGATTTATAATATCACCAAAAACCTCTAATGAACATGGCCAAAAATAGATGTAAGCATTATTTATCCATTAAAAAATGACATCAATTGCATTCCTTAATGCATTTTTAAAAAATTCCTCACACCTTTATAGTATTATATAAAAGAATTTTTTTTTTGGTTAATTAAAATTTTAAAAATTTAATGTAAGCTTAAAAATCATGGATTCACCTTGAGTAACCAACCTTGTTCTACCACATCAACTTGATTGGATAATTCATTGTTTTCAAAACTCACTCAAGTAAGTACTTGTGATTCCTATTACAATGTTATTATCTTAAAAATCATTAGAAGTAAAGTGATTTTCACCTTAAGGTGCACAAATTTAATATTCATATGGGAAATTTTGGTGTCAACTTTATTTAAGTGATAGAATGATTGATGATTAGATTTAATCAAAATAAGGAATTGGATATTTTAAATAAGGAAACATGTATGATTTGATTTTCAAATTATATTCATAAAATGATGTTTCCAAATTGGCTTGGTTCCAAATATCCCAAAATCCCATCCATATTTTATGGATAGAAATATTTTGTGGAGACTATGACCAGTATGATTATACCCCTTTGAATCATCGGCCTTGAACAAATGGGATAAACCATTTTTGTAAACAAAGTGTTGACATGGGTGTGAAGTTGTGAACATGTAAGGATAAGGCCTACACATGCACCACTTCATTGTCTATTAATTTATTAGTCAATTCCAAAATGAACAAATTAAAAAGGTGGGTTAACAAGTTGGACATTTTCATATAAACATAATAAACATTTTCAAGATTAGAGCTTTAATTTTTGACCCTTAAATCTGCATATATAATAAACTAAGCCATGATTACACTTCCTAACATGTATAGATTTGTTTGCACCTTAATGCTTGATATTAAATCATTGGAATAACTTACATGGAACAATATTGAACAAACAAATAGTTGAAGATGTTAGATGATGAATTTACGATCGATGAATTTATTTCACCATTTAGGAATCCATTCTACCCACTTATGTTGAAAATTGCCTTGAACAAGTTTCAAATTAGCACATTTTGAGCATTGCACTTTCTATTTTCATTTTGATCATGAAACTGAGTATAAATAAAATAGGATTTGTACAAATGTTGTTGTGGTCATTGGAGTTTGTGAGTGGCCTTAATGACCATGAAAATCATTTTCTTCATTGTATCATTTGAATTCCATCATTGTTGTTAGTTGTTAACATGTTGTATAATACATATAACTCACATTATAAGTTTCAAACTTTCATTGTGTCATAATCCCTTTCAAAAATCAAAAGTTGATAATATGTTCTTAGAAAACATTGTGGCCCAATTGTTTCACCATATTCCTAGGCTTAATGTCCATATTTTGCATAATGAGCTCATTACATCTATGTTTGTTAGTATACTAGTTAATAGATTTAAATTTAATAGATATTGAATCAAAATGGCCATTAGTATATTGGTTAATAGATCTAACATAAGGAAGCACTAAATCAAAGTGGCCATAATCACCATGCATTTTTTGAACTAAATCAACTTTGGCCTCAATCTCCTACATGTAACTAGATTCAATTAATTTATTGACTATATTAATACCATACTTGTTTACATTATTGATATTTGTTTTCTAGGAATGTGAATAATTGAAGTGCCTAGATGACATTAAATATCACATTTAAATGAAATTTATGATTGGTATGAAACTTATTGTGTTTTTCAATGTTTAGGGCTTTTCGAAATAACCCGATATTAATATATCAAATAAAATTTAACTACATAGAAGATAATTTTTTTGTTTTGAAACATGTTTTGTAAAATAGAAAAAAAACTATCACATTACTATACATGTGAATATTAAAATTTGAATACATGAAGTGAAGTTAGAACCTCTATATGGATGTGTTTAAAAAACTTTAAGTTCATTAGCCATATTAATACAATTATTTAACTAGATGCAATATTTCATATACTACCCATACATGAGATAGTGCCCACAAAGTTACAAAATTCTATTTGTTATTGAGGACTCAATAACACCATTTGGGATCTAGATTGATCTTGAATTTCACACATCATACTATGTGAATAATTAGATGGTAGTGCATTGCCTTCTTGCAAGTTGATTGCAGTTCGTAGTTCTTCAACTACCTTGGTCATGATTGGTCTATGAATAGCTTTGGGTTCCACACATTCGATGGCAATTTCTGCAACTTTCCATAAGGCATCAAGGTTGGGATTTGAAGCTTTCACAATAGGATCCAAAATTTTGTTTATATTGCCTTTTTGGAGATTGATTCGCACCTATTCAACAAATGCATATATGTTATTGTACCTCAAATGATGTCACTTGCAAGAAAACCTTAAGGTGAATATTAAATAAACATATTTTGCTTCTTGCTATGTTAAAACTTGATGGATTATCTTCATTATCAAAATTGTGTGACAAATTTTTTAGGGGTAAAAAATTTCACATTATGACGAAAAGATATGTGGCATATTCTTTGTTTTTTTTTTAATGCCAATTTTTTTTAATAAAAGAAGATTCTTCCAACGTTTGGGCTAGGAATTTAACTTTCAGGGCAAATTAAGTTTCCTTTCTAAAATGGTTTTGATAGGTTTCAGAATTTTGTTGCCATTTAATCCTAAGATGTTCTTGAGATATTTGATTATAATGCTACATTAGAAAATGGAAAAAAATATTTATGTGATAATTATCATCCCCTCCGAACTAAAACATATGATTATCACAAATAACTAAAATTGTGTTTTAAACCAAAAACATAATCAAACTTTTCAGAAAATGATGTAAGAATATCATATTTCCAATACTGCATATATATCTATCAAATTATTAATTTGAAAATGAGGATGATGAATTAAAAAAAAAATTAAATGAAGATTTAAAATGTAGTTTATTAGATGATTATAACTTACCCAATCACATAGGTTCAAAGCTTTTCGATTTGGTAACATTGTATCAATAGCTTTGCGTCCAGATATTATTTCCAAAAGCACAACACCAAAGCTATATACATCACTTTTTACTGATAAACATTGTGATGTAAAATACCTGTCAATGATAAAGTCCATGCACATGAATTGTTAATTCCAAATTAATATAACATGATATGTCAAGTTTGTCTTGGAATATGTCTTATAAACTAAAATGAATAACATGTAATAATCAAACGATTAATTAATATAATCTATGTCACACATTATAATATGATTATTGGACCATGAAATATTGTTTAGAAAAAAATAGTTAAATACTCACTCTGGATCAAGATACCCTACAATCCCCTTGACATTAGTTGTAACATGGGTAATATTTTTTCCATATGTTAATCTTGATAGTCCAAAATCTGCAACTTTTGCATTTTTCATGTCACTAGGAAGTAGAATATTACTAGTTTTTACATCACGGTGAATAATGCTTGGATTGCACCCCAAATGTAAATATTCCAAACTTGTAATTCCAAAATAATGTTTATCAAATATCACAATAAAATTTATCATTGGGAGTAGATTAAAAAAAGTTTCACATTGGGTTTTAATTGCTACATGATCAAAACTCAAATATGAAAGGTGTGGTGAATTGTCTTTCAATGAAACAGAATAATTTCCAACCTTGAATTGCAAGAATGTACATTAATGGACACGAATTATAATGTTTTCTTGAATCATTACCTTGTGATGCATTGAGGGCAATGTGCAAACGTGTTGTCCAATCAAGTTGTTCATTAACCAATGTTGATAAATCACCTATGCTTCAAGAAAAGGAAAATAAATCATATTAACTTAGAATCATGTATCTAATTTATAGTTGACCAATAGTTAAAACATGATCTAGACAAGTTGAACAATGAATAGGAAGTTTTTACAAAATTACAACTTGTTGGTCAATCAAATGTTCAACTTCGAATTTTCAATAAAAATTGATCATACCATATAGATGGTCATATAATGAGCCTTTATGCATGTATTCATAAATCAACATTTGTTGGTCATCTTCTAAGCAATATCCAATTAGTGACACCAAATTTCGATGACTCACCCTTGATAGAACATCCACCTACATCAAACACAATCATTCAACATTGCATAGATGATTAGTCCAAGTTCAAACATGAGTACAACAATTTAAAGCAATTCATAATTGGCATTATATCAAACAAGTTTGATGTAATTTGTTGAAGTTGGTGTGCCACATGAAATTGTTCAAACCTTTATGTATGTCAATGTAGGTATCACCTCCTCTTACATGTGCGGTTCACATGGTTGTGCACCATTCATCCATACAAATATTTTAGCCCATCAATTGCTCAATTTAAAAAAGAAGAAGATTTCATGTATCCTTAAGTTGATTACAATTGAAACATTATTTTATGGGCATTATTTTTGGATTAAAATGATTAATTTGTTGGTAGATTATTAATTTGTTGGTGGATGATTAATATTATCATTCCAAAGTTAGTATAATATCATAATTTACTAAATTTTTTTTTGTTATTTGATACTCATGATCACATATTCATTTGAAGTCAAAGTTTTCAATTTAGAATAATGTGCCAGTCACAAAATCTAAATTACTTTGAAAAAAGGTATGTGTCCAATATAAATTCAAATAATATTTGAAAGTTGGATGTTTGAATATTTAGTGGAGGTAGGCCTGAGGACTCAAAACGCAATCTAAATTTTCAGGGCGCCACGTGGCATCATTTTTAATACCTTCAAAGTAAAGATTTTTTTTCACAGTTTATGGTACATTTTAAAAAAGTTTCTGAACTTTAGCACTGACCCTGTTTGCTTACTCCGCACGGAGAGACACAACACACATGCACCAGTGGAGTTTCCTCTGCAATCTCATAGATATAAATGCACCTCACTTGTCTTGGAATTGCAACCTCCATTCCGATTCTCACTAGCAACAATATTTATTTTGGGGAAAAAAAAAGGTGAGCTAGAGTTGCACAAGAAGTCCAAGCTTGATGGACCATATAATTCATAGGGCTCTTGTGAAAATCCCCTCCGATCTCATTTGTATCATT
>Ga0116229_10010669_pt1 | contig 13733 bp, 10 predicted proteins | sample S1TSphgellanicum_3_FD_87313 | JGI IMG/M metagenome (GOLD analysis project Ga0116229, IMG submission 87313) | Host-associated microbial communities from peat moss isolated from Minnesota, USA - S1T2_Fc - Sphagnum magellanicum MG | ecosystem: Host-associated > Plants > Peat moss > Unclassified...
CTTCAAATATGTTTAGGTTGGTTTTCATCCATTCAACTCACCTTTCAACTGGAAGGCCTTCAAGCATGGTTTTCGAACACCTTTGAAATATATTTGACCAAAAGGATTTAGCTAGCATATTTTCCCAGTTATTATTGTTGTGTTCTTATGTTGTTCCAAGGTGTATCTTTAGGAGTATAGCTAAGGCCTTCGGTGGTGCTAGGCTATTAACTTTGGCTAAGTCTTCTAGTGGCATTCAACTAATTACAACAGGCAAGGTTTTTTATAATTGGTGAGTAGGACCTTTTGCTTTCAATTTCACAATGCATTTGCCGTTCATTTATCCCCCCACGAGTTTGGGGTCGCAATTAAGGGAGCCTATGAAATAGTGGTGCACGAAATTTGGGCATCCTTAAATGTTCACCTTGATTGGGTGGTGTTGCAAGTAGATATTATAAATGCTTTCAACAATGTTTTCCATAAAATTATATTCCATGAACTACGTGCTACAAGTGGGCAATTGTTTCAATTCATACTTTTCATCTATTCCTTTTATGCTTTTGAGTTCCCATTTTCTTTAGTCATCATTCGCTTGAAGGCGAGCTATTTGTTATTCAGTCCTACATTGGTATTTGTCAAAGGGATCCTTTGGGTGGTTTTCTTTTTGCTTTAGTTCATTTTTGTGCACTTCGTAGTTTGCCTACCCTTTTCCCATCTTGTTTGTTCCCCTTCGTTGCAGATGACACCCATATCATTGGGCATGCTTCAGTTGTCTATTAAGTTTTCCATCATTTTCCTTCCCAATTAGATTTGGTAGGCCTTTTGGTTCAACCCCGCAAGTGTTGTTGTTTGGTCTCATTTAGGGTTGCCTACAGGGTTCTATCCTCCATCAGGTTTTTATATTGTTGCTGGGGGCATTAAGGTTTTGGGTGTTCCTTTGGGGTTTTTTTCTTTCACTTTTACTTTTTACAAACGGTTTTGGATGATGATGCCTTTCCTAGGTTGGGGGATGTGCATGTGGCATTGGGATTCTCATTAGTTGTTTCACATAGAGGCCTTATTATCTTCTTCATTTTTTCCCTTCACTTCTAGATTTTTAGCGTTAATTAACCTCATTTGATTCCACCTTTATTCATATATTTGGGAAACTTTTAAAGCCAAGTTTTTTGAATGTCCAGAGGTGGGTGGGGTAGGTTTTGCCTCTATGGAGGTTATTGCTTTAACAATGTACTTGCAAAACTGGGGGTTTGTCACCTTAATTGTCGCATTTAAATTTTTACAAGACAACCATCTAATTTTTATTGGGGGTTATAGGGGCCAACAGTTCAAGTCCATTTCCATTCCAAGCTCACCTTAAGTGGGTTCGAAACCTTTTACCTCCAATTACTCAAACCTCCATCCCACCTTTTGAGCAACTATTAGAGAGAAAATCAGATTGTCTTTAGGAAAACATCTCAAAGATTTTCATGCTTAGAAATGAATTTTTCACGAACTTCATTGTTCTAAAAATTCCATGTTTAGAGATCTCAGAGCAATCATTTTCTAGCATCATATTAGAGTTGTCTTTTGATTGTCATCGCACTCAGTTGAGATCTTGTGCATGCCCAAGCTTGGGTGCTTGGTTTTCTGCATGTTTAGTCATCCCATCTTTTAAGATGGCCTCTGGCATTTTCTCTTTAGCACTACGCACCAAATTGGGCCTCCCCATCCCGTAGTTCATGGGCTTTCTTGATGCATGTGTGGCTAGGCCATAAATCTGACAAAAGATACATTTATTTCATTGTGTTCATGGGTGAGAATGCATGGCTACACATGATACAATTTGAGATTCTTTCAATTCCATTGCTAAGGATGTTAAATTCCATGTTTTGCTTTTAAACACATGTTCTTTCAATGCCATATCTCCAGACATCACGATGACAAATGGATATTCCATTTACAATAAATGGTACCCACACTTTGGGTGCCAACATAGTATGGTCAACAAAGGGCTTGGTGGTCCTCCTCTTTTGATTATATGTTCATTTTATAGGTAGAGGGTGTTAGTGGCTTTTTAGAAAGTTCAGGCAACCATTATCTTACGTTGGGCAGTTGTGGCAACATGAGAAGCCTTTTCTAGGCTTGGTGTCCTTTTAGGTTTTTCACCCATCTCCTTGCACGATTTGTTTTGTGCTACTAGTGATGGGTTTAGGTCCTAGGTTTCAGGTTTTCTCCTATTAAGGGTCCCCATTGTGGGTTTTGCATTTTCAGTTGTGGTCTTTTGTTTGGATTTTTGTCCCTTTTTTTTTTCTCTTGTTCCCTTGCCTAGTGGTTTTTCTTCAAATATTTATTTAGTTATTTGAAAAAAACACACACACAAAAAATGAAATTGTTTTGTCTTTTGATATTCAACTATTTTCAATTTTTTGGTCATCTCACCACCCATCACCAAATACTTTCACTCTAAAACAACAAGGTGTGCAAATATGACTAAATTTATGCTTATGATTAAACATAAAAATCACATCATGATCATATGCAAAAAAACTTAAAACACAAATTTTCATAGCCCAATGTTTAGTCATAGCAAAATTTAAAACACCCATACAACTGTGTATGTTCTATAACCAACAAACCTTAACACTAAATGGGTGTTTGGTTGTAGGCATGTGTTTGGTGATGGGCTTCTCTACCCTAGTTTCTTTTTTTTTGGTGGGGCCTTTTTTCTTGTGTTAGATGGTTCTTTGCTAAAAAATTTCTCATTTTAAATGGAATCTTGATGTGAATATCCAATATTTGTATGAATATGTCATATCAACTAGTATGATTTTGTATATTCATGTTCATACTTGGATATTTCAAAACATGTAAGTTGATAAATAGATTTGTTCAATATGTCTATTCACGAAGAACATTTGAATAATCATGTTTTTACCCACTGTTCAAATTGAAAAAATATTTGAAAAATTACCCAATTGGTATGTTAAAGCAAACGAATTCACAAACATTAGTAATTAACACTTATTTTTAAAAAACTTATTTGTTTATATATTCTAGTGTTTTTTCCCCCCATTTCAATGGAATTAAATTTTCACAATATAACTTGCCCACTTACAAATGGGTTTTTTTTTTTTTTTTTCCCCGAATTTTGTCAAGTAGGTGGACTAGGTATTGAATAATGATCATCCACAAGAGAAATGAGCCAAATTTGGCTAAAGCTCATCCAATAAAGTATATTTTGTTTTTATAGGATTTCACTTTGTTTTGGTGACCTTTATGAACTCATGCTCTAAAATATGATAATTTTGAATTTTTTCCCTTTAAATATAACAATTTTTGCACTTTTAAATTTTTAAAATTGTAGTGTGAAAATTTGCCCCCCAAAAAAATTTCTTAACATAGTACATGTTCAAGTTTTTATATATTATTTTAAAGAAATATCTACCCAAAATGTTGAAAATTAATGAAATTATTTGCCTATTGATTAAAAAAAATTGGGAATTTGAGATAGTTGTGGGGGTTATATTTGAGATTTTTTTTCATTATTCAATATCTAATATGTAGATGATTTACCAACCACTTATCTACCATATTTAACAACAATTTTAATATTATCAATTAATTTACAAAATTCCATGTCAACAAGAAAATATACCAAAAATATTACCATATATATATATATCACAAAAAAATCTTGAAATTAAAAAATAAAAAAAAATTTAACCCCATGGGTGATGGCTCATTGGTATAGCCCTTTCTATGACCTTGGGACTAAAGAAAAGCCCTAGGTTCAAACTTAGTGGGTGTAGGTGAAATTCCTCCTAGCCCTTGTCAACAAGCTTGACTTGGGGGTTCCATTAGCTTGTTAGGTTGGATGCCTTATTGTGTTTAAAAACTTTTTTTATAGAAGGTTTAACATTTCCAAAGATAATGTAATTTGTGCTAAAGCTGTAAAGGTATTATGACATTATTAATACCACACCTAAGATTAATCTTCATCGTTTTTTAGATTCATATGTTTACAAGTCAGATGTTTCATATTATGTTCTTGGTCATAAGTTTAGTGCTTAGAATATTTGGGCTTCACATTGTTACACATTACAAGTGATGATTTTCCTTCTTATTATGTTTCCAAACGATTATCGATAATTCATCATTATTTATGTTAATGTCAAATTTATTTTTAATTAATATAAATATTATGAACATGAAAAGGCACATTTTAATTTGTCTTTTCATATCCATGTTGGTTGGTAAAGAAAGAGGTGAAATAGTTACAAAAACAAAATATAATTATTAGGGGGAAAATGAGATAAGTTAAAAACAAAGAGATAGTTATTAAGAAGGAAATGAAGTAGTTATATTTGGAAATGTCTCTAGCATTGTCTGAGGACGACCCTAGGAAGGACTATGCAAAATCAATAAGGAGATCACCAAAAACTATTGAAAATCAGCCATATATTAGTTTTTCGAAATTCTCATCACTAGAATTTTGATTTTTGAAAAAAAAATTAAACTTAAGGAAAAAATTAGTGGAAGAGCAATAGGTTTAAGAAACCATATGCCTATGTTAGAACATTTCAACTTTAGTAGTTTTGAAGTTTAATTATTGTTCAAGAGCTACTTGGAGTAGCTATTTCATAATATTGCATAATGAACTTTTGTGATGAACATTAAAATTGTTGTTGTCAATTGAATGTGTTATAATGCATGCTCTATAACCAAATTTTACTTGAAAACAATTTGTGTTTTATAACCATTCAACTATTAATTTTGAACATAAGTAGCAAACTAAAATTGCATTAACCTATGTTTTCTAACTAGCAATACTTCCACTTTGCAATCACAATAGACATTCATTTAGAATATCAAAATCTCCAACCAAAAAAAAACACCTTGGTAAGGCCAAATCGAGCCCTACATTTTGAGAACATCCTACACATAATGACAACTATCATTATTGTCATTTATCAATTTACTTCATATTTATTTTTGTTTTACACATTTTTCTACACAATGTTTCTCAAAGTCCCAATGTACCAACTTTCTTATCAAGATCCAAAGGAATTAATGGTGAAACCTTATACCATGTGTTGAGTATAAAAGGAAATAGAATAAACATCCTATCCTGAAGAGTTAGGGTTAGTTCTCAAGCCATTGCACACAAATTGGTTCCCAATTCAAGCCAAAATTGTATCCCAACTCCTACAAAGATGCAAATGCTCTTTCCCTCTTGATTATATCCCATTAACAAGAGAGAGGTGCAAATGAGTTTTACTTTCAAAGTGTGAATGGAGATGATAAACTCTTATGAAAGGGGATTTCTCACTCTTTGCAACCACATTTTTAGGTTTTTACTTTGTCCTTTGGACCCATTCAAAGCTTGTGTGTCTGCATCTTGACAATCCATTTTGAACATGTATGTGTAAGCCACCTCTTGTAAGCATGAGTTGCCTCTCACTCCTTCCACCTTGAGATCTGCATATCTTTAGGCTCATAAAACTTCATTGAATCACACAATCAAATAGCTTTGCCAAGAGCAATTGGCAGAAAGACCTGTGTGGTTTTAATGTGTTGATGAAACTTTGTTCATGAAGGGGCTACAGATGATCAGTTTATGGAGAGAACTCAAGAAATCCTTAAAATGTCCTTAAACTCTATTGAAGGAAAAGGGCACATAATTGTATGTAAAACCTGAGCCCCTTTTGTGTGTCTTTGGCGTTTTTACTATTCTAGAAATTTGTGGGGGGTATAATGTACATTCAAGTCATCCGGATGATGTTGTACCGATCTGTGCGATTACTCCAGACATACAATTGTGACATCATGTCGTCAACAAGTTCATCAAGCATCTCGTCAAAAATCAAATCCTCCATCTCTGTACCCAATTTGCCAAGCTCCGCTGACAAATCTAACCACATCTCGCCCTTTTGAGCGAAGTCCTTCTGGAAAATAGTGCAAAGGAAGTCACCGCCACATGCTGCTGCAGAAACAATTTCTTGGATTTCTCCCCAAACCTCTTGCACTAGTTTTTCGCCTGTGGATTTCTTGCGAAGAAGACATGGTGATGTTGACATCATTGTTCTCCATTTGTGTGGGTGGTGATTCAAATACCGGTTCAAAATTCTCAACAAAATGTCATTCACACTGTCAAATAAGATGCGGCGGTTGAGGGTGCGTTTTTTGTGGAGCATTTGTTGTCGTTCTTGTTCCTCATCTACATCACCAAGGTAAACATTTTGGGTGTTTGTGGATTCTTCCAAAAGCTCCAAATGCTCCTCGGTTTGATCATATACAAATGTGTTGATGATCTGCTGCCCTGACTCAGGAGGCCACAACTCATTCAGAGAGCTCCATTCTTCTTCAGTGACACCAGACACCACCATAATGTGCCTTACGTATCCCCTATCATCATCTTTCCTCATGAGCTGGAGAGATGCCAGCGAATGAGCAGCAGCAGGTGCAATTGGGATGGCACCTGTGATGTCAGTTATGTATGGCACCTGTATTTCCATTGTCGGTTTGTTGAGGTAAGAGTCTTGATCATCAAGGTCAAGTGATCGTGCAACTGCACTGAATAAGTCCTTGAGTGGATTATTGTCAGCATTCTCAGCCAGTGTATTCTCTTCAGAAGGATGCGCTGTTGTGGTTGACAAATTTCTTGCTACTGCAGAATTGCATGTTCTTTCTTGAGTTGTTGTTGCCCATGCTCTTTCAGTCTTAACTACTTGAATCCCATCTGCAATAGACAACAAATGCAAAGTGGATTGATGCATCGTTCAGACAGTTTGATGATGAAGTTCAAAGAAGAAACAGTTTGATGAGGAAGAGAGATACAAGAAGAAGAAGAAGATTCATGAGAGTATGGGTATTATTGTATGTTCACCATGAAAGCTGGAAACACAGTTTGCTTTTGCAAGCTCCAGGTCTGGTGTGAATTCGTGTTCCTGAAAATGAGTGTTATCAAGCACCGAGACTGGGCTCGGCTGCTCTGCACTTTCAACAAGTTGTCCACCCTCACACTCTTGGAGTGCATGAGGTTTCTTTACCAAAACTTCCTGTTGAGCATACATTTCACAAAGGCCACATAGCCAGAGATTCACTTCAGTTGCTATAGTCTCAAGAGCAAATCCATACCATGTCGAGCTTTGTACACAAAGATACATGCACTCCTCACGAGCTTCACATTGGAAAGAAACATGTAAATTCAAAGGGAATGATGATGATAATGATCCTTCCCACATACCTCTTGCTTTGGAACTCCGTAGGCTGTAGTAGCAGCAGCTGAGTTTTGTCCTATCAAGGAGGCAGCAGCACTGCCAGTCACCTTGCAATTGCCACCCCTGTAGGATTCCATGAGGTAGCTTTTGGTGCAAGGTGTTGTAGTTGAGTCTTGCAGCATGCACCACAGTGTCGCCTCTTCTTCTTTGTCTTGTTTGTCTTGGTGACCCAACAAGAGCTTCTTCTCTGTTGGAAGAGTTTTGACAACTTTTGGTCTGCAGTTGTCTAGTAATGAAAATGGAGGCGACATGACTACAACCAGCTCTGAAATCGGTATTCTCTCCAAGATCGGAGAGTCCATTTGGTTTGCACTTCCCTTGTACAGCAACTCTGCGGCTGACTCAAGTTTACCAGGATCATCATTGTTGTCATCGTTAGCATTGAGTTTTGTAACAGCAGCTGTACCCACCACTAATTCCATATTGGTAGAATGTGGAAATCGGGATTTGTCAACAGCTGCTTGTTGCTGTTTTTCACGAACTACTACTACCCTTCCACTTGTTGTATGCTTGTTGTTGCTTCGGGGAAGTGTGTTTTCCCCAGTCTTCCCACCAGTCTGAGATCTGCTCCAGGGCTCGGGTGAAACAGATCTCTCAGAGTAATTGGAGACAAGCCTAGAATCAGATTTGCTTCGTGTCAATGTCTTCACATTTGGAGGTGGCGGCTCAATGCTCACTTTCCTTTTCTCAAATTCTCTACCAGAATTCAACTGTCGTCTTGAGGCAGGTGTTGCAACTCTAGCATCTTCATGGTCTTTGGTGGTGGATTTTGCTCGCACTTTCCCACCACCACTATCAACTTGCGTAATCGTGCTACCAAATGCACTTTTAGTCATGCTGTTGTTGTTGTTGTTGCTGGGCTTCAAAGGACTTGTCTCTTTGCCTTGTCGGAGTTTTGTCACCAAGTAGGACTCTGATCTTGTTGTACCCTTGGGGGTCACATCATGCAGAGCTAACTCTGATACATCACTCGAGACTTTCACAGTGCGGGCAGCAGCAGGTACTGTGCGTTGGTGTCGGGATCTTGCATAAATTGGAAGAGCTTCTTTTGTATTCAGCCCATTCTTCAGTTCCTGGGATGAGGACCTTAATGGCTTCTGGCTCATTGCACCTCTAGCACTTGTGTTCCTTGTACTAACGCCCCTGCAATGGCAACAACATACACCCCCCATGTTCCACACTGAAAAAGACACAAGAAATAAAAGAGAAGACAAGCTTGCAGCTGGTCTGTGCTTGCTTGCAGTTGCTCCTTCTTCACAGGTTTTCCAAGCTGTGGTTTTCTTTTTTTTTTGGCAGAGGTGAGGAGATAATTGTATTGTAACATCATCAAGGCAAGAAGAGTAAAACAAACCTGTCAAGCTTTGCCCTGTCTCTTTCAGAGGCTTGAGTTGTAGCCAACATTGTTGGCATGCTGGATGCACACATTGTTGTTGACACACTTTCTGATTCTTCGCTTACAGGCAATTCCACACAAGGTCTCAAAGACAAAGGTAACTTGGAGGCAGTCTTCACAGAGACAGGTTTCATCACCACAATAGATGCACCTCCATTGAATGCTCGTTCTGCGTGAACTGACTCAGAAAGTCTTTTGTCCTTGAAGTTCAACGTCTCCTCATCATCTTCTTCTTCTACTGGTGGAACACCACCACCACCACCTCCATCTTGAATCGCTGTATCTTTTGGAGTTTCATTGTACTTGGACAGATCAAGGACCTGCTGTGACGGCAGCTTCACAAAAAATGACGTGGAGCACTCCTCCTGAGGTACCTTGTGTTGTTGGAACAGTGATCTTGCTACGCCTTCAGATTTCAGATCTTTGGTGTTGACAGTAGGAGAGTGAGGGTGAAGGAGACCTTTGAGACGCATGGCTTCCAGAATCTGTTTCAGCGTCTTGCGTTCCTGGATATAGTTCCGCAAGCGCAGTTGGCGTAAGCGTTGATCCATATCACCAGACAGAAATCCTTCAGGAGGCGGATGTTGAATTGCATGTTTTACTACTTGTGGCATCCCTTCCATCAGATTGTACTTTGGTGAACTTGGCAGGGGCTTTGGTGACAATACTGCTGCTTGTTGTTGTTGTCCAGTGTTCTCATACACTGGAGGACTCTCACAGTGGAACTGGTTGAGTGGATTTGAAGGCAAATTCCTCCTTGCTTGCTGGTGCTTGTCTCCTGGTGTAAGTACAGCAAAATTCAATCCTTGTATCAAAGATGTGTCTTTCAGCTGTGGAAGCTTGTCTGTAGGGTGCTTCGTGATGCTTTGAAAATTGTCGAAATTTGAGAGTGAGGAAGATTCCTCTGGAGCATAAGTGTGGGTATTCTTCCACTGCTGTTTGAACTCCCTTGCTGGAGACCTGCCACCAGGATGGGGCACTGGAACCACATCAAAGTTGGGAAGATTGTCAAGACCCATCAATCGAGCGACAACAGTTGATGCACGTGACCTATATGATGTGCCTTCACCATTGCCTTCCCAGAAGAGCTCCCTCTCTCTCTTTTGTGAACAGTCTGTGGCAGTCTCAACATCAGGGAGATGATGTGAAGTATGATGACCAGCCAGATCCCCAACCAGACTATGATTCTTGCTGCTGCGGGTTGTTGGTGGTGGTGCATCTCTTCCATCAGTCGAGAGACGATTCTGCATCGCTGATGGTTGACTCACTTGTTCAAGTCTTCCATCTACTGAAAGCCTTGATGATGACAATGACGATGGTGACATAGCCACTTTAGACGCATCAAGAGACATTAGCCTGGAAAAACCACCTTTCTTCCCATCCAAAAACATTTGATCCTTATCTCTCCTTGCACCACCACTGCCACCTCTTGGCATTAACTTCATCTCCCTGAAGTCAAGCACCTGTGCTGCGGGAGCTGCCATGCTCCACCCCTCAACAGGATCACAGCCATGGTTTCCAAGGGAAGAAGAGAAACTTTGTGGATGATGATCATCACTGATGGACACTTGTGAATTGCCATTATTTTGTGATGATGATAAGTGTGGGCCTTCTCTGAGTTCTACTGTCAGCCGCTGCGGCGGCAACCCATCTCTTCCACTATTGCTCCAGCTCCTAGAGCTTTCAGCAGACCTGTTGTTGCCAGAAAGCTGGTTATTATCCCTGACATCTGCTAACCATGCATCTTGAGCTAAGTGAGCCAAAGCAAGCGACAATTCAAGCTCCTCCTTTGGAGGCAGCTCTGGAGAATCCTTGTGTGACCTTGTACCATCCTTGAATGAAGAAGATCCAGGAGAAGCTTCTTGTTGTTGGTTGATCTTGTTGGTGGTGGTGGTGTTGTTATCCACTGCTGCCTTTGGTTCTCTCCTCAGGAATGATCCTTTGAAAATGCCTCTGAAATCACGAGATGCTGTTTTCTTCTCTTTCTCCTCAGGCTTTGCTGGCAGCATTGTTCTCTTGACGACAGAAGCTGCCCTGGCTGACACTGCCAATGGAGAAGAATCCGAGTTGCTTTGTTGCTGCTGCTGTTGAAGGAGACCACTGCTGAATGAGTTTCCAGAGGGTTCTTCTTCTTTTGCATCAACAGGTTCTGCAGAGCTTTCGGTGGCAGGAGCCTCTTCTTTGAAATAGAAAGATAGCCCAGGTTTTGGTCTAGAGTCCAATGAGATGCGAGCTGGTTGTGGTTTCTGGTTACCTGCCAAGAGCTGTGCATCTTTGTTCTTTTCAGCCAAGGACTTTGCTACTTCACCGTTGTCAACAGATGCCCTACGAGCATCCACTCTCGGTGTCTCCATTCCTGCCTTTGGTTTAATAAGACCTCCATCCAGTGTAACCCTCCTCTGTGCTGCTGCCGCTGCTGTTGCCACTGCCGCCACATCTTGAAACTGGGACAGCATGAGCAATAAAACCCAATTCATCTTCTTCAGTAAATCTTCTACCAAAGAGAATACGGAGATGAAGAAAAACAAAAAAACTAGCATCATCATCACAACAGACAATTGCCCAATGCGCATGCACAAGAAACAGGCCAGTTTAGAAAAATCCCCACTAAGGATCTCTGAAGAAGCTAGACTCTCTAGTCAAAAGAGCCACAAATCTGTGTCACCCAAGCTCTGAAGAAAGCTGCAACTCTCTCCAAAAAGGCACAAACAACTCCACAAAAGCTCTCAACTCTCAAAAGATCCAACAACAGAGAGAGCTGGGAGAAGAAGAAGAAAGGTTCATACCATGTAGTATGCAGGAATAGCGCTTGGATCCTGGCTCCCAGCATGTCCTGCTCATGGAACACACACACACACACGTACAGAGGAGCATCATCATCATCATCATCACCAAAGAGAAAGTGTGCATGGAAAATGAAGAACTAGGACATGAGGGAAGAAAGATGGAAATGCAGTAGTACCATTGCCACTGCCTTTCTTGGCACCATTCTTGCGACCAAAGAGATGGAAGATTCCCGTCATAACAACTCCCAGCTCTTGCTGATGCTGCTGCTTCTTCCTTGCTTCCTTCCACTAGGTACTCTCTCTCTCTCTCTCTGTGGCTTGCTTGCTTGCTTCAATGTCTGTGAATACTAGCAATGTGACGATGATCCCAGAGTGTTGTTTTTGTAGTACAAGCTTCGTTGCTTGCTGCAGTGAATATAACTAGTACTGTTGCCAAATGCTGAGGGAGTAGGTCTCCTTGAACCCCTCGGCTTCCTCCTCATCCATCTACAACCAGCAGCCATTTCCCAATCTGGAATGGAATTTCACAACTGCTTGCAAGCAGGGATGATCGCGGGAACTAGCTGCAGCAGCTCTCGGCCACGAAAATCATCGTCAAGGATTCTAGACAAAAGAGAAAATGGTTTGTTGTTGATTTACAGGTCTGTTGAAAGATAGATAGGTAGATAGATAGATACGCAATGCAAAAAGGAAGATCCGGAGCTTCTTCTTCGTCTTCGTCTTCTTCTTCACCACAAAACTCGGAGGACCCGCGAGACTGCACGACAAACAGAGACCCAGTTGCGCACTGTTTTGCGTGCAGAAGCAATCGACACTAGTCAGTGATTCCTCCTCCTCCTCGCAGCTGCTAGAAAATATTTTTTTATTCCCCACAAGGTTGGCTTCACTGATCACGCACCTTCAATGCTCTCCTACTCTCCCCCGTCTCTCTCTCTCTCTCTCTCTCTCTCTCCCTTTCACGCGTTGTTATAAAGACTGGACATGGACACGGAAAAGGACAAAAGAAAACAAAAGAGGAGTACTTAATGCTATTGATCGCTGCACCACTTTCTGCATCATGCACTAATCATCATCATCAACCTCATCATCACCATCATCCTCACCAGCGATATGATGAGGAGGAGGAGGAAGAGAACGAGCCGGTGGTTCCTGCACATTCCTTCTTAATGCGAGCCCGAGGATCCTGCACACCGATCCTGGTGGTAAGACACCGACATTGTCGATACTCCCCCTGAAGCCACAACCTCTTCCTGTTGCACTCTTCGTCCATTGTCTACAACTGCCCAAACCACATCTATTGTTCCACTAGCTACAGTGTTTTATGTTCTTCTCCCCCCCCCCCTTCAAAACCACCAAAACAACAACAACAACAACCACCTCTTTGACTACTACCACTACCACTACTGCTACTTCTCAACTTACAAACTTGCAAATCCCCATTGCAGCAATGCATACATCAAGCCGCTATTGCTATCCTTGGACCTTTTCTCTCTCTCTCTCTCGCTCTCTCTCTCTCTCCGCCACCTTTGGGGGGCGCTACCGCAGATTTTACCGCCCAGCTTTACTGCCGCTTGCCTGTTGCTGATTCCCGGGATCTCTCTCTCTCTCTCTCTCTCTCTCCAAATGTGACGACACTACTTTGCGCTGCAACATAGGATTTGTTTTGGTTGTGGAGATTTGGGTTATCATGATTCATTCACGAATACGATTCCATTCTCTCATTGTAATTTCTCGCCCGCTCTTCCTCCCTCCCCCATCATCGCCCCACTCATTCAGGCTCGGCGACACAATCATCACGCACAGTTCCCACGACTGTCGCTCGCTCGCTCGCTCGCTCGCGTCCTCCTCCCCTCTCCTCTACATACATACATACGTACATAAATACATATGTAAATATGTATGTATGTACGTAAAACACGTATGTACATTTATACACATGTGTATTTATACAATACCTGAAATACGTACTTACACGCATGTGTGTGTACTTTCACACGTACAAGAAGAGTGTACAATACATCGATAGATAGTGGGATACGTACATACCGGATTGGCCACCATAAAAAGACTGGAGTTTTGGAATTTTCAGAATCTACCCGGACCAAAATTGGGTTGAACTAAAAATGAGTTGATTTTTTCAAATTTTTATCAATTTTTGTTGTCAGTAAAAACAAAGAAGAAGCCGAAAATATTTATTTATTTATTTATTTATTTAGGTTTAGTAAATGATTTGATTTATAATTGTGAGGACAAGAAAACTGAAGGTGTTTTTTTTTTCCTTTGTTCTTTTTCTTTTTCTTTTTTTCTGTTTTCAGC
>Ga0116229_10010670_pt1 | contig 13732 bp, 10 predicted proteins | sample S1TSphgellanicum_3_FD_87313 | JGI IMG/M metagenome (GOLD analysis project Ga0116229, IMG submission 87313) | Host-associated microbial communities from peat moss isolated from Minnesota, USA - S1T2_Fc - Sphagnum magellanicum MG | ecosystem: Host-associated > Plants > Peat moss > Unclassified...
GGGTTTAGGGTTTCATCAAGTCCTTTCCCTTCCTCTCTCTTCCCGTTTAGGGTTTAGGGTTTCATCAAGTCCTTTCCCTTCCTCTCTCTTCCCGTTTAGGGTTTAGGGTTTCATCAAGTCCTTCCCCTTCCTTCCTTCCCCTCTCGGCCATAGTGAACCAGCACGCACCAGTGTACCATGAAGGATGGATGTTAAGTGGTTAGGAAAAAGTTCTCTGTTGGGTTCCAGTTCCCTAGCTAACCATGGTGGTTAGCTCAGTTGTTTTTTTTTTAACTACCGACCTACTAACAACCCACAAACAACCCACAAGCATGTTGACCTACTAACAACCCCCGCAAGCATGTTGTTAGAAGATAGGTTAGTTAAAGCAGCCCTTACATGTGTATAAATCATCTATGTATCTAATAGTTACCTATTTTCTAGTGTCGTGCGTGTAAATGACTTGGGACTTACACTCTGTGTAAGTGTAAATCCTATAATGAAATTTATTTACACTCCATGCAAGTGTAAGTGTATAAAATTTATTTACATTCATGTAAGTGTAAGTGCAAATGTAGAATACAAAACATGTAAGTGTAAAATCGTGTAAATTTATTTTATGCCGCGTAAAACAGTGTAATTGTAAGTGTAAAAATAAATGTATTTATATAATTTTACATAGTCTGATAAAAAAATGTAAATGTAAGTATATTTATATGATTTTACATGGCTCTATAAAACAATGTAAATACATAATAATATAAAAAATGTAATTTTTACTTGAGGAAATTCAAAAAAAAAAAAAAACATCAACATTCAAGGATTTACATGCTATATATATGGCTATTGACACTTACACACACAACATTGTTATTTTCCTACATACCTACCTATGTATGAAACATATTTCCTACGGAATTGATTACCAAGGTGAAACCAAATGTTAACTCAGTTGAGGTTCATCCACAACTGAGTAATAACGGGCATCCATTGGATGGTTCATTGTGGCCATTTGATGGTACCTATCGCAGGCCAAGCAAACTTGAAGCTAATGGGCTAACCAAGGATTCGCATTGGAATGAGAAGCTCAAGAACTTGTTAATGATATGTTTTCTACTCTTTAAACTTAGCCTGCTTTGTCCTTCGACTAATTGTTTGCATTGGATTTCAGGTTTTCTATTACACTCCCTTTCTTAGGGTTCTTCTCACCTTCCCCTCACGGTATTTGTACGCTATCAATCACTGAGGAATACTTAGGCTTAGAGAGTCGTCCCCCTTGGTCACATAAAAGTGAGTCTATGTTGGAGACAGTAGGGTAGTCGTTACACCATTTATGCAATTTGCTACTTATGTGACAAGGAATTTTGCTACCTTAAGACAATTAGAATTATTGTCGTCGTTTATTAGGGCTTTTATTTAAAGCTTAGAACATTTCTCCTTTTCACCTTCTAGCACCGGGCAAGTGTTAGACTCTATACATCATCTTACCACTTAATAGAATCTTGTGTTTTTAATAAGCAGTCGCTACCCCCTAGCATGTGCCGCTTTCCCACCTTTTTAAAACACGACGTAGACACCAGCCTGGGTGGGCCGGCATAAGGTGAGCACGTGTGTGCTACACAACGTTGGTTAACTTTCTTGCTCTTTTTATACAATTTTCATGGTTGTTCTTAAGCAACTACGGTTTTACTCATTTTATTACTATTGGAAGGAAAGCAAACTGCATATTTTAAGAAACAGGCAAGGTGTAATAAACATTTTTTTTAGCGATAAGATTTTCTAGTAGTTATTATTTTCCTACTTATCTACCTTTGTACCCTATATAGTTAGATTAAAATGGAACTTGGCTACATGTTAACCTTCAATTTTTAGAATTCTCATAATGTGACTTTGTTTTTTAGCGATGGCCCAATCAAAAATATTCATTACACACAAAAAACCAAACACCAACAAAGGCCACAACAAATGTGCTGAAGCCCCATGTGTCTATTAATTTATGAAGGAAAGGGACAAAAAGATAATCTTGTTTCAAGGTTCAAGTCATCACAAGTGAACGCCATCTTTAGTTGTGTTCAAATTCATTACCAATTGTTGGACATGCCAAATTTCTAACAAGCATAAAAGCAAACATAATTTCACAAAAATTTGGATATAATATTTAAAATTCAATTATGTTTTTTCCATGTTCATCAATGAATATAAAAAAATAAGATACATACTTTTATGATGTCATTCCATTATCATGATGACAACGACTAGCATGGGAAAAAGGTTGGATATATTTTATATGTGTATGATTTTAGTACAAGTGATTATTAAGAAGGAAAAATGTTGATTTACATCTTTCACAACTACATTTGTGTTTTCCACAAAATATTGCAGGCTCTACAAGCTAGCCCATCACATAAACCTGTTAAACAATGTGAAACTAAGAGTTTTTCAAGGTTCTTTTGTGGGTTCAAGCTAAAACATAATTAAGTTAGAAACTTTCATGAATATAATACAAGGAAAAACATTAATTGTATTGTATGTATCCTTTGGACAAATGATTGTACTTTTTTACGCAAATTGCTAAAACCAAACTTTCAATGCATTAGCATTCCATATTTGCATGTCAAACTTCTAGAAGGTGGGAAATGTAAAAGAAAGGATTGATTAAATTCTTGTGTTTACCTCATACCTAAATATATGGGGTTATGCTTCAAAAGATTTGCATACATGTCCATGTAAAATAAAAGAAGACAATACACCAAATTAAAGGGCAAAATATTTTAAGAAGTTGGAATATAAGCAATGGAATTTTTTGTTATTATTATTGATTGCAAATTGAAGCCTTGTTTCCCTCTCACAAAAAGGATGCTAAATATTTGACAATGATATATATTAGAGGTTTAAAAAAATAAGTTTTTGTCATCATAATAATTCATGCTCACTAAAAGATTCATAGATAGATAGCTATCAACTTCATCAATATTTCAAAAATTGAACAACAAAAAACAATTTTAAAGGTTGTTTGAAATCTTTAGGAACTTGTTATGAAACTTGCAAAATAACCTTGAACCAAAGAAATGCAATAGTGTGACGATGGAAATTGAAGGAAATTCAATGTCAAAGCCTATACACCTAATAACAAACCATCTAAACAACCTTACAAGGGTGCACATTTGAACTTAAACACGAGTTCAATCATCAATTATTTGTTCAAATGTTTTTGAAACAAGCACAAGGGTTGAAACCTCATACATAGATCCCCATCTCAAAAGTGCAATTTACCACCCAAAAAAAAGATGACCATGAATGAATGGATATACATATATGCACAAGCTTCAATTCCAATGTTAAATTTGCTCAAAATTGTTTTCTATTCCCCCAAACTACAATTATCTACTTGTGTATCCCCACTAATCACCAAAAGAGATAGAAAAAAGTTCTAAACAAAACTAACACCATAACACAAATTTTCCACCAACAAATCAAGCTAAGAAAAAAAATTAGCTCAAAACAAAAAAAAAGGTTGTCATGACAATATGGTTATCATTTCATCACTTGGAATCAAAGCAAAAAAATTCAAATCATTGATCTAGGTTTCTAGTATAATGATGGACCCATAGAAGAAACTTAGATGCACACCACCCATGTCAATGATGCAAATATCCTACCAAAAAACCTTATGACAACATTTTTTAACATGGCCCCTATGTGCCTCCACTTCATTCCAAGCTCCAAATCCTAACTCCAAAATTCCAATGCACACTCCAAGTTGCATGTCATTTGCATGCAACATATAGATATTACTTCACTAAAGCAACTTTTAAATGAATTTCAAAGCACCAATTTGAACAACTTCATTGGCCAATATTTTTTCTTTACACCTAGACACAAGCCTATGAGGTCATTACAATGTTAAAATGTTAATTTATCAAAGTTAACTCCTCAAAAAAAATTCAAGGCTCATATATTAACATCCAAATGGTCATTTACATTATTTTTTTCACCCCTAGGCACAATCCTACTTCATAGGCCATAAAATTATCTACACTAATACTATAACTTTTGTTTGTTTATAAATAGGGTTAAAACAAAACCAACCCCCCCCGCGCCCCCAACATTTCACACATTTAATTAAACAATCAACAAAAGGTTGGCCATTATATTCAATGCACATGGAAGGTGAGGTCAATTAGTAGAAATGTTTTAAACATTAGGTTTAGTAATGTATAACAAGCTAACGTCAAACATTTGAATGCCCATGTTTTACATTATAACCCTTCAACTTCCAAAATGATTATCATTTGATAAAATATTCATTATGTCGTAAATGAAAAATTGAAATATTTATGGGGACAAAGGTGTGATGTTAACAAAAAATGACAAAATCGATGATCAAATGAAAACACGTTGATTGGTTTTTTGGAATCAACCATAGAAGGTTGATTCTTTTGAGCCAAGCAAGAACCAAGTATCATGCATAAGATAAAAGACCAGGAATAAAATTAAAAAATGACTAGCAAAATGTGGGAATCAAATAAGATTATGCAAAAGTTGTTGAATTGAAAATTCTGAATCCAATTAAGGTGAAAAAAATACATAAATGTCATAGGAAGAGGACAAAGACAAGTTAATTAGTGAAATGAAACCCATTTTGGTGAATTATTTGAAGGCATCAAAGAAGATAAACAAAATTACCTAAGGGGGACACTTAGTGTAAAGTTTGGGATCTATGTGCATCAAATGACCATTTTTAGGGGGTTTATTAGATAATTGTCCAACCTATTTTTTATCACCCTATTATTATTTAATTTTCTAATATATACATACTAAAACCACTTTATATTAATTATAATCAATTATTACATATTATTACATACCCTATATTATAATTAGATTGATTATTTGAATAAAATGTACATATAATTTGTACCCAACAACCAATATATTGCACCTTATTTTTTATTCATATATATATATATATATTACTAATGGCCCCTTGGGAAAAATTACCATTTAAATTTTACAAATTTAGTTTAAAGAATGTGGAATGAATAAGAGGGTTACAAACTTTTACAATCTTTGTGTTAAAATCATAGTATGGAAAAAGAACACAAATCATTTTTTTATCCTTTATGTAATGGAATGGTGGAATGCTAGAATGTTTGATTGAAACAAGTATGCATAATTTAGTGGATGCATTGTCAAAATGATTTTTGAATTAAAATCTACAACTTTTTAACTTTTTGATTTGGTAAAGGTGTTAGGTATATAAGATAACAAAAAGTTTTTTCCTTGCATAAATGTTTATTTTTTAAATCCACAATATAAAGCACTAGTAAATATTTTAACATGTGCAAAATTGTTGAAAGAGAGTTCAATCATTTAATCAAGTGATTAAGTGGATGATATGAAAAACAAGGGTGGTTGGTGGATTGCACAAAATAGAGTTGTTAATTAATGTATGTGAAACATGCAACAAGAACTGAATTTGTGTGTTAGAAAAGGTGTGATCACTTTTTATATGTTTGCAATTTGATGATTATAGGGTGAAAATGAAGCAATTAATAAAAATAGAAAAATGATTTGGAGAGTATAATGAAGGTCCATACAAATTTATTAACGTGGAAATGAAAACATTTTGAAACAATGACAAAGGAACTTGTTTGAATTTTATTTTATTTTAGGATCAACACATGGAAAAACTTAGGATATACCATTTTCATGAACCGATTGGGTAAAAGCACACTACACCCCCCAAAAATCGTAGTCACAAACACAAAAAAATTGCATTGGTTCTTTTGGTACATGTGGACACCACAAACATGAGGCCCTATGGTTGTTGAAAAAATGTACGTTATATATTTTATGCACATTGATTTATTCAATCCTCTTCATTTAACCATTGGATGAGCTTTAACTTTTATTCAAAAAAACTTTGAGTTTCAAAATGTTGTCATGCACATTCTAAAAATTTTATTCTTATGTTTAAAATTTTCAAAAGATGTCATCAAGATTTTAGCTTACTACATACCTATTACACTTGTTACACATCATTGTTTTGGGTGAAATGTGGTGAAAAATGGTTCATTTGTAATGTGTTTTCACTTAATTATTGGTTGTGAAGTCACTTTTTTTTTCTTGGTTTCAAGGAAGTTACATATGTAAGACAAAAACAAGTGTGAGCATTTGTTGTGGATAGTTAACAATGATAATTAATTTTATACTAAAATGTGAAAATAAATTAAAATTGAAAAAAATCATAATTATTATATGAATTTCAATTGTGTGATGTTTTATTTTTTGTAAGTGAAACAATGTTTAGGTTCTAAAGGTTCAATGTTCTTATTTTTGTATGTTTTATATAAATGCAAATTGCCTAATGGAAAATGACTAATTGCATGAAGCATCAAGTCATGATGTCATATAAAGATATGACAATGAAATGTTTTGGGTATGTTAGAAAAAATATTAAAATATATAGAGATGAAAATATATTTGATGTTTCCAAAGGAAAAAAATGTGAACCTTACCTGAAATAATGATGTTTAGATATGGAACATCATCAATTTGATTGCAATAGATATTATGATTATATAAATTAATTAATTTCTCTATATTGACTTTTCACTACCCAATTTCAAAGGTACACAAACCTTTTTTCTAACATTCTTTGTTTTGACCTAGATTTATGTCATGTTATATATTATTGGCATGTCAAATGTACATTTGTGAATCAAACATGTGCCTAATGTATATGTTGGCCAGTTTGTTAATCAATGAGAAGTTGAATAATTTTTGGGTTACACTTGTGTATATAAATGTGATGATATGTGAAAATGAACATTGGAGTCTAAAGGAATGAGTTACAAGTTTAATTTGAAATAAACATCACAAACGGATGAAGTAATAGCAAACATAAATATGATGGTTTGTGTTTTAATTCATGTGTATTATAATGTGAGGGTCTTGATTCATTAAATTGACCATAAGGGAAGCAACATGGTGCATTATAAACGTTCATTTTGTTATATAACAAACATGAGTAATGGTAGAGGAGGCATTTGTATGGGAAGTGTGGTGGTGAGGCCTTTTCTTTGTGAAATCAATTGAGATAGAAAACAAATGTCTCTTTGTTGTTAAGATTTGAAGCATAATAATTCACAATATATGAGATAATTGAATCAAATTATAGAAAAATTTCACCAAAAAAAAAGTTTGGCTTAATTGCATGTCAACACATATGTCTATACGGATGTTTATGATAACTGCATAGCAAGTAAAATATTTGCATATAATATGGTTAAATTATATGTACCAAGTAGGTAATCTTGAAGGCAAGAAAAATGTGAAACAAGAAGAAAAATAAATTATCCCAATCAATACCATAGAGTTTTAGACAAGGAGTTTGATGAAAGTATGGTATAAACTCAATAATTTGCAAGGTCCATTTTGCATGCATTACCTTTTAACAAAACCAACCACAATGCTTGTACTTACAATTTGAGTTACTCCTACATTACATTGTTGACATCATTTTCAAATCCTTTTCATTAACATGTCATAATATTGCATTTGGATGTAAAGAAGATATAATAACAATGCAAATAAATCAATACCTTCTTCACCCATCAAACCATAATAAATTTAGAAATTTCTTCACCAATTAACATCTCCATTCTCTAGTACATTTCCTCCATGTAAATGTCCTTTTTAATCATGAAGGAGCATATGAACCATATAGAATCAAACATTATCATCCTTCCCCTTCATACATTGTGATGGAAGAAGTTGATCATACTTTTTAGGTGATGTAACATATGAAAGTTATAAGAAAACCCCCAACATACAAGTTCCCACAATTACACATTTGGGTCTTTGTAATGGATACTATCCCCTCTTTTCAAGTATCTCCTTTTGACTAGATCTTGTGCCTTGCCTACTTGGGTCACCATGTGTGACCTCCACCCTCTTGATTAATTTACAAATAAGGTGTAAACATTAATTTTCATGTACCACTTCCAACTTGCTTATTTATGCACATCCAATTTTTTGTCAAATATTGGATACATAAGTCATAATTAGGTGCGCTTGATATGATACTTGAATTTGTCATGGTGAACCTCTCAACTTGATAAATCAAATTTGGGAAGCTTTCTTGAGATTGACAATATTTTTAGGTAATAATGATCCACTCTTAATACTCACAAATGAAAAAGCTTGAGCTTTGATTGTACAACCCATTTGAGTGGGTATAAAAGCCTTGAACAATATTGCATTGTAAAAATCACCATGTTATGTATGATTCCCTTTGGATGAGAAAGGAAAAATTGTACTCACATAAATTGTTAAATGTTATAACTTCTTTGACCTAGTTTGTTTTGGAGCATGCATTTTTTCAAGCCTTTCATCAAATGTGTCTAGTTCTTGTACTTCAAGCTTTGCTGCAGCTGCAAAGGAATTGTAAATTTAGGTCAACACTTCAAAAGCATATATAAAACTTTTTTTATGGGAAAAGGTGAACATTTTTTGATGAACAAAAACAACATTTATGCGTTGAGTTGAAAGAAGGACAAATCTAATGTAATTAAAGAGGTGATTTGATGGCTAACATTTCACATGATTGAGTATTCAATTTTTTCAAAATTATTGACTAATTTCAAATCCAAATCATTAGAAAATATATAAATGAAAATAATTCTTATGATAAATGTCATTTGAATATGAATGTTATTTCAAAGTTGCAATTTACACATGTTCTAAAATATGTGGGGGATGAAACCCAATTCGAAGTAGAGGTGTTACCATTTGATTTTGGATTTACAATTCTAATGGGTGTAATATGATTTCCACCAATTTGTTTAGAATCCGCCGTTGAAGGCCTTGTTCTGTTAATTTCACTATAATTTCTTGAACTTCTACCTCTTATGGATGATCTTGTTGAGTATGATAGGATTTCATCTCCATCAATAGACCCATTTTGAGATCCATTTTCTAAAGAAACTTTGGACGTGAAAGGTCTTGACCATTGCAATTGTTCCAAGCGTATTTGTCTCCTTAATTCTGTAACAAAAGATTTGATGGGATTATGAAGTTGAACGACAAAGATGATTTGACAACAAAAAGGTGACAAATCAACCCAAGGTAAAGTGCAAAAAATTGAAGGATATTACATGAAATAAATACCTTGAAAATGAACTCGTTGCCGTTCAATTGCCCGCAACTTGCTCATTTGAATTGTCATATCCTCCTTTAGTAACTCACGTCGTCTCCATGCTTCTACCTCGGCTACCAACCTTTCATGCTTCTATGACCAAAAATGGGACATGCATCCATTGCTTCCCATTGATAATAATGTTGTGTTGAATTCTCATAAGTTCATTCTTGTTTTACACACATTGGGTTATTTCAAATGTATGATTCCAAGCACATACATTTGATCATGTGTACCATGCATTATAAGTTTGAAATAAAATCCAAAACAAAGATGAACATGATACCTCTAGGGCCTTTCCATGTTCATAATGTTGTTCTGGGTCATTGCTTCGTGTTGACCTTGATGCTCTATAAAAGTCATGAGGATGTCCTGCCTGCAGACAAATATGATCTCATCTAATTAGTTAGAAAGAAAGAATCTTACGCATGAATAGAACAAGTTATAATCTACTTGCAACCTCAATTGCCATGAAAAAATGGTATTTTCTTGGTAAATATTGGATGATGCAATAGACTTTCACTTTATATGTGTGTTAGAATTAGCAACTTTGTGGCAAGCTCCTATTAACTATTTTCCATGGAACAATGGGTCTAAGTTAAAAAGGCTTGACAATAAACAATGCAGTGGCATTTGCACATTTCATGTAGTCGTCCATTGAAAATAACACATCAAATATACTTGTTTTAATGGCAAACAATATGGACCTTATGAGTACTTCAAACATAGAAAGGAAAAGAAATGCATCGATGGAGAGGTTTACTTGTTCCCATGGCTTGATGTAGGTCTTTGTATCCAACCTTAATGCATAGATATGATGGGCCTTGTCTTCTTGGGGGTTGTAAAAGGAATAGCCCCATTTTCCTCTTGCTCCATATTGGAATTGTTGTGTATCATAAAATGTTTCTGCTTCCCTCCCTGCAGCTGAAATTGGTCGCTTTGCACCTCTTGTTATTTTACTTTTACAAGAACTTGGGCAATTAGAGTCATAATATGCCATGACCATTTTTATTGGCAATCCAATCCCTATTACATCTGCAACCATCTAAACAACAATACTTAACATCAATTTCATTTTCTCCTAAAACTATGAACCTTGCTCAATTCATGATCCTTGTCTACTTACCATTGCATCTCAACATGAAACTTTACAATTCTTGCAAATTAACTTCTTAAACATGACTTGAATTCATTAATGTTCATCATTCATAAGTCTGATTTCTTAAGAACACAATGAAACTTTCATCAAAGGTTTTAAGGGAAATGGTTGTGGTGTCTACGTTGGAATTTGGTTTATCAAAGTTAATTGCTCCATAGACTCTTCATGACATTATGTATCTATCAATCCATCATCCCATTTCTACACCTATGTGTGGTTGTGGAAAGTCACCGTTCAATCAGAAAACTCATGTTTTATTTTATTGCAACATGATGTTGCTCTACAAATATGGATGAGACAAAACTCACCACTCAATCACAAAACCCCATAAAAGTGTTTCAAGATGATGATAAAAGGAATTGGACATGGGCAAACCCGAAACATGCAAATTCCTTTCAAAAATTACTGAAGGGGAGACAAATTGGCACATAAGCCATCCTTGTCATGTAATGTGAGCAAGAAGAGCAGGGGGGAGACCATGCATGGAAAATGCCAGAGCTTGATGAGTGATGGGTGTGGGCTGTCCTTTGAGCCACTGCCATTCTGCACACATAGATTGCTTTCCACTGCACCCTTTGGCCTCCCTTGCAGTACAACCACCTCTCTTCCATGACCCCTGGCTCTCCCACCTTCACATGCACTCTCAACAGAAAATTACCCATTTGGCTGTTTGCCTTTGGCACTGAGTAAAACATAAAACTGAAAATTATGAGTGAGTCTAAACTCTAAACTTCAAAGGTGCCAGAGTGAACCAGCACCCACAACACACCATGGAGGATGAATGACATGTGTACAGGAAACAATTCTTTGTTGTATGCTTGTCCCATACCTAACCATGGTGGTTAGCTATGTGCTAACAAACTACATGTATCTACTTACCTAGTAGCCACCAAGTGTGTTTACCCAACTACCTACATACATAGTAACCCCTTACCTACGTAACAATGATATGGGCACACTCGCATAGGTAGTTGCCTAGGGAGTGTGAGGTGGAAATAAGAGGGGTTAACAGCATAGGTGACCAAGGTGCAAACTTTGTAACTCGGTTGCATGGTTCATCTACAACAGAGTGAGTGGTAATGAACTTTTCAAATTTAGTCTTTGTATTTGAAAGAGCCTCCTCCCTCCCTTGACAGAATTGAAAAGGTACAGTACCTTACCAAAGCTGCACCTCGAGGCTTAGCCCTTAAATCCAGGAAGACCCTTAATGGGGTTCCTTACCCCTATACCTCTAAATTGTTATGGTTGTAAGTTAGCACCTTAGCACCCAAAATTCAGAGGGTATTAAGGTGCTGAGAAATTGTGATTCTTGTGGGGTGGGAAATGTTTGGATTCATAATCCTAGAATTGCAACATCCATAGCCCCAAAGGCCACACCTAAATAAGTTGATAATGTTTGAAGACAACATAAGGATGTAGATAGTTGTAATTTGGTCCCATATTTTGAGGAATGTTCACCAAGTGTTATGGTGGAGTTGTGAACTAAGAGTTCATTTTTCTGGGAACTTCATAGAACATTTTCTTTTCTTTAGCCATTGTCCTTGTTTACCATGGAATAAAAGATTTTGAGACCTTCAGGAATTGTCTCTTTTGTTGCCGTAGGTGTTGTTTTATTTCTGTTTTTCATTTTTTAAAGTTGTTCTGTTTTTTGAGAAGGCAGAGCATTGGAACTTGGAAGCAGCATCTCAAAGGGAACTTAATGACTTAGTGATGATGTATTTGATCAAAAGAGGCATTGAGAAGTCTGCTAACTCTATGTAAGCAATCAGATACCAATCTTCCTTAACACCTATGTCAATTGGGTTGGGAAAATTTAGATCCTCAGCCAATGAGTCCAATTAGTGGTTTCTTGCTATCCAAGTATGCAAGGTTGTTTCTTCCTCAGAATAATCGGAATCAACCAAAACCAGAGCTATGTTAATGCAGATAATAAGTAATTTGCCTACTGAGAACATCTCCACCGGTGCTCAGTATGTGACTCCAGATAGTAAAATTTATTGTTAAAAAGTCAAAATGTGCCAGTTTAGCTAAGGAAATTGGTTTTTCTGCGCGAAATTCGTGCAACTTGCCGTGCCGTGGCCGCAACACAGTTGTGCACCTCCAAAAAAAAGTGTAATAAATTGGACGTGACTGCAGCTCAGGATTTCTGATTGGTCGATCATAATGATTGCTCGAGGTGGTTTGCTATTCGTAGTCCCACATATATGTAGTTCCAGTTACAGTTTTATTTGTGGGGTTGCCAAAAAAAAAAACAGCTAAACTTAGACATTTAATTTTATTATCCAGAGTGACATATGGAGCACCGGTGGAGGTGCTCTAAGCGCAATTAATGGCATCCAGAACCATCATGTGTTTGACATCACTTGCATACAACTAACTGCAAGGAATAACAAATCAGCTTTCTTTAACTTTAAGGGCCGTGAAATTGGACCCAGAGTTTCATTTAGTGCCTTGTTGGGGATCATCTATTGGAGTACTGTGAATTGGTGGCACCCTTGTTAAGCACCATCTGACCCCTCTTCTGTGATGCTCACAAATGCATCTCAAGTAATGACACAAGTGACATGTTAGTGGTCTATGTTATGACAAGGCAAAATCAGGACAAGCTTCAGGCTGTGCTGATTGATTTGAGCTTCTACCTACTTACCCCTCACAACCCCATTCTTTTTTGTTTGTTTATGTAATCGCTTTTGTTGTTCGAACTTAAAGCTTTGCTTCAAGCTCTAATTAATTATCTCCAAGCTTGATCCAAGCTCACTTTGCTCCAACCATCTCCAAGCTTAAAAATTTCCTTCATGTAAGCTCCAAAGCCCTTCGATGTGATCACTCATTGTTTTGAAAGTTTTTTTATAAAATGTCATTGCGAGGAGCTAAGCTGCTCATAACAACATTGTTGTCTCTTCTTCTTCTACTACTTGTTGGAATCTTATTCTTTTAATAAATCTTCTTCTCCTTCTTGTGCTTATTTATTTACTTTTATCCTTGTGCTTCATCTTCTATTTTTTTTGTTTTTGGTTTTTTGGGTGGAGATGTCAGCAATGTCAAGTTCAACCAACCTCAACTTTCATGTTGTCTAGTTGTTGTTTTGTGAGGTTAAAGCTTATCTTATTTTTCTTCTCATGACATTGCTTCAATTTCTTCTTCTTTGGTTTTTCTCACTTTTGGTTTTGGGCAGTCACTATAATGGGGTTGAGTTTAGCCAAGTTCAGCCTCATTGTCTTCTTCTTTTTATTATGATTTTTTTTAAAAAGTGTCAATGGGGGGCCAAAGCTCACCTCTTAATTTTCATTTTCTTCTCCTCCCCTCTCTCCCCCCCCCCTCCCCACCCCTTTCTCTTTTTTTTTTCCCTCTCGTTCCCTGACTTGGCTGTCACCTCCTTCCCCGTACCTCAC
>Ga0116229_10010671_pt1 | contig 13732 bp, 15 predicted proteins | sample S1TSphgellanicum_3_FD_87313 | JGI IMG/M metagenome (GOLD analysis project Ga0116229, IMG submission 87313) | Host-associated microbial communities from peat moss isolated from Minnesota, USA - S1T2_Fc - Sphagnum magellanicum MG | ecosystem: Host-associated > Plants > Peat moss > Unclassified...
AGAAGGAGAGTTTTGAAAAAAAACCCAAAAAAAAAGGGGGGAAATTGGGGGAAAAATATTTGGGAAAAAATTTTTCAAAAAGAATTAAAAAGGAAAAAAAGCCATGGAAAAAAAAAAAAAAAAAAAAAATCATTTTGTCCCATGGTATTCGCTAGGTATGATGGGGAATTGTTTTATAAAACTACGTGATGTATTTTGAAAAGTGGATCACCCACTTGTGGGGGCGTATCCTTTTTCAAAATGCCCCAATGAACTTTCACACTCTATAACTTGACTTGCAAATGAACTATGATTTCCTTTAGGTCCAATGTTTTATGTTAGACAAACAAGTTGGTGTGTTTCACATGATGGGCTTGTCATATGTATACTTTCATCAATGGACATGCATGGAAAAATGAAATATTTTAGGTAAGAAGAAAAATTCATGTCTTTGATGTTGATAATTGTAAAACAAAAAAATGATGTGTCAATCCTCCAACTTCTTAATCAATTTGGCTTCATAATTCATAATTGTGAAGTGTGGGCTTTAATGACATATTGCATTGTGATCCTTTGACTTTGAACTTTGTTCAAAGTATTTAAACCATTTTTTTGAAGATTGAATTCGTTGCACAATTTGTTTGGCTTTGTTTTCAATCTTGAATTGTAAACCCTTATTTTAACATTATTTGTGATCATTGCCCTCTTATTTTGTTGTAATAAACATTGATTTGAAACACAAAAGGTTTCAAACATATAATGTTTCCCATTTATGCTATGACATAGGTTATCTTTTCCCTTTTGGTGTTTGAATAAGGTGTTTGGAATTATTACACTCAATAAATTTTTAAATGTTTTTATGTTTGTATTGTTGCAAAACAATGTTTTTTTTCAATAAAATGTGAAACTCAATCTATCATTTGCTATTGAAATATCCCTATGAAGATAACATATAAATTTTTTATTTGTATTTTTTTCCTTTGGAATTTGGTTAATTTTTTCAACTTTAGATTAGTAAAAGGCAAAGTAATCAACAAAATTATAAATTATAAGTAGAAACATCTAAACATATGTATGATTTTTTTTCTTAACTATTTTATATTACATTATTTATACTATTGCACAATTGTTTAGATGTAAATGTAGTAATATGTATTTATCAAAATTCAATTTGAAGGTGGATATTATTGCATTTTTTTTGTGCATGTCTTTTTTCATTAATAAAATCTCAATTTGAAATGGTTGATTTTAATGTGATTTTGATGAAAAGGGTTTGCTTAAATACCAACAAGATATAAACATGTTGCACTTAATTATGTAATATATTTATAAAAATCTTGTGGGTATTCCACACATATCCAATCAAATTGATTGATGTATAGTGAAAATTAACAAGAAGTAAAATTTGAAATTTGGATGAAAGAAAACCAATTGCTTTAATATTTTTTCACTTTTGAATGGTTATAAAAGTTGTTTTCAAATTTTAAGGTCTTATAACCATTTTATATAGTTGCATCTCTTTGTTATGCTTTTTATTAATCATGGTTCAATGTAATTTATATATATATATAATCATGTTGATCTTTTAACATTTTTGTTAGGGAAACAAAATTGAAATACATGGCTTGGTAGTTTAAACATGAAATATATTGGTTTATGATTCATCCAATAAGCTTTTGTACCTCTTGATTGACATGCTGTCAAAATGGAATTATTCCATACATGATCTAATTGTGAATTGTGAATTATTGTGCTTTCCAAAAAGGTCAAGTAAATGTATGTTACATTGCATATAATCTTGTAGTTTTTTGATAATGAAGTGTTTTCTAACATGTCCACATTAAAAGCACCTATGGATATTATAGGGCAATGATGTGAAGTTTTTACATAAATGGATTCTAATAGTTGAAGAAAAGTTTCAATATGTATTATGGTGGGTTTATAAACAACACAACATGAATTGGTCTTCTTATGTTAAAGTAGGAGGTTGCCACAATAAATTCAATTCCATTTTTTGTATGTGTTTTATGTGCATATAATGTGTTTTTTTATCATAAAGAATAACAGTCCCATGGCCATTGTAACATGGCAAAATTAAAAACTTGTGATTTACTAATCTCACAATACATTCGACTTCCATTTGTTTATCCATGTTTCATTGAAGCATATTATATGCAATGCTTGTAAATTAAGATATTATACATTACATAATAGTAATGTTGATTAAGAGATAAAGTGTTTAGAAATTGAATAATTAAATAAGAAGTTTGAAATGCTTTCAAGATCGGTAATGATAATTTGTATTTTGCACATGTTTCAAGTCTTTTTATTTCTTCTTTTACCATTACATCAACGTTGATTTATTTTTTGAGTGAATTAATTTTATTTATTTATTTATTTATTTATTTGTATGTATCCTAGATAATGTTGTGTCTGTCGAATCGTGTTTAAATGCACCATGAGGATCAAATCCTAAGTTGTCCATTGAACATGATGTATTGTTCTTGCTACTAATAATTGAATTGGGATTCATATACATATGAATAGATTATTAGAATTATGACCACCTTGTATTTCTTATATTTTTGCTATGATAAAAATCCAATTATTTTGAATGGCAAGATAATTTTCATAAAGGATTTTGTTTATTGTTCTTGTATGTTGTTCAATTCTTGAGTTTGAAAATTCAACCCAAACTTTAGATGTTAAATGTGATTATGTTGCAATTTTTTATTTTCTTAAATACCATTAACAAATCCATCTTTAATGCAATAATTTATTGCACAATAATTCAATTAACATATTTGGTTTAAAATGGAGTTCATAATGTAATCCACTAGTTTTGGATGGATCTATTTTATATAATGTGAAACAAGGTCGACACATGTCATGTCTAATATCTTTTACTTGGAAACAATATATCGGACCCATTGTTTGAACTCATTTTATTATTGTGTTATCAAATTGTTTTATTTGTACAAAAGAGATGGGGGAATTCTAGAATAGATGGTGGAAGTCTTAGACATAATTTGTTAATGATATTAATATCTTGTTGCATTTGGCAAACTTTTCTAAATTTATTAAGGATTTTAGTGAATTTTTCATTTTGTTGATGCATAACATTAAGTTTTTTCTTGCCAAAATTAAATTAGTACCTAAAAAAATTAAGTCCATCATTTGTTCAATGAAATACCCATTAATCATGAATTAACGCCACTTGATGAAAATCATCAAAACATCCAAATTTCAAAAAAATTATTGTGGTTATATTTTATTATCATGTGTAGTCTTTCATCAATGAATGAAAACATTTGACTGCCTATTAATGATATTTCATCCAATATGAATAGTTCTAATTGTGTACATTGTTTTATCAAAACATCATGCCTTTGATCACTAAATGGTTTAAAATCATTGATTGACTTGTTCAATAGAATGGCTAATCCTTAATGTACAGTTGATCCATTAATATTGTATGCAACTTTTCTTGTGTATCTATAATTTTTATTAAAACAATTTGTTTTGATGGATTTAAATATGTATTTTGTTTGAGGTCAAATTCAAGAAGCCTTGAATAATTATCATTAAGGTAAATGTCATTCATGTTCTTGCACCATCGACTAAAAATATGGATAGGGGTTCATTTGGATACATTCATTTTTTTATACAAAATGTTATGAAATTTATATGTTGTTTTTCATTTAAAGAACAAACAATGCTTGAAAAAATAGAATATGAATGAATTTTGTCCTTCATTAGTTGTAACTATTTGTTTTTGGATTCACATGGAATTTTAAGATATGTCATATTTTTTTACACCATGGAGATTTGGTTTGATAATATTTGATACGAAATTTGTATTTGTTTCTAAGCAATCATTGTCTTCTTGATTTGGAAATATTTCCATCCATAATTTGTTATTTTTTTTAAAAGCTAGTTTGTTAGATGTAACTTATATTTCATCCCAATCAACATTTGTGGTGTTTATAATAAAGGTATCAAATGTAGTCATGAACTTTTTGAATGCAAATTTCATTTACTTCACAATCAGCAAGTTAAGGTGAATATGTTTGTTTATGGAAATTTTCATTTTTTATAAAGGGTGAAAATAAAAGTAATAATTATTTATAACATAATTTTCGAGATGTTTGTTGAAACCAAACCAAAATATATATTTTTAATTTTAATTATTGTTTAAAGTTCTAACATCATAGCCTCCAACATTTTTTTGGTTTAAAAACATAATTTGTAATTAATTCAAGATTTTTATATTTAGTGAATTTGATATGTATATCAAATCAAACTTTGAAATCTAAGAGGAATTGAAATATCAATGATTGAGTTTTGAATATGGATGTATTATAGATATTAAAATGAAATAGATAGTTGCAATTTCATTTCCAAATGAAATATTAAAAAATTAACATAAAATGTCGAAAACCTAACCAACAAACTAAATGTCAGAAATTTGATCAACAAATCAAATGTCAAAAATCTAACCAACAAAGATTATTCACATGATATAATTTGAATGAATTTTATAATTATTTAAAATTTGATGTATCAATCAAATTAAAAAATTTATGGCGATGGAAGAGAAAGTGGACATCTCATACTTACAAAACTAGTGACTAAGGATTCAATAAGTGACATGGAGACGTGCTCGTATATCTAACTTGCAAATAATCAATATGGAAGGAAGACTAGATGTTTAAGAAATCTTGATTAAGAGTAAACAATAGAACAAACACATCACATAAAAAAAAGTTGAAACAAACATACAAAAAGTGCCAACCAAACTACATACACTCAAAGTAGAAATCTTCAATTTTTGAACATTTAAAGAAACAAGACTTATTAAACTAACCAAGGTTTTCTAGTCTTGTTAGAAATTAGAGAAACCAAGTCTATCCTACTTGATTCCCCAATAATTGAAATGCCTCTTAAAAAAATGCTAAAAAGCTCAAAATCAAACTTTATGAAATTTCCATGTTCATAAAATCTTTACCATTTTTTCAAACTTGGCTTCTTAATATCTTTTTAAATTTAGAATTTTTTCCTAAATAATATTGTAGCCAATTACATCTCCAATGGGGTTCAAATAATTAAAATTAACCTTCAACTTTGATGTTCTTGAATTTTTGACAATAATCTGCATGATTTGCTTTGTAATCATGCAAGGTGAATGTTATTAAACTTGTAACTACTTCAATCCAAAAACCTTAATTATTATTATTTTTTAATATTGTCATTTGTTTCAATGATTATACATTAGATGGAAAGCTCTTGTGAAACCTCTCAAATTCTGCTTGCAAATATTATAATAATAGTTGGAGGAATCTGGAAATAGTTTTAGATTTGAAAATCACAAGCTTTACAAATTGTTTCAAAAGGTGCCACACTTGTAGAAGTGACAATAAACACCTTGAGAATATATTCAAACATCACATTGAAATGTCAACATTAAAATGAATATTCCAACATCCATAACTTAATGCAAAATTAACACTGACCATGCATAGGGTTTGAACACAAATGATTAAATAAAAAACAAAGGAAAAAGGACGTTTTTTAATATCCAAACTAGTCCAAAAGATTGTACCAATGGTTAAAGCCTTGTTTGTGAACAACCTCCAAGTGTTATTAAGCTTCTTTGTCTAGTACTAAAGTGGTTATGATGGAAGTTCAAGGTGAAATCAACTTCACTTCACCATAAATAGTTGATGACATGTTATTTAGAAGAATAGTGATAGGTGCACCTATTGAAAATAAGTCTACTAACTCCTTTTAAGAAAAGGAAAATTGTTTCCAAAGGGAAAGTTCTTATGTCTTTAGGTTTGGTTCCATCAATGACAAGTTCATACTTTTAGTTCACATGACCATGCACTTGCACAACCACAATGACAATACATGCAACAACATGATGCACCTTATGAGTTACAAATTTTTTTATTGAATCACAATGCACAAACATAATATGAACAAGAAAAGTAAGAATTTCCATGATCTCAATACTTGACGAACTAATCTTAATGACATGCTTACTATCAACATGTTCATATTTTGCCCTTGCACCATAACTAAAATTTGTGATCTTAATGTACTTCCTTACACAAATTTTGCTGGAATGATGTGGTACAAAAATATTTTAAAATCACCAAAGTTATAATTTGAAAATCATCATAATCAACCAAATTTAAATGAAGACACTTGTATGAAAATTTGCCAACATCCTAACTTCCATAATAGTTCATGATTTTTCCTTCAAAAAATGCACCTTGTTGTAACATCATCAATGTTCAAAACAATGAGTCTTTTTTATCTTGTTTCATTTTCTTTGTAAGGCTAAAGGAACAATTTGCTTCATTGGAATTTTTTTTGCAACATTCCCCTTGCTAGCCATGATAAGAATCTAAAAAAATCTTTAGAAAACTTTAGATGAAAATGGAAGGCGAAATGATATCCTCAATACAAAAATGTTATCTTCAAAGTCACTTTTATATTTAGTGTTGCCAACCATGGTTTTGGCTATCCAATTTTTAAAATCAATTCCACTTCCAAAGTAAATCTAATAGTTAAGCAGTTAGATAATAACTAGGAAGTTCAAACCTTTGATTCATAGATTATGGCTACGTCGGACCATGATATGGCATATTAAAACAATCCCAATGCAATTTCTAAGCAAAAACACCGCATCTACTCACTAGAGTTAGAAACTCTTTCCAATTTGTAGTTTAAGATGGGTCTTTTGCAATTCCACCTTAGCTTGAAATCAAGAACTTGTGGCAACTACAAGAATAAACCAAGCTCCACCACTAATAATTTGAAACATCATGGGCATCATTTGTTGCAACATCCTTCCTAAGTCTTGGCCAATAGTTGGAGTTGCACAATGGCTTCCATTTGCTACCTCTACATCACATGTTGTACTAGTGTTTCCATTGTTGGGATTCGCATCAATTACCATAGAATTCCTAATCCCATTTGCTTGTGAATATCAAATTTGTAAAGTATTGGACTATCAACTTCACTTATAACGAAAAACAAGAGCACACACAAAGACCCTTGAGGTCAAGTCAATATGAAACAAATATCTACATACATTCAATATTAGTCATTTTTTCCAAATAACCTAGATACTATGAACTAAAAATCTCCAAAAAGTTTTCTTGTCCACACAAAAAATCAATAATTAAAGGTCTCTAAAGGTTAGATCTATTCGATCTCACTCTCTTGAGTTCAACTAGTCATCTTTGGTTTTTTTCATTCAGAACAGACCATAAAACCCCATGTTGGGGACGTCCCCTCCCAAATCAACACAAAAAGGAAAGAAAACACATGTCCCAGAATACCCTTGAAGCATAAACTCTTGTGAATATGTCATATTCAAAAATGCAACAATTCACACATTAACATTGTAAACAACACTGACCTTAACACACAATATGGACATTCCACATTCCATAGAAATTGACTCACAAGTTGACAAAAAAAAACCCAATCCTTCAAATGACCACCACCAATAGACTTTAGACTTTAATGGACACAAATATTCCTTTGAAGTTCCCAATATTGAAGGTGTTATTTCATGAGACAAAGAACTACTACACACAACCTAAACACAAAGACACCCACACATACAATTGAAAAGCGAAAATGGTCGCTCTTGAGATCCTTCAAGTTTGTCATCATTCCTTGGTCATCAACCCCTAAATTGTTGCTACAACTAACTCATGTCTACTAAGGCACATGGTGCAACGGATATTTTGTTGTCATTAAACCAAAAAATCATTATATACAAAACCACATTCCTCCTAGATCAACACCCATGAGAAAATCCATAATGCAACTTATTTGCCTAACACATCCCCAAAATTTGTGGAAGAAACAAAAATCTCCCCTTCACCAACAACTTTCTTTTTTATCTTCATATTCATTAGTCGACATCTATCAAAGCATTTATGCAAACAAATCCACACCATTGAAAATGCATCCATTGAAAAAACACAACACAACAATCGTTGTTGAAAAATAAAAGCTTGTAATGCTCATAACTTGCAAACAAACAAATTGCATAAAAAATAACCACAATAACAAAAACCTAACCTTCACATCACCATCAATCACCAAGAAACCTATTTTTTTTACTTTTGACAGTTGATAACATTATTCAATCCACTTTAAAGTTTCATCATGTATACTTCCGTCACACGCCCACATGTAGGCCTCCTCAGTTCCATCGTTGTTATCCCTTCTTCATGCTACTATTATGGTAATAGCATGTATTGTTTTCGTAGCTTCCTTATTTTTATTTTTCATGCTTACCTTTCTTAATGGGTGTAATTTCTTGGACATGTGCATCAACAACTATATTTGGAGCTACCATAGCTCTTGCTCAAAGAGATATTTAAAGGTTTAGCTTATTCTACTATTACATAGCAAATCTTTTTACTTGAGATATAAAAAATATCAATAAATTAGAGACATATGAAATCATATGAATGTTTCAAATAATTCAAGATGAAAAGTTCATTATTCATTTTTTATTACTAATAGTAGCATTCAAAATAATGACCCAAGAAAAATCTCCTAATTTTTATTTGTACATGGTTCAAGAAGGTAGCCCAAAAAATAAAACTTAACAAAAACATTGCTTTCATATTTAACTTGTAACCAAATTTGGCTAAATCTTCCTATGGATGGATGATTACCACTTTGGCTACATCACAAAATATATCCATCTCCCCACCCAAAAAAAAAGTGAAAAAATTGCTCACCACGCGTCGGTCGTACACGATTCGGAGGAGGTGGGTGCGGTGCGATTCCCAGCGGAACGCGGTTTTGCTCGCACGAACCAACCGGCGTTCTTGTTGGTGTCAGAAGTCGCACAACCAAAAACCGCGTGAACTGTAGTAGCAGCAGTTCACCACCACCACCACCACCATGTTTGCAAAACCAAACGCGAAGAAAGAAACAGCCAGACTCGCTCGCGAGTGTGCAGCGAGATTGCGACCTCAGTCGTCACTGCACCTTCGTTCTTCTTCTTCTTCTTGTAGCCGGTCGTCGACGCTCTTACAACACTGCGCTGGCGGCTAGTTGTAGTAACTCAACAGCGTGTAACTAAGTATCGTTTGTGTGAAGGAGGAGGAAGAGCAGGACACGACACGACACGACACGATGGTGGAGCAGCTGACTAACGATCAGATTGCAGAGTTCAAAGAGGCTTTCAGCCTGTTCGACAAGGATGGGGATGGTACGTGACATACCTTTTGTGGTTTTACAACAGCAGCTCACTCTGTGCTTTCGTCCACATACATACATACATACTCTGGTGCCTATATGTCGTTGCTGCAGTAGGGGACAGAGGTCACACACAAATTCAGTGGGTTTTTTTTTTTTGTGCAGGAAGTATCACGACAAAAGAACTGGGAACTGTAATGCGCTCATTGGGACAAAACCCAACAGAAGCAGAGCTTCAGGACATGATCAGTGAAGTGGATGTGGACGGTAATGGCACCATCGATTTTCCGGAATTTCTGAATCTCATGGCAAGGAAGATGAAGGACACAGATTCAGAGGAGGAATTGAAAGAAGCCTTCCGTGTGTTTGACAAAGACCAGAATGGCTTCATTTCGGCTGCGGAACTTCGTCACGTGATGACCAACCTCGGGGAGAAGCTCACCGATGATGAGGTTGATGAGATGATTCGAGAAGCTGATGTTGATGGAGATGGACAGATCAACTACGAGGAGTTTGTGAAAATGATGATGGCCAAGTAAGTAAAGCAAACAAAACACACACGCCCTATGAATTGTTCACTAAATGTAATCTGGGAAGAAGAAATCCCATCGCCTTCTTCTTCTTGTACTTGTTCCTGCTTGCTAGCTAGGGATACTATAAACTTGATTAGGTATGGATCAACTCTTCCCCTCTGCCCTTTTCTACATTGAAATGATAATCATGGTTTCAATGCTTACAAATACTCTGAAGGCATATATTGTCAGGTCTGGATTGTTGGTTCTAGATGTGTTTCAGCTTGTCTGGAGATCTTGTTGACAAACTGACCTGGACAATGTAAAGACAAGTATGTGAATTTTGGTGCATTCACCTGACTACTGTTGAGGAACACACAGCACAGTCTGTGATTTTTGTAAACACTTTGATTTCACAATTTGACAATGACTACTACTAGTACAGTGTCTCTTTCAGCAACTTTCTAAATCCCTTGGGTCATTCTTTTGGCTGCCAGCACTTACATCTGTACACTCTTAATCATCAATCAACATAGATGATCCAGATTCATTGAATTCATCAGATTCTGAGTCAAATTGCCCATAGGTCTTTCAGCAGATTTTTAGCAAAGGTCATTTAATTTACCCACTATCCTGCTTAAGAAGATGTGAGCATGTTTGATACAATGTGAATTTCTGTTGTTTCTTTTATTTGTGAACTTGCTTTGCTACCTCTCTTGTATGAGTGCATGATTTTGTTTGAGGATTTCAACAACTATGATGGAATAATGGAGATACCCATACAATACTTTAGGCCAAACTTTCTGACCTCTTCATGATTGAATGCCAGACCTCGCATATATTTCTCTGCAATGTTGCTGCAATGATGCTAACATCCAGAGCACACCTGCATACCACCATGGGTTTTGATCATCATCAAATGAACCCTATATCTGAACCACCAGACCGTGTTACAAAACTAATATCAAAAACATTCAAAGATCATTTTCATCAACACTTTTTCAAAACTGCTTTCTACTTTGTACAAACACTAACCAAATAGCAGGGTGATATCATTCCCTTGTAATGATAAGCTGGCAATAGTTTGTTGTAGCAGAATTGATTCTGTGACGCTAAAAACATGGCATACCCTAGCTTCCTTGCCTCAACCATTGCCAACATGAACACACAACCAATGTGGTCCTAAGAAATCAGCTATGCCTAACACTAGTCTCACTGTCTCAAGGGCCTGATATTTGAAACCTGGCTATAGGCGGTGCGCTCTCCAGCATGAATAACAGTAGAGAAGGCACAACAAAGTGAATAACATTTATAGCCACATTGCAGAAAGACTAGGAGCAAAACATGACAAAAAGGAGCAATAATTCATTGATGCAATTTGAGACACAGATGCTAAAAATTTGTCTTTTGGGGATATTATATTACACACATATGTGCAGAGGGGAGGAACAAAAGTTTGATATGATGAAACTTGAGAGAGCTAACAATTGCAGGCTGGTAGAAATAGCCCAATACTGACAAAACCTTCCCGTGATTTGGGTGGAAAAACTGGACGAAAACCTCAAGATATATCCTATTTGAAGAATTTCAAAGCACCAAATTCCTCCTCACCTGCACCCAGTCTTCACACCAATCTCCCCTGTATTTCTTGAGCAATAGCCGCACTGGATGCCAAATTGACCCAAATCCTTCATTGACTATCATCTTTATTTGAAGGCGGTTTTATGCAAGGCAAATTCAACCCTGATGCACTGGCTGCAGAGAAGAAAGACTCAGCAAGTGCCTTTGCAAGACTTGCAGCATCTGGGGGTTGCAGCTGCAGCTGTGGTGCTTGTTGGGTAAAACTTGGTTGAGGGTTTATGTCAGCGAAGCTTGCAGCTAAGGCTGCGGCATACTCAGGATCATCTTCCTCATCATCAACCATGCTGTCAGCAAAACTTACAGAAGCAGCAGCAGGAGCTGATGGCAAGCTGGCAGCCAAAGCAGCTGCAAGGTTTGCACTACCAATTTTCAGCTTCTCACCATCAATTTTCTGTGGTGAAGGAGCTATGGCTGTCTTTGACTTCTCTACATCTGCTTTTTTTGCAGCCCTGTGAGAAACACAAATGCAAAACTCAGAAATATGACACACATCTACATTTCAGGATGAAGAAAGAAGCCTGAGATCTTCGGGACACCCTCCTATCAAAAAGAGAATGCTGAGACTGTTGTACAAGTTTAGCATTATCACAGCACCTGGTAATATTATCTGCCTCTTCAGGAGTGAGCCATCGGCCATAACCACCATCAGTAGCCCAATGGTTTGGGCTAGGAAGGGATCCTTGGACAACAAAGATGCTCCAGCCACTAGTCTTCAGTGTATCAAGGTATGCAGAAAGGTAGAAATTCGAGAGATGCTGGGGAGCAGGGTACAGACTGTTGAAATTGTACCATCTATCATCAACTTTTCGAATACAAAACCAATGTGCCTGCAAGAAGAGGAACAACACATTCCCATTTTACAGACTTTGGCAGGCATACATACCTGTTGTGACAGTAGTGTCCAAACAACAATCAATCTTGTTGCTCTCTCCAGGTTGCAAATGTTGTGCTAAACCTCAAGGATGATCAAATCCTAATTCTATCAGCTGTTGAATACCTAACACAGAGATGGCTGCACCATACACCACTTTATTCTGGAATAATATGAGTGGAATTTCAAAACCAGAAAACTCGAATTTCTGCAAAACCCTGGAAATCTAAATCCTGGAAGAATGGTCAGATAAAAGTTAGGTCGGTTTTGCAGAAGATGTGAAGAATGCAAGAAAGAAAATATCAGCAGCAGCCGTGACTGGCGCACTTACCTGTAAGTTGCAAATGAAGGCTTTCTGTTTGTGGGGAGACAGGCGTGCTTCTTCAGCTTCAGGAGCTTCCAATGAAATGCACTGCAAGCTCCAAATCTCCAAGGCACGGTTCAAGACTTGGATACTGAAATTACCATCAGCTGCCACATTGGAGGAGCCTTCAGCCATGAAGTTGAGGTAGTGAGAAGAACCAGCCCCGCTCTCAAGCATCACTTGCTGCTCTTGCTGGTCCAGATCTTGAGCCATGGATGCGAGGTCCACTTCTGAGAAATAAGGTCCTTGTAATACGGCGTTCACACAATGCACGGCGCAAAGCCTGGATTCCTGAACCTCATGATACAACAACGCTTCTACCATCGCAACTCCAGGGCTTCCACCTCCCTCTGCCATCGTCTACTAAAGCCTCAACAAAAATCCCTGCCGCCACCGACCGACAAAATTACGAACCAACAACAACAACAAGCTCTTCTGTTTTCCGCCCCTCCCCACTCGACAACTCCCCGACCTTCCTTCCAGTCCAGTATTCTCCAGAGACCACCGTTTTTTGCAATTCCAGTTCCAAAATACAGATTGAGAGATGGAATTCAACTGCTTTACAAAAATCGAAGCTCCTCCTCTCGCGACAAATGCAAAGGATTGTTGCGCAGCGTACCTACTAAACAGCAGCAAGCGCGTCGTGACCGAAGCCCTAGCTGCACGCTTCGTCTCGAGTCGTACTATCGGAAACAGTGGGGGCGGTTATCAGAAACAACAGCAGGAACAGAAACCCGGAGGTTATCAGGGCGGTTCTTTGGCTTTTGTGGGGACAAATTTTGTGGGTTTTTCTGACCAGAAAGTTATGAAATTTTTTGGAAATTTTGGACTATTTTTCTTCTTTTTTTCCCGAAATATTCACCAAATTCTTGATACCACAAAAAAATGAAAAATAAAAAACCTTGGTCTGGAACCGTGGGTTTTCGAATATTATCCACGGTTGCCAGAAAATTGGGAAAAAATCACGTCGGTAACCATCCTTTCCAACCACCAGCCCGTTAGCTCTTTACGGATTCTTGCTTTCTGGAAACCGCCGGTTCTTTGAGTGGGGCTTTGATATTTTCTGAGAATTACAATGTTTTTTGGGGGGTTTTGCCCAAGGGAGGAGAGCAGATGTGGGGAGTG
>Ga0116229_10010672_pt1 | contig 13731 bp, 6 predicted proteins | sample S1TSphgellanicum_3_FD_87313 | JGI IMG/M metagenome (GOLD analysis project Ga0116229, IMG submission 87313) | Host-associated microbial communities from peat moss isolated from Minnesota, USA - S1T2_Fc - Sphagnum magellanicum MG | ecosystem: Host-associated > Plants > Peat moss > Unclassified...
CTTTATATTTAAAAAATTAAGTTAATTACATCAATTACTATATAATTACATTTATATATTTTTAAAAATTATTGGTCAAGTAATTTTTTTTCTATTGGTAATTATTAACTATAAATACAATAATGTATTAAACATATCATTAATTTTTATAATTACAATAAAATTACTTTAAAAATATTTATCATAGATAGGAAATTAAACAATTAGAAAAATAAAACTTAAATTACTTTATAATGATTCCTGAAATTAAAATAATTACAATATTTATTTTAACTACATTATAATTTTTCCAAAAAATTAATTCAGATTTGAAGTTATATATTACAGATTGTGAATAATTACGTTCAATTAAGAAATAATTATGCATGTCCTATGATTAATTCTTATCTGAAATAATTACAATGATTTTAAAGTAATGTAACATTAATTAGAATAATTCATTTCTTTTACTATAAGAATATAAATTATATAATATAAAAATCTATGTTGTAACGATAATTATTTAGTGTAACTTAAGATTAATAAGTGATTTATTATGGATAACACTAGTAGAAAAAAACCTTAAAAATCAATTAATACTTTTTTTGTATTGAAATATTAATTTTGAGAATCCAAAATAATAATTCCAAATTGCAATTTCAACTTTCAAATCAAATAAGTTTTAAAATTTTAACTTGAAAATTTCAGAATTGAAATATTAATTTTTAGAATAAAAGATAATAATTTAAAATTCAAATATTAATTTTTAGATCAAATAAGCTTTTTGAATTTAAATAAAAAATTTCAAATCCACATAACTTTTTTTAATATTGAAATATCAATTTTCATATTTGAATAATGATTTTCAGAGTTCAAATATTAATTTTTAAGCTCATTATATGAACAATATACATTTATATGCATAATTAATATACACACAAATACATATTTATGATATATGTAACATATCATAAGTATAATTTTAATACATACATAAAAATACACCCCTATGTCATTGTAAAATACTTTTTGGATGCAACTAAGTTGGTGATTATTGCTAGTAGGACATATCGATCTATTAATGGATGAAAATAAATTAAAAAGTCATCCAATCGATAGAATGAAGTTTCCAATAATTGCATCATAGTTCCAAAAATGACCAAAATAGTTGAAATTTGGTCTTATAGTTGTAAATACTCCCAAACTTAGTTGTAAATGACTACAAATTGCATGTAGTTACAAACAAAATGGTTACATTTTGGTTGATTTTTACTAGTGATATGTTGTGCGTTTAAAACACAAATGATGCATGTATAAATAGGATGAAATCAAGTGGTTGAAAATACTTCATCCTACTTATATGTGCATCATGTGTGTTTGAAATGCATGACATTGGTGTGTAAAAAACACATGGAACCCATGAAATAATAAATTTTGTGTGAGTTTTGAATAAACCAATAAAGTTAGTAAGTTTGTGATGTATGCAACAAACCCATATCCAAAAAGAATTTGAGTTGAACACATTTGTACATAGTTGTAAATTAATTATGTATTAATACAAATTACACTCGTAGTTAATAACCATTGTTGAGAATAATGTTGTGAAAGATAACTAAAACAATACAATGAAGACCAATCGAAGCATGTATGGGATGTGAAAGGAAAATGAATTACTAAGGCACCAGAGACTTGTGAAGAATATATATAGAAAAAATAATTCTCCCAACTTGCAAAGCTTCTAGAGTTGTGTTATAATCATCAAAATTGTAATTTTGAATTATCTTAAAATATAACCACCAATGTTGCATCATTTATAACTCCTCAAAATATAAGTTTGTAGAGCAAAAGTGTATCATCATGGTTTAGGACTTGCAAATCATTCCACATAACATGAAGGCACATAATTACACAATGTAAAACATAGTCCAAATGTGCAAACAACTAATGATGACAAGAGGGCCTACATTTGTAGAGTGCAAATAAAGTTAGTTGCAAAAAAAATGTGGTCCCAATAACTATATGCAATTAAACAAACTAATAATTTTTTTACCTTGTTCCTCCAATCCATAAACATGCTAAAATTTGGGACAAGGGAGATTACACATCAATATAACCCCATGTTGGTGGTTTCTCGAGGCTCATCTTTGTAAATACATATTTGGTCCTTGTGAAATAAAATCACTTGTGAGTACAAATCTAAAGGTTCTTTGTACCTTTCATTTTATATTCATTTCATATGCACCACTGCAAAAATAAGATAAGCTTGTCTTGCTAAAGCAAGCATCCTATGACAAAAGTGGAATCCTCACAACAAAACTAAGTGAAGAATAAAGTCTCTTCACCAATTCTTCAAAAACAATATCTTCATATCATCCAAGAGATTGAAATAAAATCTATAATAAGTACCATTAAAACATATGAGATTTCTAAAAAAAGAAAACACAAAACTATGGAACCTGTATGGCACAAATGTTGGTGGTCCATGTACACCAAAGTTAACATAGACAATGCCAATGGATATGAAGACTACAACTACCCCAAAAGGCATAATATCAATAAAATTGCAAAACAAAATTGAGACTCATACATGTGCTAGGATCATCAAACTTGCTTTGAAAATTACTACAAAATTGCAACAATCAAAGAACAAAGCTTACTATTGGACAACATTGATTTGTGAAAACAAATGAAAATTGTAAACCTTTGCAAAAAGAATAATGTTCTCCAAATGGGAGGTGTAGAACTTTGCAAAAATAATAATCTTCCTTAATGGCTAAAAATATAACTAGAGAAAACAATTGTTTCTATAAAACTTTAGTTCTCACATTTTGTGTGTTATATGTGGCTTTTGATGTAACTTGGGGTTTCACATTTGTTCAAGTTCATGTATTGGAAAAAGTGGCAAAGTTACCCATCATTAAAGATGATGGGAAGAAATAAATAGATGAAAGAAAAATTCATGGTCAAGTTGTGGTCGATGAAAATTTTGATTTTTGATTGCAACCAAACATTATTACTTTGCTACAAAACCTTTGTAGAAAGAAAAAATGCACACAATTTAGTTAAATTTTGATTAATCTTGTTCAATTGCTTTTCCAACTTCCTCCTTGAATTGTATATGCATGTGTGTAGGTTCCAATCCATCATGTTCATGTTTCACAACCATCTTTGACGCCTTTCTTTGAGCATAAAAAGACCAATAATAAAAAGAAGAAGTGAAAAAAACAAAACAAAGGCTTTATTCAATTCAAAAAAGAAAAAAAACCCATAAAGAGTTCTATTCACATGTGCAAGTTAGTAACACATTTGTGCATTCCCCACCTACCACTATGGTGCTTTGTTTTCAAACTCATTTCTTGCTATCACTTGGGAACACATTTCCCACCTTCCTCATTGTGAAGGAATGGGAAATCCATCTCTCACCTCCATCATTGTGATGGCAATGGGAGGATTAAAGGTATATAAGTTTATACATATAAACCTACAATATTGCACCATGTTTATATTCTCAATATATCATCATGTTTTAACATTTAAACCCTAATATACCATTGGGCTTGGGTGTAGTCATACTAATATGTACAAAATAATTGAAACCATTATTTCATATTTCATATTTCAATGTGATAATTTACATCAATGTTAAATTTTTTGGATTGAATTATATGATAACATTCATAATATATCATGTGAAACTACAAATAAATAAATTTAATGAATTAAAAAAAACTTGAAAACCTTTTTAAGGTCATTATAACCAGTGTTTAAAATAAATTTTACGTATAAACAAATTAGTTATAACTTTTTAAAAAGACATGAAAATGACATATTTTTGGGGAAAATTTTATATAAACCTTAACATAATAGTATAATTCTGAAATATTTTGAAAATAATCACATAATTAGTCCCCCTTTAGGTCATTATATTATGCTTGGACCCATTTAGATTTTTAATATTGTATCATGTTTGCCTCAATAATATCACATTATGTTTGAACCTTCAATATTACACTAGGTTGAAACCTTTAAATAGTATACATAGTTTATACCTTCAATATTGCACCAGATTTATGCCACCAATATTGCATTAAATGTAAACCTTAAACATTCAATGATATTTTAACCCTAAACATACAACTATAATACCTATAAACATAAGTATGTACCCTTCAACAATACATCTCATACTTTTATTTTCAACCTTGTTTTAACTTCACATTTAATTGTCTTTCCTACATTGGATTTCAACTCTATACTCAAAACAAAGTTTAAATTGGAAATTTTATCCTAAACCTTAAATTAGGTTTAAACCATAAATGAAACCTTAAGCCTCTCAATTTTTTTTGAGCCATTAACTACTTTTAATTTCATTTTCAATTTGCTTTATTCAAATAAATTCAAGCAAACAAAAATGAAATGACAACAACTATAGACTTGAACTTGATTTGAATCATAAAATAGGCTTATTTGTAGTTTCAATTCAATTTACGTGGATGTATTTAGATCCAAAACACACACACAAACATCCTTTTTTATTTAAACAAAAAAATCAAGGAAAAAAAACAAAATCATCAAGTGGGTTTAAACAATAATTTTACATTGTTACCTCATGATATATTGAGTTTGAATAATTTGCATCATTAAATATAAATTTAATTACAAAACCTAGTTTTGGAAGGAAAAATTTAAAAAGTCAGGTACTGAGTTCACACTTGGGCCAACAACACATGTCACACTAGTAAATATAAATGTATACTAGATTATAGTATGGCCCTCGTTGTTGAACACATATTGTAATATTGAACGGATTTTTAGAGGACAAATGGACACCTTTTTTAATTGAGTTTTCCATCCAATTTACTTTCTAAAAACATTTGTTGAAATTTCAATGACAAAAAAAATTCAAAATTCATTATATCATGCAATTTAAGCAATCTTGTTGGTTTTTTTTTTGTTTTTATGTCTTTATTGTTTCAATTGTATATTATTTGAATTATTTAATTTTGTGATGTAACCACTGTGTTAATCAACTATAAAATACTTTAGCCAAATTTGGTTATCAAAACATATGAAATGAAAAAAAAATCTTCATATATTTTTGGCTAATTACATGAACCATGAATAGAAAGGTGGTAATTATTGAAGAATTTCTACTTGTTTTTTGGAAATTCAATACATCTAAAAAAATATTGAATTTGTGATTTTTGGGGTGTAAATGATGTTAATTTTTTTATAAAAAAATTTCCCTATAGGTCTAACAACTATGAAATCAACTTCATGTAACCTTACTCATTGAAGGCCTTCCAATAATATCATTTAACCACACCCCAATTTGATTATAATTTTGAATTTTGAATTTATTGAATTTTTATTGAAAAATTTATTCGAAATCAAATAATTCTTAATTTCCTTTGAACATGTTTAGATATTAAAAACAAGGAAGAGAAATTTTTTTTTAAAAAAAAAACAAAAAAAAACCATGTTTTTACATCCTCAAGGACGGGTTGAACCCTAACAAAAAAAAACCCATGTTGTAGATTTTTTTAAATTGGTAGTAAACATGTTTAAACCAAAAGGGAAACAACAAGCAAATAAACAAAATTATTTATAAACACTCCTAAGAAATGTGGCCAAGTTCACCATGTGTTTCAACAAATTTTTAGTGAAATTGGACAAATGAACTACAACATTTGAACCCTAACAAAAAAAAACCCATGTTGTAAATATTTGTTAGTTGGCAATCAATGGGTGTAAACCAAATGGGAAAAAACAAACAAAACTATTTATAAACATTACTAGGAAATGTGGCCAAGTTCACCATGTGTTTCAATAGATTTTTAGTGAATTTAGACAAATGAATACAATAAATCTATTCACTCTCTTTGATGACTAGGGACTAGTTGTTATGGAGAATGAAAATTTTATAAATTTTAAATTTTTGGAAATCTGACCACACGACATCCAATGACTATTGCCATGTGTCATTCTATTTTTAAAAATGTGAGTACATCTATATTTATTTGTTTGCCCACATGTACACATACATACATATATTCACATACACACTTGTGTACATAAATCTATGTCATATGCACTTATGAAAGTTAGAACCTACAACCTCATGGAAGAGGTGCTAACACCTTAACTATCAAGCCACACAACCTCTTTTGAGCACAAAGAGGCAAATTTTGACTTTAACATGTTCAATGAAAAGCTTGTTGAAGATTGAAACATTGACATGCATTTTTTTAACAACAAATTATTCAAATGAAGCAAATGAATGCATCATCTTGAAGTTTTATTCAAAGATCTTGTTTTTTTTTAAACTATAATTTATAAATATTCACATTGAGTTTTCAAAAAATGCTATTGAATGTACCATATTGTGAACAAATCAGATTTAATATTTTTACAAGATTGTTATTTGAAATAACAAACAATCTTCTAAAGGTGATTCAATTCACTATGGATTCAAGACCTTCGTTAAAACTTTGACAAGTATATTTTGATTATACATGTTGCATCAATAAAATTTATAAAGAAAACTCCAACCCCAACCTCAAAAACAATGATGACATAATTTTTTAAAGTATTGAGATTATTATTAAAAAAATTTGAAATTTCTGCGATAATAATTGCTGATGTAACATTTACAATCATCCATTTTAACATTAACTTATTTTACTTTATTTCTTAATAATGTATTTATGACATCTAAAATTGTTATCCCAATGGAGAGATTTTATATATAATAATAATAATTATTATTATTATCATTATTATTATTATTATTATTTAATTAAAAATATTTGTGAAAGTTTTGCTTGCTTGTCATATTGCTCTAGCAATGACAATAGTAAAAAAAAATTCCCACTTAAGCCCTTCAACTTGTTAATTTATGATTATTCAAAAATTTACATTAAAAATATTTTTTAAAAATATATTTTATAATATTTTCATAAGTTTATGCTAATAAAAAATATGCAAAGTAACATTTACAAAATTAAAAAAATAAAATAAAATAAATCCATATACATGGTGGAATGACAATGGAGGTGGGTTCAACTAATTTCACCATTGAGTGGATAATTAAGCTACTTTTTAGGACCCCTTAATGAATGCATCTAAAATAAACCCCCCTAGTGAATATATATATATGAAAATGAAATTCACTTTTAAGGCCCCATAATGAACTAGGCTAGTGAATGTGCCCACATAAACCCTATTGGTGACATTATTTCCCAAAATTAAGAAAAGTAATTAATCTTCCATAGAAAACAAAACAAAAGTGTAAACATAATCATTAAACATACACCAATATTTTTAATTTAAAATTCCTTCAAGTGTATTTTGGTTTTGTGTTGGTGATTGACAAAATATTATCTTAATGTAGGAAGATAATTGGTGATTATAGGGGAAATGTTAGTGAATAAATAGGTTATGGCTTTCAACTCTAACTTTTATAAAACCTTCATGAAATAAGCAAAGGGATCACCATACTAGTCTAGTAGGTTCAACATTTTGATGTTGAATATTTATTGTATTTTCTCCAAAGATTCTACCATAAGCATTAAGAAATTACTAAGGTGTACATTTAAAATGATAAATATGTTTTAATAAATTTTCAAAAGCTGTAAATAATTTTTTTCATACTAATTTAGTGCCAAAGTTGTTAAGTTATAAAGGCAACTTGTTATTAGTGCATGTTGTTATTTCAATAGTTTTTTTAGTTCGACACCATTAACATTTTCAACATTTACATATGTGGTCCTTATATGCAAAAGAAAAATTCATTTTCCCTTTGTTAAAGTCAAACATTCATCATGAAACAAGAATTTAAATGGATTGTTGTCCCACATTGTATGTCCCCATTCTATCCAATGGACATTGGTTTTAAGTTATCAACTCAAATATGAACACATATATGTGATCATACTATCAATTAATGACTTTAAGTTAAATGGGTGAAAACTTGAAGTTGTAACACATGGAGTTTTATTATAATTGTGAATTTGTACATGGACATGGGTGAAAGCATGGTAAACTATGCCAAAAAAAATCCACCATGTAGTCATGAGTACATTTATGGCATAAAAATGGAAAGACCTATTTAAAAATTTTAAAACTTTCATTATGAAGTAATGGTGCATTTTATTGAATTTATGGTTAGTTACACATAAAGTTTGAAAAAATTTAGTGTAAGAAAAATGGACAAAAAGTATGTTTTAAACTAGTTAGGTTTTTAAAGTTTAAACATATTTTTATATGAAAATTTTAATAAATTATGACTATAATATGAAAATTTTAAAAACTCATTGATACATATTATTGTTTCATCCATTTGAAAGTATAAAATATCCAATTATAATTGTACTTCCAAGTCAAAACACATTCAAAGGAGCCATTAATGTTACCTTACATTAGTTTTGCATGTCTTTTCCCCCAAAATAACTTTTTCATATGAACGATTTTTTGAATGATTTTTTTGCAACTTGTTATGAAAAATGGTTAAAATTGCCCCAATAAGTCAATTATTTTTCTTGATCACCTTATAATAAATATGAATTTGTAAAAATGTATAGATTCCTTGTGGATAGTTCCATATTGTAAAATGATGACAATTTGAAATGATACGAAAAAATGTCAAATTTTTAAGTTGAATTTAATGTAATATAGATTACAACTTTGTTCAATATATTGTGTACATTATACCCCATTTATATGTGATAGAGCAGTCTTGAAGTTTTGAAATTTTGAATTTTCAAGTGTACATATTTTGAATTTTCAAAGTTTCAAAATTCCACATTTTTGAATTGGGAATGTGTTTTTAGTGTGTCTAATAGGTTATTATCATCTCACATTTTTTACCATCAACTTAATTTTATTATATTAGTCATTTGAAAGTCCTTTGTAAAAATGTCCTTTTTTAATGACAAAAAAATTCACTTTCAAAAGTCCTTAATTAAACCAAAACGTAAAATTAGATCAAACGATTTTTAATTTGAGTTTCTTAAATTCATGTGTGTTAAAGAGGAATAATGTGCCATGATTACCATGGCTTCAAATATATATATAAATTAAAATTTAAAAAAATCTAATTTTTTTTGATAGAATTTGGCATCTAACACCTTTTGTGGCTCCTTTGAATGTGTTTTGACCCTTTCGTCATATTTTCATATACTTGTTCAAAAGTGGGACGCATACTTTCTTGTACTTGTATTTCTAAAACTATACTTAAATGCATATTAAAACATGTAATCTTTTAATATTATTGAATGAAGTAAAAAAACTTCCTCTTATTGATCATTAAAATAAAAAATATTCATGAGTTCAATGTATGAAGGCTTAACTTATGGATATTTTTCGAAACAAAATCTTGTATCCCTTGTTAACATATTTTACCATGTTTTCACCCACATTTTATGTGTTGATATTTTTGTGAAATTTTTACTAGGGACTCAATATCCTTTGTAGAAATCATGAGGAATCTAGAAAGGAAATCTTGTTTCATTTTTTTCTGTATAGCTATAACTATGGACTTTTTAGATGTCAAAATTTATATGACAAATTTTTTAATAATGTCCATATAAATTTGAAATACCTATTTTTTTCTATCTTGGATTTGAACACACCTGTGTTAAAAATAATGTTTTTTAATTGAGATTTTTCAAATATGGAAACAATCATTTTGAAATTGATGTATTGTTACTACTTAACTATTTTGTCATCCTAGGCTTGAAAAAAATACGAAGGAAATGGATTTATGATGATGTTATCATGTGTTATTTTGGTCCATTCATTCATGCATTCACCCTACATTCACATATATAATGTTCGGTAGCATTGGCAATTCACATAATCCTAATTGGCAAATGGTGTTAATTTAGTGTTTAAGTGTGTGATAATTGACATTAAATTTAGGTTTAAAACTAACTTTAAACCTAGATTTTAGGTTTTAAAATTGATGTTATATAAAGTTAGTAAAAAGTCCTAGTATGTAATTCAATGTTACATAACATGGAGATGATTGTGGTGTTTGGTCCCACCATCCTTCCCATTTATTGCCTCCAAAATCAACTCCAATTCTCACATTGTTCCTTTTTCAATAAACTTGATGAATGTTTAAAAAAACTAAAAACCTCATGAACCTTTGTTGTCATTCAATGTTTAATTTTTTTTGTTATTTAATGTTCAAATTATTTGTTACAAATTCAGTAAGACTTCAAGCAATAGTAAAGTCAACAAAAGCTCTTGTGCATTAGTGAAGTCAACATAAGTTCTTGTGCAACGTTAAAGTTGATAAAAAGTTTCATGCCACAACAAAGTCACAAAGTTGATAAGCTTTCACATAATAACGAAGTTTACACAAGTTGCACAATAGGAAATAGAAGATTTCATGCATCAACAAATTCAACACAATGTTTTGCAAAATAACAAGCTTAATTTTTGTGTTTCACCTTCTATGTAAACACTAATTGAAAGTGGAAAAGTTGATACCTTTGGTATCAATGATCATTTTTGTTAAAGCGTAAATAAAGGTTGTAAAGTGTAACATCACCTCCAAGTGTGAATGTGCAAACTTTTTTAAAGTGGTCAACTTTCATGATTATTATCATTAAATGCCCTTTTTCAAAAAATCTTAATGGTTATTTTGATGATAACCTATTTTACCATGATGATTTAACACAATGTGTGTGAATTAGTTCTTTGAACAACATGTTTGCACAAAAAAAATGGGGAATTTTCATTCTGAGCATGGGCCACAAAAATCCAACATGGTACAATGAAATGCAAATCCCATAACATATTTATTTTATTATCACATTTAATGATAAGTCAATGTTAAGAGAGGCAAATGATTTTTTGTTGCATTCACATCAAGAAGGTTAATTAACATCAAGTCTTGGGATGCTACCCAAGATTTGATGGTAGGGTTTAGAATAAAAATACAATGTTAGGTTTTAATTCACAAAAATGCTTTAAATCCAATAAAATTAAAATTCATGGTTTTCCAAGGTGTGAACAAGTAGCCAACGATAAAATAATTTAGATCAATGTTAACTAACACAATGTCAATTTAGTCATTTGTTTTGAGCATTATGTTATCAAAATGTAAGCTTCCTTAATAGTACGGGGCTTAACATGAGGTTGAATTATAACTTAACACATTGAATTTGCACATATGATACTACATAATGATTCTACAAATTTCCTAACACCTTGTACATTAGTTGCATTGTTCCAAGCTTTTTTTCATTGGTGCATGGCATGAATTTGAGACATTCTAATTAATAGGACTTTCCTAACCATGGTTTCCATTTATATCATATAAATGTTTTCATATTTTCAACAAATACATTAAATATAAACATTGGGTGATTATTGAATTTTATGAAGAACCTTTGGTTTTTTACAAAATTAGAATGATTCCACTTCCACACAAAAATGGAGCTTGGATATGGTTTTGAATCCACTTTAAAAATTAAGAAAAAAGTTACGGTTTTGGACTTAATTATGAAAATTAGACCCAAATTTGGTTTAGTTATAGATAACTTGGGATAACATTGGTGGTTAATTGTTGGTTATCCTTTTTTAACCCTTGATTACAATCTTTTTTAAAAACTTCAAAAATCATGGTTTCAATTTCAAGTCCAATATGGTACAAAAATGGAGGTGGAACTTGATTTGATTTTGGTTCCTATTTCAATTCCAAAACTAATTCAAAATATCAGACCCAATTTCAATTCGATTTTAGGGTTTAAGTTTAACCTTAAACCAATTTTGATTTAACCCTATCAATTTCAATTTCAATTCTTGATTGGTTACATTTCAATGGTTAAATTTTGATGGTTTAACTTTTTAAGAAAACATCACCAAACAAATTCAAAGGCTTTTGTTATTCACTTTTTTGTTTTAGATTTTACAACCCACAATCATCACCAAGTTGTTTGGGGAACAAATGTGGACAACTTTTTTTTGAAAGTGTATAAAAAAACCCCTTTCATCAAACAAGAATGACCCATTCTTATCCTTTTTTTCTAGTTTTACATATCCACGCCCACCACCCATCATGGGGAAGACATCCCAAACATGCATTAATTAGGCCAAATGGTTTGGCATCTTTGTATGAAAAAGGTGAATTTTCATTCCCAAACATTATTAGTAAGTGGTTGAACACAAAAACTTCTATTGATTTATGAATTGTGAAGTAAAAAAGGTTATCCATTAATTTTTTTAACTAGGCATTTATATCTAGGGGTGATTTTGAATGGCTACCCACTTGTTGATTTGTCACCTATTTTGATCAAGCTAGGTTGAAAAATGTTAATGAGGCACCATAAAAAATACCCCAAATTTTTTTTAAAAAAATATGTTAATGGGCAACCATAAAAACAATAAACAAGGTTTGTTCTAAACTCACTTGTGTATTGGAGAAAATTGTCTCCCTTTATCACACATCTACCCTCAATTACCCCAATGTCAAATCACTAACAAATCACAAATTATCAATCTACAACACATGGCTGAAATATATATTTTTGACTTTGATGCATAATGAGTCCACATAAACAAAATTAACCCATCAAAGGTTGGGCATAAAATGAAAGAAACTCGCAAGCTAATAAGATGAGCATTGAAAGAAAATGACCCCAATAATATCGTGGTGCAACCTTACAAAATTTTATTGATAGACACACCATAGATTAGGTGATTAAGAAGGTGGGGCAAAAAGTGGAGGGTTGAAGTGCCAATTTTCACAAGTGGAAGGGGATTTGGATTGCAAGAGATCCTTAAACCAATTCCCATTCCAAAGAAAGGAACACTAATGAAGAAGGCAGTTGTAGTGAAAGACGAAAATGAAGAAGGTGACAAAGCTAGAAAAAATTGGGTGGATGGTGAAGTACTACACTTCATTTTGGGTTTACTTTAGGTGTAACAATTGGAATGTGATTACCATCTATGGCACTTAGAATGTATGGAATTCCATGCAAGCTTTCAAAACAAATTTGATTTTGTTTCTAATCAATTTAGGGATCACTAATGGTTTCAAGAGCTTTTTAATTGTTGAACATAATTTTCACTATTATTGATGTTGTCCTTGTTGTAATGCCATAGACCTTTCCACACATTTGCAAAGAATTTCCACTATTTAGTTGTGCAAGAGCCATTACTACTCTAGTTTCAATAGGGATGTTTTATTTCATATGTGTATTTTTTCATTCAAGACTTGGACCTACAACCCTAATGAATGAAATGTGTCATAGCTTAACCTTGTTCATTGCTGAAACATCTTAAGCTCCTCAAAAATTGATTCATCTTGTACCCCATTGCCATCTCATACCTTGACATGTTGCGAACTCTTAACGCCATGTCAATAAACTCCATGAAAAACAACATTGCACTCATCATACTTCAATGTTGTCTTATAGCTACTCACTGCAATGCAAGCACTTATGCAATCATTCGATGCATGGTCATGATAAAAACAAGAACCACTAATATCTTGTGCCTATGTTCATCCATTGTGTGTAATAAAAGTAAAAAAAACTAACTATGAAAGAAGGGAAAAAAAGAGAAAAAACCAAAGGTTAACTTAATCCTCTCACATGTCAATCACACATTTTTAATATTGGACCTTGGAATTGGACCCCACACGTTTAGACACACTCACTCATTGTACCTTAGGAAAAAGTGTTTTTTTAAATGTGAAAAAGGGTCCAATTCAAAGTTCACTTTACTTCAAATTGCTCC
>Ga0116229_10010678_pt1 | contig 13726 bp, 13 predicted proteins | sample S1TSphgellanicum_3_FD_87313 | JGI IMG/M metagenome (GOLD analysis project Ga0116229, IMG submission 87313) | Host-associated microbial communities from peat moss isolated from Minnesota, USA - S1T2_Fc - Sphagnum magellanicum MG | ecosystem: Host-associated > Plants > Peat moss > Unclassified...
ACGCACCGCGGCCGTCATAGGAGTAAGATGACAGATCCCAGTTCGTTCAAGATCGAAAACACCGCACTCGTACTTGTCGACCATCAAGTCGGAACCATTACCTGGGCCGGCGAGCTGAGCGGCACCGAGCGCGACCAGCTCACGAAATGGCTGCGCTTTATTGCGCGCTTCGCGAAATCGGCCGGCATGCCGATCGTTCTCACGAGCAGCATGGAAACGGCGGCGCAAGGACTGCTTCTGCCTGACTTAAAGGAGCTGTTGCCCGACGAATACGAGCAGCGCATCAAGCGCACCGGCGTCATCAACGCTTGGGAAGACCCGGCCTTCGCCGCAGCCTGCCGCAATACCGGCAAAACGAACTTGATCATGGGCGGGATGACGACGGACGTTTGCCTCGTGCCGCCCGCGATTAGCGCGACGAACGCCGGTTTCAAGGTGATTGCGCTCCTCGACATCTCCGCGGCCGTCACGAAAATCGGCGCCGAAGATTCGAAAAAGCGCCTGGCCAACGCTGGGATTGCGACGATGACGGTAACGCCAATGATTACCGCCATGCTGGGCAATTACACGAATCCCGCCGCGAGTGCCTTCTACGGCGCCATGGAATCCGAGAAGATCATGGACCTCTATCTTGCCGGCAACCTACGGTAAGAGGTTCACGCGCCGTGCTGCCGCTCTCCGATGTCCCCTTTCCGCGCGAGCCGGTCGCGAGATCCGGCAAGCGAGGCGGTCGCCGCGCGCGCGCCGGCGCGGCGGCAGTCGTTGGCTGGTTTGCGGCTGCGGCGATCGCGGCAGCGGCGCAGGCAGCGGATGGAAGCGTCGCGTCGCCGGCGCCTGCGCCGCCGAGTACGGCAGCGAGCGACGCGCCGTCGCGCGTGGCACAGCTACCTGGTTATCGCTATCTCCCCGACCAGGAGAGTTGGAAGCCGCTCTGCGGCGTCCGCTCGGCCGACTTGCTTGATGCCATCAAGTGCATCCCGTTAACGGCCCGCGACGCCAATCGCTACCTGACCATCGGTGGAGATGTCCGTCTCAAGTACGAGCATTTTGTCAACAAAGATTGGAATTCCACGAATAACGGCTATTTACTGGAACGGGAGTTAGCACATTTCGATCTGCACCTCGACCGTTTGCGGACGTTCGTCGAATTCGAGCACGCGACGGCGACGAACCAGCATGCACCGGTCGACCCAACGTGGCGCGATGATTTTGCGACGACGAGCGCCTACGTCCAGTACGCGGTCGGCGGAGCGACAGGCGCCGCTGCGCCGCCGATCGCCGTTATGATCGGGCGTCAGCGGTTGGCCTATGGGTCCGAGCGAATGATCGACGACCGCAGCGGCCTCAATACGATCCAACCCTTCGACGCCGTTCGCGTCCGGCTCACCGGGGGAAATTGGACCACCGATGCATTTGCCGCCCGCCCGGTGAACGTAGGCGCATATGCCTTCGACGACTTGCCGGATCGCACGCGGTCGTTCAGCGGCGTCTACGCGACGCGAACCCTTGGGTCAGAGGCAACGCTCGATATCTACGGTCTGATCGATCAGCGCCAAGCGCAGTTCTACTATCGGGGCGTCGGTCCCGAGGTGCGCGACACGCTTGGCTTGCGCTACGCGACGAACGGAGCGCACTACGACACCGACACGGAGCTCGACAAGCAGCTGGGTGCGTTCGCCGGCGCTACCATCGATGCCTATGCAATCGAAACCAACCTGGGCTACGATTTCGGCGCCGGCCGCAATCGCTTTCGGCTCGGCGCCGGCGGCGGCATAGCGTCGGGTGACCGCAATCCGCGCAGTTCGCTGTTCACCGAGTTTCGCGCGCCGTATCCGACCGGTTTGACCTTCGGCATCATCGAGGCGAACGGGAACGAGAACACCTCAGGGTTTACGCCGCAAGTCTCGTATACGTACAACCGGAAAGTGACCGCTGCCGTCAAGGACTATTTCTTTTACCGCCAGAGTTCGGCCGACGGGGTGTACTCGGCGCCCGGCTACCCGCTGCGGGCGCCCGGCGCCGGAACTGCGGTGCCGCTGGGCAACCTCGGCTACGTCTCGGTCGTCGACGCGCTCGATCGTCACGTGAGCCTGTACGGAGCGTATGCGCGCTATTTGATCGGCCAGTTTCTCAAGGAGGCGCCGCAGGAGCCGGGTATCCCCTCGGTCAGTACCGCATACTATAATCTGTGGCTCGAGTACCGAATCTAACCTGCGGGCTCGCATCGCCCTCCGACCGCCTTTGCGCTCGCGCATGGGTGTCCGATGCCCGCCGGCGATGATCCGCGTGACCCGCTCACGCGCAGTCGTCGCAAACAGCTGGGCGCGTTTCTGCGGGCTCGCCGTGCACTCATCGCCCCGCAGGACGTCGGTCTTCCCGAGCGTAAGCGCCGGCACGTCCCGGGACTGCGCCGCGAAGAAGTCGCGCAGCTCGCTCAGATCGGCGTGAGCTGGTACACGCTCCTCGAACAAGGTCGCATCGATCAGGTTAGCTCGAAGACGCTGCTCCGTGTGATTCGGACGCTGCGCCTTTCGCCGGTTGAAGCCGAACATGCGCTGGCTCTGGCGCGCGAGACCGATGCCCAGTCGGCGATCCCCGTTCGGCCGAGCGATGAGCTTCACGACTTTGTCAGGAGCTATAGCGACGGCGCGGCCTTCCTGACTGATAGCCGCTCGCACGTCATGACGTGGAACGCGCATGCCGATGCGCTCTTTGGGTTTTCCCGTTACACCGAAGACGAGCGGAACATGCTGGCGCTCATGGTCCGCAGCGAGCACATGCGCGGAGTATTCGTCGACTGGTACGACACGCTGCGGCGCATGGTCGGCGTTTTTCGGGCGACCAAGATTCCATTTGGTGACGACGACTTGGATGGGCTGATCGCAGCACTTCGCGCGGAGAGCACCGATTTCGACGAATTGTGGAAGAGCTACGACGTTCGACGCTTGACTGGGCACCGATGTGTGGTGCGCGACGAACGTCGTGGCGACGTGCCGATGCGTTTCATGGCCTTCGCTCCGGTCGATCATCCCGATCACATCATCGTCACTCTGCGCGAGTATCCGGCAGAGGCGGCCGACCAGCGTACTCCGGCAGCGGCGGGCGACGAGCGTACTCCGGCAGCGGCGGGCGACGAGCGTACTCCGGCGGCGCGTCCCCGGCGCAAAAGGAAGTGAGTATGCCAAGCATTCGAACCCAGGCCGCGCGTGTTCACGCCGATCAAAACGTTCTCTGTCGCCTATGTCGGGGAGATCGCTTCTGGCTGACGGGGCGACTCCTCCGCCGGCACTTTGAGCACCAGGGTGTGGGTCGGTAAGTTCGTCGGTGTCAACAAGATGACGGTGACGGTTCGCGGCCCGCTCACCGGATAGATCAGGCGCCCGAACTCCGTTGCCGGATTGAGGACGTTGATTTCTCCAAGCCAGGCGCTGGCGAATTCCGGCGACTCGCGCGATAGGGTGGCGATCATCGCGTCGGATTTCGACTCGCCGAATAGCGCATGCGTAAAACGATAATGCGCGAGCATGCGTGAGAGCGCTTCGATCCAATTCGGCTCGACGAATTGATCGCGCAGCGCACGATTGCGAACCATGATCTCGAGCATGTTCGGGTTGGGTCGGCGCGCAGAACCATAACCGTAGAACTCGTCGGCGATAGAGTTCCACGCTAGCATCGTAAAGTGGGCATCGTGGAAGTGCGCGTGGACGCCGGGGAACGAGCGGATGAGCGCGAGCAAGTCCGGACTGGGTTCGGGTTCGGTGCGTTCGAACTCCGTTGACGACTGGACACGCAGGCGTTCGAGATACAGCCGTTCTCGCGGAGTTAGTTTGAGGGCGTTCGCGACGGCGCGCAGCGTTCGCTCTGTCACGTTATCGACGCGGCCTTGCTCGAGCATAGCGTACCAGCTCAACCCGATCCCGGCCGACGCCGCTACCTCGTCCCGCCGCAAGCCGCGCGCGTGACGCCGCCCGAGCGGGATGACGCCGATATCCTCAGGTCGCATGCGTTCGCGTCGCTGGCGAAGGAATGCTCCCAGTTCCGTACGCCGGCGGCGATCGTCGGTGACTCGTGGCGCGCCACGGCGGTCGTCCTCGGCGGTCACTGCGGCTTTCTGATCGAGGTCTTCGGGCGCGATGCGCGTCTTGAGAATGATCGTGTACGCCGGGCATTTGAAGCACGTGAACGCGGTTACGCTGACGGTGAATGCGTCGGATCCCGGCGGCCGCAAGAGCGTGCGCTCCGACGGCGGCGAGATGACGTCCCAATCGTCCCAGATCTCCGAGAACTCCCCAAACGAGCGAAGTTCGCCGATCAGGCGCTCGAAAGCGGGGCCGCCGATCCGCCCGTGCCAGATGCGAAAATGACCGATCATGCGTGAGAGAACCGTACGCCAATCGGGCTCGATGAAGCGTTCCCGCATAGCGGCGTTTCCCAGCATGACGCGCAGTAAATTCGGTGTCGGCCCATGACGCGCAAAGTCGAAAAAGTTCGCCGCTTCGGTGTTGTAGGCGACGACGTCGAAGGTCGGCGACGTAATGAACGCCATCCCCACCGTCGTCGTCCTGATGAAGGCTGTCAGTTCCGGCGGCGGCGGCGTGTCGTCGAAGTCGGTCTCGCTGAACGCATTGGCCGCAAGCGCGAAGAGATGGTCGCGTTCGGGGCCGTCGAGTCGCAGGGCGCGGGCGATCGCCGTCAGGGCTCGCGGCGAAACGTTCGTGACATGACCTTGCTCGAGCATGGTGTACCAGCTCACGCCGATTTGCGCGATAGCCGCGACCTCGTCGCGCCGTAGACCGCGCACGCGGCGGCGCCCGGGCGAGATGAGGTCCAAGCTGAGCGGGTCGACGCGGCTGCGCCGCGACCGCAGGAAGCGACCGAGATCGAGGCGGCGCGCTCGAACCGGATCGAGATCGTCTCCTGCGCTCGTTAGCGTGTAGCGGCTGGTACGCGGCTTCTGCAAGAGCCCCCTGGTATCGGCGTTCAAGGTCAACGGTGCTTTGGCCGGCGGAGACATCGTGTCATTGATGCCCGGCCGGTACGGGGACTTCGCCGTGCCGCGGATCGGCGACGCAAGCCTTCACGTCCGCGATTGTACAAATATCGCGACGCCGTTGCCAGACGCGCGAAAAAGATAGGATTAGTAGTGATACCTTGGCCGAGCCCGGGGGCGTCAACGAGGGCCTGGTGTGCCGCTCCCTGTGGCCGGTCAAGTCAAGCGATCCAAAACCTGGCCACATTTACCCGCTACGTGAATCGGGGGGTGACCTGGAGCGCCTCCGCGGTTAGCGGCGGCAGCTGACCTGAGGTGGCGACGAGATATTCGCTTTGCACGAGGCCGCTCGCGTACGTGCGCGTCGCGACGTGGTGGAGCGCGATGTCGCGTGAGAGTGCCGCGAAGAGCGGAATGCCGCGACCGATCAGGACCGGCACCCGGGTCACGATCAACCGGTCGACGGGCGGCCCCTCGAGGCGCTCGACGACGGCGCCGGGCGGCGCCGGCGCGAGGGGACGCGTGCTGAGCACGAAGACGGGCATTTCGCCGTACGGCCAGTCCTCGAAGCCGAGGACGACGTCGTACGTGTTGCGCCCGATCAGCATCGCGTCGATCGTCGCGTAGAACTCTTCGAAACCGTGCGGCTCGCGCGCGCGGCGCGCATGACGCCGGTCTCGAACGTGATCCGCTCGCGAAGCCGGAGGACCTCGCGCCGATCACGCACGCGGTCGGGAGCCCGCTGAAACTCCGCACGCCTGGCGCTTCGTTCCGCGCATTAGCATGTCATCCCACGCCCTTCGACAGGCTCCCGTCGACAGACTCAGGGTGACACACGGGCTGTCATGCTGATCACGCCGTGCCCATCGAACTCCCGGTCGTCGCTCATCCTATCTCGGGGCCGCCTGCCGTTGCGGCAACAGGCGCAGCCAGCCGGCGACGGTAGCCGCACAGCATGCCGTCACGATCAACGTTGCTAGCGCCAGCGCAAGAGTCGCGAGCCATCCGTATAGGGGCGACGGCAGTGACGACTCGGCACGTTCGAGTGCTCCGGCCAGCGCCGCTGCGGGGAATGTCCAACCCCACATCGCGACGGTGTACGGCTCGCCCCACGCCATCTTCCAAAGCCGGGCGGTGAGTAGGCTAAAGAAGACCGCCTTAAAGACAAGAACTTTGAAAACCGGGTCGGCGGTCCCGGTTAGTGTTATCCAGCTACTGGCGAGGACGGCCGGTGACGAAACGAGCACCGCCAATTGAGGCGCCATTTTGCGCGGTAGGCGCGGCTGGATGGCCAAGAGCCGATAGAGAACGATCGGAGCAAGCGTTAACCAGCACAGCGCTCCGATCGAAAACGATGCCCATCCGAACTCGCTCATGCCAAGTGGGACGGCGGCGTAGACGCTCGTCGCGTTGCCGACCACCGGGATAAAGATCGCGGGAGTGAGCTCGAACCCCTCGATCCCGTGCTCGATCCAGCGGCCGAGGAGATAGAGCAGCAGTCCCACTCCCCCGGCGGAGGCGGCTATCCAGAGTACGAATGCCAGCGGAGGGGCATATGGAATCGCCGCCGCGGCTAACAGTGAAAGCGAAATAACGATGGCACCGAAATAACTTGCGCTAATCGCGACCGCGCTTTCTGTGCGGATCTCGCGCGGGTGCGTGGACATTCGCAGGAGCCACGCCGAAAGCAGTGCAACAAATAGCGCCGCGCTGACAAGGACGATAGACTCCCCGATCATCGCCGGCGCCTGCTGCACCCTTACGGCCTGTCGCCACGCCAGCCCGAGACCAGCAATGCCGATGACGCTGCCGAACGACGCCAGCGGAACAGGGCGCGACGCGAAGATTCGATTGCGGCTGTTCATAAGAAAGTTCAGCATGGCAAAGGAAAGAAGCCGCGCAGCGAAACCCAGGCACGTAGTGTATGGGACTTCATTCGATCGCTCCTTGACCTGTTCGGTGCAGTTGTGGGCGAGTGACGCCGCGCAAGGACGATATCGCTTCCATTGGACCCAGAAAGTAGAGAATCTTGCTGTTCGTCTGTGAGACGGTGATGATGCCGCGCGCGCAAGAGTTCGCCGATCCTCGATGCCGCGTTGTAAAAAGATCATCTCGTCACATTTGTAGCGGTAGCGGTTAACGTATGGCATGGGCATACAACCGGTCGATCGACGGACCTTCGGCGACCCGGCGCCGCCAGTTGCGCCTTGCATCGATCTCGCCGTTGAGAGGCGAACGCCAAGAGACGACCGTCGGCGCGGGGGCGACCTCGTCGAGCTCCATGAGGCTGCCGACGGCTCGGCATCCGTCTTGATCGCGGACCTCTCGTCGAAGGGGCCGCTCGGCGCGTCGCATGCGGCGATCCTGCGCGCTGCGTTTCGAGAAGCGGCTCGGAGCGCGCGCGCGCCATCATATGTCATGGCAGCGTTGAATCGCCTTCACTTCGGCGTCGAGAACGGCGGCTTGGGCGAAACGTTCGCGACGGTATTCGTCGCGCAAGTTGACCGGGCAAGGCGAACCCTATGCTATGCCTCGGCGGGCCACGATACGGCCGTCATACTCGGCGGGCGGTCTCACCGGCATCTGGTCCAGACCGGCCCCGTAATCGGCGTGCTCCCCGGCGCCTCGTACGACGATGGTTTCGCCGAGTTCTCCGCTGGGGATCTGCTACTCGTCGCGACGGACGGGTTCACGGAATGCCGTCGTTTCGGAACCGGCGCGCAACTGGGCACGTCGGGACTTATGCGCGCTCTGCACGCCCGGGCTGGGCACACGCCTACGTCGGCGTGCCTCGCCTTGGGCAGGTTCGCGGACGAATTCACGCGCGGCAGGTACCGGGACGATGCGACGCTCGTCGCGATCGCGCGGCATTAGATCGCCAAGGCGCTCTCGATCGCGGCGCGCAATTCCATCCGTGCGCCTTCCGTTTCGAGTATTTCCGCCGCATCGGTCGGGACCTGGCCCGCGATCGCAGCTCGGGCCAACTCCATGGTTCGGCGCAACGCAATCGTCGGCGCATAGGACTGGCCTCGCTGCCAGGACGCGACGAAAGCCAATAGCCGGAACGCGATTCGAGCCGTACCGCGATGGGCCGCGACGGCGGCCAATAGCGCAATCGAAGTGGGGGGCCAATAATCGTTGCGATCGCGAGCCCGCAACAGCACCTCGCGCGCGGCCGTGCGCGCTTCCTCAATATTGCCTGTCGATAGCTGAAATAGAGCGAGGTATGCGTAGGCCGCGAGGAGTTCCTCAGTGACGTGCGGTGAAGTGGAGGCTCGATCGATCACGACGGCTATGAGTTGGAGCGCCTCGGCGTTGTTGTTGTCTTCGTACAAGAGGAACGCGCGCGTGAGCCACCAGTTCACGGGTTCGCTCTCACCGAGTGAGCGATGTATCGCTTCGCCGGTCACAACGTCGGACCAAGCCTCAGCGAAGCGGCCTTGCTCCACACGAATCCAAACGCGAAGCGATAGAAGGTCCGCATGCTGGCTAAGATGCAGGAGGCCCTCGCCTTCGATGATGGCCATCGCGCGGGCAGCAGCCTCGTCGGCTTCGCTAATTCTCCCGATCAAAAAGTAGTGGATGGCGAGAGAACGCTCGAGCTCGAGCAGTCTTCTTTGATCGCCCGTCAGCGCCGTTACGGCAATCGCACGTTCGATCCACGGTCCGACCGAAACGCCGTACGTCGCACGGATAATGACGTTCAGCAGTCTGCTCGCGATGTCGGGAAACTGTCTCTCATCGAGTTGAGCGAGCGCGGCTTGGGCCCACCTTTTGCCTTCCGGCTTGAGGGACACAGAGTGCCACAGCACTCGTAGCCCAGCGACGATCCGTCCGGCAAGCAACGGGTCCTGGCCGGATTCCAGTGCCCACTGCAGGGCCGAGCGGACGTTGTTTAGCTCGGGCGTCAAGTAGCGACGTAACGCTATTGGCGTCCTGCTTTCGCCGGTAACCGTCACGTGGTCGGCCAAGTCGCCGCACCACCGCGCGAGACGCTGCATCGTGCTCGTGGTCTCCGCGGATTCCGCGAGGCGCTCCCGGGCGAAGGCGCGGATTACCTCGAACATTCGGTAACGAACGGCCTCGTCGACAAGGTGTGCGTCTACCAGCGATTTATCGATAAGCGAAACGACGAGGTCGGGCACCCGCTCCCGTTCCGGCGCTGTGGTTCCGCATACCGACATCGCGGATTCCAAGGTAAAGCCGCCGGCGAGGACGCTGAGCCGATTCATGACCGATTGCTCGTTGTGCTCGAGTAGCGAATAGGACCAGGCGACGGCGGCGACCATCGTCCGCTGGCGCGCTGGGAGGTCGCGGGCTCCGCCCGATAGGGAAAGGCCGCCCCGCAGACGTGTGCGAACCGCTTGCAGTCCGAGCGTCGGAATCCGCGCGGCTGCCAACTCGATCGCTAGCGGAATCTGATCCAGCGCGCTGCAGATCTCGGCAAGTATCGTGGCATCGTCGTCTGAAGGCTTGAAATCCGCATCGATCGACGACATGCGTTCGAGCATGAGATCGAGCGCCGCGCGAGGGGCGAGCGAAGGGATTCGGTAGATCCTCTCGCCGGTAAGCGCAAGCCTTTCGCGGCTCGTCGCTAAAATCGCAATGTTCGGGCAACTCTTGGAAATCGATGTCACGGCGAGGGCGACGTCAGCGACCACGTGCTCGCAATTATCGAGCAGCAGTAAGATGTTCTGCGGCCGCAAGAAACGTGTCAGGTCGTCGATCGTCTTGACGTCGCCGGCGTCGGGGCTTCCGCAAGCTACGGCGATAGCGCTCAACAGATACTTGCTGCTCTCGAGCGCGGCCAGATCGACAAGCCGCGCGGTTGCGCGACTCGCTGCGGAAAGACGCTCAACAACCTCAAAGAGGATGCGCGTCTTTCCGATCCCTGCCGGCCCGGTAAGGGTCACGACCCTCGACTCACTCAGGAGGCCCAGGATGTCGTCGATCTCCCTCGATCGGCCGATGCAGGTAGTCAACGGTCGCGGCAGGGCCGAGAACGGCGGGGTGGCCGGCGCTTCCTTAGCGACGGTCCGTGCCCGCGAACGGTCCGCGGCGGCGAGCAGCTCGAGGCGCCCGGTGTCTCCGATGCGTAGCGCTTCTGCGAGCGCTTCGATTGTGGCCGGGTATGGGGCCCGGCGCGTGCCGCGTTCAAGCGCGCCGATGGTTTCAACGCTGAGGCCCGCGAGCTCGGCAAGGCTCGACTGCGAGAAGCCGGCGTTGACCCGGTGACGGGTGAGAATTTCCCCAAATCCGGATGCGACCACGCGCCCCTCGAGTTCGACGCTCCTACTACCTCGCTCCCGCCCCTGAGCGGGCGAGTTCAGCTGGGTGCCGAAACGCGCGGGGGAGGTGGGGGCGGCATGGAGGTCCGAGCGTGAACGCGGAAAGATTTGGCCAGTTGCTGCGCCGCTACCGCATCGCTGCGGGCTTTTCTCAAGAGCGCGTGGCCGAAGACGCGCGGCTCAGTGTCGTCTCGATCAGCGCGCTGGAGCGCGGTTTGCGGCGAGCTCCCTACCGGCACACGGTGGAGCGCATCGTCGCGGCGTTGGGCCTGAACGAAGAACAAGCAAAGGAACTCGAAGCGGCCGCGGCCGCCGCGCGGGGAGGAGGGCTTAGCGCGCGTTCCGGCGTGCCGAAGGCGCGCGAAATCGGGCTTCCGAAAACGACTTCCTTTGTTGGGCGAGCGATGGACCTAGCCCACATTGCGCGACTCGTGACGTCAGCCCGCCTCGTGACGATTGCCGGAGCGGGCGGGGTCGGAAAAACGCGCCTAGCGTTCGAAGCGGCAGCCGAGGTGCGAGATGCCGCCGGTCCGCCGCTATTCGTCGATCTCGAAACGGCTGCGAGCGGCCCGATGGTTTGCGCTGCGATCGCGTCGGCCGTTGCAAACGCCTTGGTCGAACCTCTCGAACCAGAAGCACTGGCCCGTTTGTTCGGGGCGAAACGCCTCATGCTCGTCCTCGACACGTGCGAGCACGTATTACCGGAGGTGGCCCAAGCGGTCGTCGCAATCTTACGGTCGTGTCCAGGAGTTTCCGTGCTGGCGACGAGCCGCCAGCGCGTCGGCGTGAGCGGAGAAGTCGTATACAAGTTGCGGCCGCTTCCAATTCCACCGGAGGCCGTCACCAGTCTCCGAGAGGCGCAGACCTACGCATCCGTGGATCTCTTCATCAGACGGGCAATGGCTTCGGAGCACCCGATATCGTTCACGAACGGTAACGCGGAGGCCGTCGCCGGCATTTGCCGTGTTCTAGACGGAATACCGTTATTGATCGAAGTCGCGGCGGCGAGAGCCGGCACGCTTGGCCTCGGACCGCTGGCGGGACGGCTGCGCGAAGGCCTGGAGCCGGTAAACGTCAATCGAGACGCTCCGCCACGACATCGGACGTCGCTCGCCTCATTAACGTGGAGCTATCGACTGCTTACGAGCGGCGAGCGACGGGTCTTCGAACTGCTCTCCGCTTTCCCCGGAACCTTCACGCTACACGAAGCCGAAGGGGTATGCGCGGCCGCCGGCCTCGACGAGTCGAGCGTTTCTGAAGCGCTATCGTCGCTGGTCGAGAAGAACCTCGTCGAAGTCGGCGCAACGGGCGGGTCGACGTATCATTCGATGCTGAACACCGTGCGGAGATTCGCCTCTCGAAGACGCCTCGATTCGGTAACGAACGCGCCGTAGCCGTTGCGCGCACTGGCTGATGCGTTGCCTTCGCCCCGCCGGCGCGCCACCGGCGTGCCCGTCACGTTCACATCGGGTCGCCGATCCCGGGGGCGGCGACCTGAGCCCCATCGTTCGGAAACGCCCCGGCGCGGTTGCGAGCCGACGTAGCTGTGCACCGGCGCGTTCCGATATTCCAGACCGGCCTTTCGTATCGAGGCTTCCGATCGCTGCCCGCGTTCGGAGCCGTTTCGCCCGGCTGACTCGCGCGTAAGCCCGCATTGATCGCCGCGCGGTACCGGCCGGGCGTCATGCCCACGTGACGCACGAATTGGCGCGTAAAATAGCATAGATCATTGAACCCGCAAGCCTCGCAGGCTTTCGCAACGTTCATGCCCGGATCCGCCAAGAACTGCTGAGCGGCGATAATCCGTCGCTTGATGATCCATGCCGTGATCGGCGTGCCGGTCATCTGGGCGAACGTGTGCGTGAGGTGACACGCGGAGTAACCGAAGGCGTCGGCGACATCTCGTAGACTGATGCGGGCAGCGTAGTTCCGATCGATATACTCGATCACCCGATCGGCCAAGGACCGCTCACTTTCACTGGTTCCGTTTGTTCGCATGAGCAAGACTCCCGCAGGATGCTGGACGGCTCACACGAGCGCGTCTCCGAACCCATCCTAAGCCCGGCCCCAAACCGCGGACATGAAATGTCCGTACAGTAACCCGTACAGTTCCAAGCGGCGAGTCCGCCCGGGGTCGGCCGCCCCCCGGTCGGCCTCTCTCAAGCGTACGAGTCGGCCCGCATCCCGACGACGGCGTACTCGATGACACCGACGAAGCGGATGGGCTGAACTGGATTTTCGTCACGCCTCCGTCGACGAAGAGCTCCACGCCGTTCACGAAGCTACTGTCGTCCGATGCGAGGAACGTTATCGCGCGCGCGATCTCGTCCGGCGTGCCGACGCGTCCCGCGGGGATCGTGTGAACTTGTTGCTTGATGAGTTCCTGGATCTGAACCAGGTCGATCCCGAGACCATCGTATCCCGGGGTCGGCACGACCCAGGACTTATCACGTTGACCGAAATGAACGGCCGCCCGGCCATCGGAGCGGGGCTGCGCATTCTCAATAACGCCTCAATTCGCCAAATTTCCGCAGCCTGCTAGAACTCACCACATTTGGAGAATAGAAGGCAAATCTCCAGTGAAGCGAATCGAACGGCGTGAACCGTTGGATTATAGCGCTAATTGCTCTTACAATTCCAGCCGTGCAATTAGCGACGAGTGAGTCAGCAGCCTCCAACCCAAATGGCGACCAAGATGAGGATGATTCCGAGCAGGCCGATCAACAGATTGAGGATATCTGGGCCGCCGAGGTTATCGAGCGCACTGCTGACCGTACAATTAACGATGTATCGGCGGTCGATGCGATGGCAACGGGATTGTTGGCAGTGCAAGCGGCTATCTATGCAATCCTGCTCGACAAGAGAAGCGACTTCGCGGGTCCGATCACGATCATTTTCCTGATTGCAATCGTATTGGCCGCCACGAATCTTTTTCTGCTGCGGGGACGAAACGTTCCGAACCCCGAAGTGTTCTACGAAGCCGCACGAAACGACGCGAGTACAGCACGCCGCGACTTAATTGCAGCTTTTCTTAGCGCGACAGAGGCCAACGAGCGATTGCTGCGCCGCAAGCGGATTGTTTTTTGGACGGCGCTTGTGTTGAGCGTCTCGGGTGCCGCCATTGCCTCCTGGTTTGGCCGCCCGGGGGACGTTGCCCCCGCACCTGTTCCGAATGGTATGATGCCAGCATGATCCTACGCAAGAAGAAGGCCATAGGGAAGAAGACGGCTCGTCGTGTCGTCGGCCTGAGCATGGGTGCCATTACTGCGGAGATGAAAGCGGAAGCCGGGGCGCGTCTGACTTTCGATGCCCTTGCGGGCTGGCGGCCAAAGCAAGAGGCGGCCCGGACGAGTTTGCGCCGGGCCAAGTAGCCGATACATCAACCCGACGAACGAAAAGCCATGCACTTGCATGGCTTTTTCAATGTAGCCCCAACGGGATTCGAATC
>Ga0116229_10010679_pt1 | contig 13725 bp, 11 predicted proteins | sample S1TSphgellanicum_3_FD_87313 | JGI IMG/M metagenome (GOLD analysis project Ga0116229, IMG submission 87313) | Host-associated microbial communities from peat moss isolated from Minnesota, USA - S1T2_Fc - Sphagnum magellanicum MG | ecosystem: Host-associated > Plants > Peat moss > Unclassified...
AATCTCGGCCTCAGCTTCAGCTCGCCGCTGATCTCGACGAATTATACGGAGATCACCCCGCCGGTAAACGCCGTGACCGGCGCCGCGCAGCAATTGCTCGGCCTCGCGCCGCTCACGCGCACGCCCCTATCGCTGGGCTTCACGTTAAATCTCGCGATCGCGAACGGGCACGGGCGCGTTCTCGCCGACCCGCGCATCACCACGATTTCCGGGCGCACGGCGAGCATTCGCGCGGGCGATACGATCTCGATTCAGACGACGGCGGGCGGCGGCGCGGGCACGGTCGCCACCACCCAGCTCCAGACGTTTCAAACGGGTGTCACGCTCGATATCACGCCGATCGTGAACGCCGACAACTTTATCAGCGTGCTGCTGCATCCCACGGTCAACAGTGAGACGGGGCTGCTCAACGGCATCCCGCAGATCTCGACGCGCGACACGCAAACCACGGTCGCGCTACACGACGGCGAGACGCTGATCATCGGCGGTTTGATCCAAGAAGACAACACGCTGAACGAGACCAAGATTCCGCTGCTCGGCGACTTGCCGCTCGTGGGTCCGGCGTTCAAGAACAGCCAGGTCTCGAACGAACGTAACGAGCTCGTGATCACCGTGACGCCGCACATCATCTCGCCCGGGGATCCGCAACTCTTCTCCGACCGCGGCTTGCCGAAGGTCGAAAATGCGCAAGCGCTGCCGACGCTTCCGCCGGACACCGTGTTGCCCACGGCGCGACCGACGCGACCGCCGCGGCACGCGATGCCGACGCCGCTTCCGGCAGCCGATCCGACGCCGACCAACTTCGCGGTGCCGCCGCCGACGACGCCGACACCGCGTGCGACGCAGGCGCCGGCTTCGGCAAGCGCAGCGAGCGGAAACGGACCGGGCTATACTTTCGGGTCGCTACCGATCTCGACGGCCGCAAACGACACCGAAGCATTGAAGATCTATTACGTCAACATCACGCCGTCGCTACCGTGGACGGGCAAGGTCATCACGATCAACGCCGTCTGCTCGAGCAACGTGCAGCGCTTGACCTTGACCTACGGCGGCGGCTTCAGCGTGCAACTCTCACCGCAAACGCTCGGGCATTGGCAAGCGGTCTTCCCGTTTCCATCCGCTGCCGCAGCCGCGCTCGGGAGTTCTCCATCGGTGACGTTGAACGCGACGCGTTCCGATCTTTCCGCGAACACGACCGTTACCGTTCCACTCGGAGGATCGTAAGTGCGTCCCTTTTTCTCGCGGATCGCGCTGCTCGCGATCTTTGCCTGTGGTTTCGCGATCGCGGGCTGTTCGCACGCGGACTATTCGTCGCTCTACGCCTCGCCATCGCCGAGTGCGAGTGCGAGTGCATCGGGCTCGGCATCGCCGACATCATCGGCTTCCGCATCTGCATCTCCATCCGCCACACCATCTTCGAGCGCGTCGCTCGCTCCCGCCGCGTGCGGAACGCCGCTCCCGAACTCGGTGTTCATCGCGGTCGGCTCGTATATCGAAGACGAAACTCCCGTCGATCCGACGTACGGCACGATCTACGGATACGCGGTCGTGGACTCCGCCGGTGACTACCCGGAGACGTCCTCGCCGATCGTGCTTCGTCCAGGTGACGTCGTGCAATTCGTGAACGTCGATTTCCCGTCGTCGGCAAGCTCGCAGGGCACGTCGCACTCGGCAGCGAGTTTGCAGAGCGCGAGTTTCCCGGCGAGCTACACGTTCCCGAGCGCGGCGTTCTCGCCCGTGGGAAGCTCGTTCAGCAACACGGCCGATTGGTCGACGGGAGAGATCCCGAGCTACGCGACGCCGCTCTGCTACTCGCAGCCGCTCACCGTTCCATCGTCGGGAACCTACGCGTTCGGGGACCTCGATTTTTACAATCCAAATAGTATGCGGGACGTGATCGTCGTCTCGTCGACGGCACCGCAAATAAGAAGTGCTCTGCCTCACAAACGCCGATGAGCACGGTTCCCAGAGTGTGTAAAGGGTCACGAGACACGGGTCATTCGGACTTGCTACCATAGCACACACAACACCAATTAAGTGGGAGAAGTCCATGCTCCGACGTCTATGCATTTCTGTATGCATCGTCGCGTTTTCGTTCGGCACCGCCGCCGCTGCGCAACCCCGAACGTTCGCGATCTCTTTCGTTTCGGCGAAGGTCCCGCGCGGTGCGCTCGGCGACGACGCGGGCGTCGACGTAACGGGCGGACGCTACGTTCGCCTGACCGCGAGCGGCGCCGTCGCTCTCACTTCATACGGCGTCTGCGGCCGAAGCGTCGGCCCGAACGGCTGCAACTCCGCGATGTCGTTCGCGCGCGTCGCCCCGAACGCACCGACCGGATCGCTCGTTCTTTCGTTCGTGGATGCGGCGGGTCACCCCGTCACCTCGTGGGCCGAGGCCGGTGATGCGGCGTTCGTCGTGATCCCGCAGCGCGCCGCGCGCCTTCTGCTTCGCGTCAACGGAACGACGGGTCGCGAGACCGGTCGCTTTCGCGTGGCGGCCGACGTCGTTTCGTCGGGTGCGACCGGAAGCACCGTGACGACGACCGGCGGCGTTCATCGCTACGGATCTCAACGACAGGTCGCGACGAGCCAAGCGTTCACGCGTGCGTCGGTGCAACATCTCCTCCGCCGCTTCGGCTTCTCGGACACGCCGGCGAACGTCAGCGCGGTCTACGCCGAAGGCGCGAACGCATGGCTGACCGCGCAGTTGAATCCGTCCTCGATCGACGATTCCGCGCTGGCGGCGTATATGGACCCGCTCCCGGTCTACACGGGCACGAGTTCCGACAACAATATTCCGAACATCGTTCAGGATCGCATCATCCAGCGCGAAGTCTCCTCGCAGCGCCAGCTGCTCGAGAAAGTGACGCTGCATTGGCTCGAGCACTTCGCGGTGAGCGAAGATAAGGTCAACGATATCGGCGCGATGGAGCACTACGAAAACACGGTGCGTGCCGACGCACTCGGAAACTTCGCGCAACTCGTAACCGACGTTGCCCAAGAGCCCGCCATGCTCTACTGGCTCGACAACAACTATAACAACGGTTCGAATCCGGGCGCGTCGCCACCGAACGAAAACTTCGGTCGCGAGCTGATGCAGCTCTACACGATCGGCGAGACCAAGTTGAATCAAGACGGCTCGATCGCGACCGACTCGAACGGCAACCCGATCCCGAACTATGGCGAACCCGACGTGAAGACGATGGCGCTCGCGCTCACGGGCTTCCAGGTCACGTCGCCGTATCCGGAACCGACGGGCGTCGACATCAGCACGATCGATCAGGTCAGCTTCAACGTTCACGCACACGCGAACGGACCGTTCTACTTCTTCCCGACGTCCGAAGGCGTGGGGTCGGCGGCAACGCGCATCATCGATCCGGGCAACAACACGATCGTCAATCAGGCGGTCAACATGCTCGCGACCAACCCGTCGACGGCGCCGTTCCAAGTGACGGAACTGTTGCAGCGCTTCGTCACCGAGGATCCTTCGCCGGGCTATATCTCGCGGATCTCGGCCGTCTGGACCGCGAACGAAAGCGATCCGAACCAGATTGCGAAAGTGATCAAAGCGATCGCGACCGATCCCGAATTCTACACGAGCCAGCACTCGATGGTGAAAGAACCGATCGAGTATGCGAACGACGCGGTCCGCGCGCTCGGCGGCGAGACGGCGAATGCGTACTCGTCGAGCAACACGCAGCCGCTCGACCAGATCCGCAACGACGACGGCAACATGGCGGAAGTCCACTACTATCCGCCGTCGGTGTTCTCGTTCTACCGCCCCGGTCAGAAAGAGTCGCTCGTCACGAACTCCGAGTTACTCTCGCGCTGGAACAATGCGGTTGATATCGCCAACTCCGCACACGTCAGCGGAGCGTGCTCGACCTGCAGTCTCAACGAGAACATCGCGAACCTCGCGAGCATGACGCCGGCCCAACAGACGGGCTACTTGATGGACGCACTCGTCGACGGCGGCTCGCCCGAGCTGCAAGCGCTCGTCGAAAACTACTTGATGGGCAATCACACCGGTTACAGCGGAGCGCTCTGGCTCGTTCTCACGTCGCCCGAATATGAGGTCAACTAACATGGTGCTTTCACGACGCCGCCTCCTGTGCGGCGCGACGGCAATGGGTCTGTCGATGCCGTTGTTCATGCGCGCCATCGAAGCAGAAGCCGCGGCCAACGGTAAGATCGTGGTCGTCGTCGAGCTCAACGGCGGAAACGACTTCTTCAACACGATCGTCCCCGTGTCGTCCACGCAGTACGGTTACTATAACGACCTCCGGTCGAACATCGCACTATCGGACGCCGACCTGTCCGCGACGATGTTCGATCCGAATCCGTCGACCGGTGCGAGCAGCTCCACCACGTACGCGTTTCACCCGCGCATGACGGCGTTGCGTCAAGTATGGGGCACCGGTAAGCTCGCCGTCATCCTCGGCATCGGCATACCGCCGACGGCCTACGGCAATACGGACCACGAGCAGGCGCGCTTTGCCTGGTCGTCGGGAACGATCAATTCGTTCGACGTTACCGAAACCGGTTGGGTTGGAAGCGCGTTCGACCAGATCGGTCAGAGCGGCGGAAATCTGCCGGCCATGATCGCGCTGAACAACAGTCTGCCGATCATCATGCGAGCCAAGAAAGGCTCGCCGCTCGTGATCAACAACAACATCCAGTACTTCTCGACGAACACGGGCTCGTACGGAAACGACTCCACGACGCGGCTGAACGGACTCAATGCGAACGACGCGTACGCGCTCGCGTCGGTCCCGGCCGAATTCGCCCGTGCGACGGCCGGTGAGACGGAAGAATACGTCACCACGATGCAGTCGCTGTATCAAGCGAACCAGCTGAACAACTACTCGACGAGCTACGCGTTCACGCCGGGCAGCCCGGCGACGTATAGCGGCGTTAAGACGCAGCTGCAGCAGGTGGCACGCGTGTTGCTCTCCGGTTCGCAGTCGCGCGCGTTCTGGGTCAGCCAAGGCGGCTACGACACGCACAGCGATCAGATCAACAATCAGGCGCCGCTCCTCGGCGAATTCTCCGAAGGCGTCTCGCAGTTCTGGCAGTACATGCAGAACGCGAGCCCGACGATCGCCAGCAACCTGATCATCATGACGATTTCGGATTTCGGCCGTCGCCCGAATTCGAACTCGACGGCCGGTACGGATCACGGTACCGGCACGGTGAGCTTCATGCTCGGCGGGAGCGTCATCGGCGGCGTCTACGGGCAGTACCCGAGCCTCGCGCCGAGTGCGCTCGACGGAAACGGAAACATCGCGGTACCCGTCGATTATCGCAACCACATCTCCGACGTTTGCGTGCAGTTGGGCGCCGACCCCACGACGATCGTCGGCAAGATCTATCCGTCACTAGGGATGTTCGCTTGATGAAACCGATCGCTACCCTTATCGCCCTCACGGCGGCCACGAGCCTGCTCGGCACGCTTCCGGCGGCCGCGCAGACGTTCACCGCGCAACAGTCGTTGCCCGCACCCCAGGTCGTGCGCATGCCGACCTCGTTCGGTGGTAACGGCACGTTCGTCATGCAGAATCAAGCCGTGCCCTCAGGCGAGTACGCGACGCAGGTGCACGGCGTCGGCGATCGACTCGCCGTCGAACAGCGGGTCAAAGCCGAGCGGTACGCTCAGGCCAAAGCGCTCATCGCGCAGCGAGGCGCCGGCAAGCCGATCGTTCTACGAAAGGCTCGCTACTAAGGATCGATCCGGCCCTTAGGGATCCGCAATCGCCCCGCGCCGCATGACGGCGCGGGGCGATCTCGAATCCGGCTTCGTGATCGAATGGCTCGTCACGAGCGGAAACGGCGCGTTCGCGTGCGGCACGGCCGACGGTTCGCTGACGCGCAAGTATCACGGCCTTTTGCTCGCCGCCCTCGATGGGCCGGCCGAGCGGACGATGTTGTTCGTGAAGGTGGACGAGATCGTCACCTATGCGGGAGTCACGTACGAGCTGTCGACGAATCGCTGGAATTCGGGCGCGGTGACGCCGCACGTCGCTCCGCCCATCGCGCGATTTTATCTCGACGGCACCACGCCCGTTTGGGAATTCGCGCTGGGCGAAGCGCTGCTCGAGAAGCGAATCGCCATGGAGCCCGAAGCGAACGCGACCGCGATTCGCTACACGTTGGTGCACGGGGATTCGCCGGCGAGCGTCGCCGTGAAGGCGATCGTCGACTACCGTGACTTTCATGGAAACACGCACGCGCGGGCGGGCGAAACGTTTCGTATCGACGACGTCGCCGGCGCGATTCGCGTGCGCCCTCCGTTCGATGCGCCCGCGGAGCTCTGGCTGCGCGCGGATCGCGGCGCGCGCGAGATAACGAACGAATGGTATTTCGGCTACGAGCTCTCCGCGGAGAGGGAGCGCGGGCTCGACGATTCCGAGGACCACGTGCACGCGGCGACGTTCGGGGTCGAGCTCCGCTGCGGCGAGAGCGCGACGATCCGTGGGGCGACGGATTCGATGCCGAAGACCGGTGCGATCGACGTAGCGTTTCCGCTTCGCGCGGTGCGCGATTCCGCGACGATCGAGGCGTGGGAAACCGCGCATCCCGCTCTCGCCGCGGCCGCGCCGCCCGCGATCCGCCGACTCGTACGCGCCGCCGAACAATTCGTCGTCGCGCGTGCGCTTCCGGAGATGCCGGACGGGCACTCCATCATCGCGGGCTTCCCGTGGTTCGGCGATTGGGGTCGCGATGCGATGATCTCGCTGCCGGGCCTCTTGCTCGCGACGGGCCGCGCCGATATCGCAGCGTCGGTCTTGCGAACGTTCGGGCGACTCATCGATGGCGGGATGCTTCCGAATACGATTCCGAATCACGGTGCGCCGGCGTACAACACGGTCGATGCGGCGCTGTGGTTCGTCGATGCCGTGCGGGCATACGTCGAGGCCACGCGCGACGAGGCGGGGCTCGAGGAGTTCTTCCCAATGATGCACGCGATCGTGGACGCCTACGTGGCGGGAACGCGCTACGGCATTCACGTCGATTCGAGCGACGGGCTCGTCGCGGCGGGCGAACCCGGCGTGCAGTTGACATGGATGGATGCGAAGATCGGCGACCGTGTGGTGACGCCGCGCATGGGGAAACCCGTCGAAATCAACGCACTTTGGTACAACGCGCTGCGTACGCTCGCGGAATTCGCGCCGCGTGTGGGCGCGGATCCCGCGCCGTATCGTTCGCGCGCCGAATGCGTGCGTCGGAGTTTCGCGCGCTTCCACGGCGGCGGCGATGGCGGCCTACTCGACGTGATCGACGGTCCGGACGGCGGCGACGCATCGATTCGACCGAATCAGATCTTCGCCGTATCGCTTACGTATTCGCCGCTCGAGAATGCGGTGCGGCGCGCCGTCGTCGAAACGTGCGCGCGACATCTGCTGACGCCATACGGCCTGCGCTCGCTCGCGCCGAGCGATCCATCGTACGTCGGGCACTACGAGGGCGACGTCGCGTCGCGCGACGGCGCGTATCATCAAGGCACGGTTTGGCCGTGGCTACTCGGGCCGTATGCGAGCGCCCACGCGCGTGCGTTCGGGGATCGGCCGCGCGCCCGCGCGCTTCTCGATCCGCTCTTCGGTCGGCTCGACGCGTACGCATTCGGCACGCTCGGAGAACTCTACGATGGCGACGCGCCTTTCGCGCCGCGTGGCGCGTTCGCTCAAGCGTGGACGGTCGGCGAGGTCCTACGCGCGTGGCACGAGCTCGCTTAGGAACGAACCGTGGCGCTTACGAACGTGCGATCGCGAAGGTCACCGTTTCGTAGACCGTGATCGGAACGACGAGCGGACCATACGCGCCGGTCCCGATCTGGGCGTTGACGAACGAGCCGTTCTCGACGGTTTCCGGCTTCGCCGTGCATGCGAGCTGCAGAGACGTTTGCGGGGCCACGATCGCGATCACGGGGCCGAGCTTCACGCCGGCCGCGCTCGCCAGCCGCATCGCACGCGCCTTCGCGTCGGCGAATGCGTCGCGTTCCGCGCGCGCTTCCTCCGGATCGCAGTCGTCGACGAACAGCGCCACTTGCACTTGCGCGTTCGCGAACGCCGGGGCGAAGCGGTCCGGCATCGCCTTCACGACGTTGCGGGCGATCTCTTCGAGCCGCTCGCGCGTCGGTTTGGCGACGCTCGCGACGACTGCGGGAACGACGCTTCGCGTGTTGAGGTTCGCGAGCGGAAGAATCTCGCGGGCATCCACCACGCCGTTCGCTCGCAGTGCATCGATCAGTGCGTTCGCCGCATCGTCGAGCGGAACGCTGCCGGCCGTGGCGGCCCCGCCGACGGAGCCGTAGACTTGGACCGTGAGGCGCGCGCGATCGGGCGTCGCCGTCTCCGTCGCATGGCCGCTCACCGTGATGCCTTGAGTCGGAGCGTCTGCATAGGCCGTGCGCGGCACGAGAATGTTCTGCGCGGCCGCGCCGCTCGTGGCGAGCAAAACGAACGTGATGACGGTGCGAAACACGATCATATCGTTAGAGCGCCTTTCGAGATGCGTTCGTGACGAAACGAAGTGCCGTCAGTCGTTCGGAGACGCCGGCAACTTTCGTATCGACGAACCCGTGGTCGTGCATGATCGTGCGAGCCGCACGCTCGCCGAGTGGAGCGCCACGCCCCTTCGTGTAGACGATCCAGACCGGAGACCGGTTCGTACGAGACGCCTCCGTTTTTGCCCAGGCGTTCAACGCGGTCGGGTCGTCGGTCCGGATGATGCAGAGATCTTCGCTCCCCCGTTTCGCGTTTGGCGCTTTCGATACGGCGAGCGCCGCGGAAAGCTCGGCGTCGTCCGAGCGTCCGATCACGTGCAGACGCGTCGTCTCCGCGATGCCGAGTTTCGATGCGAGCGTCGGTTGCGGCGCGGCGATCGCCGCGGCCCAGCGTTTGGCTCGTTCGGCTCCGAGTGCGAAGGTGACCGGCTCGTTTGCGATCGTGACGTCGAGCCTCTCGGCGCGTGCTTCCGCACGAAGCCCGTCGGTCGGCACGCGCGCGCTAAAGTCGCCGCGTACGATCAAGACGCTCGCCTCGAGGAGGATCGTTACCTCGCCGTCGCGTCCGTTCCAGCGGCACGCGCACCGGGCTTCTCGCCCCATGCGCGCGCCTTTCTTCTCATCGGGCGAAAACCCCCGGAAGCGCTTTCCCATCGTCGTCGGAGCCGAGCAGAAGCGGGCGTAAGAGCGGCACGGGCGGGTCGCCGTGCGCGAGCAACGCGTCGTGGAAGCCCTGCAGCGTGTAGGCGCTTCCGAGTTTCTTCCGATAGTCGCCGCGAAGCTTGAGGATCATCAATTTGCCCAAGGTGTAGTAGCCGTACATCGGGTCTTGCGTTCCGCGAAGCGACTCTTCGGTTGCGACCGCGGGCGATTGGAAGCATGCGTCCTGGAAGAAGCGTTCGCTTTGCGCGAGGGTCCAGCCGGCGGTGTGAAGCTTGACGCCCGCGACGTAGCGGCATTCGCGAAGAAGCGCTTCGGAGAGTTGTGCGAGGCGGACGTGCGGGTCGCCCTTACCCCACCCTTCGTCGACGATCATCTGCTCGCCGTAGTGCGCCCAACCTTCGCCGAACTCACTACTCCAAATGAGGCGGCGCGTGAGGCTCAGATCGAGGTGTCTGTCGATCGTGAAGTTGACGAAGTGACCCGGATAGACTTCGTGCCCCGAGATGAGCGGGCGCTGATAGTCGTTGAATTGGCCGAGGAAGCCTTCTTGGCGCGCGATGGGCCACGACGGATCGGCGGGCGTGACGTTATAGTACGCCTTCGTCGCGACGCGCTCGAGGACGCCGGGCGGGTCTTCTTCGGCGGTGACGAACGAGCGCTCGAATTTCGGCGTTGCGATCACCGTGATATCGGCGTCGGCCGGCAGCGTGACGATGTGATGCGAGATGATGAACGCGCGGAGTGCGACGAGGTCCGCAGACGCGGCGGCGAGCAGCGCTCCCGGCTGCGGATGTTTGCGCGCGAGTGCGGCGTACGTCGCGGTGACCGGTGCGTGCGGATCGATCAGGTGCGCGGTCGCGATGAAGCGCGCGCGATCGTGAGCGAGGGCGGCTTGGCCGATGCCGAGATAGGCCGGTAACGAAATGTCGAGCGCGTCTTCATAGCGCAAGCGCCGCTCGTAGGCGGAGCTGCCGATGGCGTACGTTCCGGACGGTACGATGTGCGCGATATAAGCGGCGAACGCCGTGGCCGCGCCCTTCGCCGTCGCCGTGGAGGCTTTGAAGGCGGCGCGTTCGGCCGGACTGCCGACACCGGCGAACGCGAGCGGAACGTCATCGCCGATGAACGATTCGGCACCCGTCGCGTCGAGTTCGGAGACGGTCTTGGTCGCCGCGTCGACGCTCCGCAGGTTCGCACGCGCTTGCGCGAAGAGTCGAGGTAGCGCGTTTTCTCGAGCGATGGCGTCGCGAAGGCGAACGTCGGGCGGTGCGAAGCGCCGCTCGATCAACGCATAGATGCTCCCGCTCGCCACGCCGACGTAGAGGTCGGGGTTGTGACGCCACTGCTGTAATTCGCCCGTCAGCAATTCGTCGTCGAGAATCTGATTCTCGAGGATCGTACGGTCGATCGCGACGTCGGGCGAGAGTTGCGATCCGTCGAGCGCGCGCACGCGTGCGAGGACGCCCGCCTCGCGCGCGAGATGGCGCGCGTAGGCTGCGGCCGAGAGGTCGTCGAGTTGCGCATCGTAGTCGTGCACGCCCGTCGGCGTCGCGCTCGACGGCGATTCGCGAAAGCCGTCCGCGAAATAGGTCTTCGCGATCGCCGCGAATGCGGCGTCGGCGCTACCGCTGCCCGGCGTCGCGGATGCGGATGGAGTATCCGACACGGCGGGCGCGGGCGTGGACGACGGCGGCGGATCTGCAGGCGCTGCGGCGGGAACGAGGGCAATTGCCGCGATCAATGCGAGAGCGCGCGATGCGAAGAAGAACGACATGGCAGCGGGCGTTCGCGCGCCACGAGCCAATACTTTTCCGGAGCCGGCTGCGACGTTACGCGATGTCGTAGTCGGCGACGCCGAGGACGTTGCCGGCCGGATCCTCGAGGAACGCGAGATGGCACACGCCCGGGATCGTGACCGGCTCCATCACGACGCGACCGCCCAGTTCGACGCCGAGCTTCAGCGCCGCCGGCACGTCGTCGACGGCGACCGTGCACTCGAAGCCGATCGTCTTGACGCCGTCGATCAACTCTCGCCGCTGCTGCAGCGCGGCGATCAGGTTCGGCGAGGTCGGCGTCTCGATCTGGAAGAACCCCGGTGGCCCCCATGGCGTGAACTTCCAGCCGAAGAGCCGTTCGTAAAAGTTCCGCGAACGCGCCAGGTCGTCGCCGTTGATCGCGACGTGCGCGATCGCGCCGTGAGGAGGAGCCTTCGGTATCATGGGTCGATTGTAGCCGAGATGGGTCGAGCGGGTCTCACGCGTTCTCGCCAATCTCTGTCGCCGATCCGACACGACGGTCCGTTCCGCACGTTCGGGCTCGATGCGGGCCCGCTCGTCTTCGCGCCGTCGCAGCCGCCGGGATGGTCGCATCTCGTGATGGTACGTTCGGGCAGCGCCACGCTGCGCGCCGAGAATGCGCTCGCGTTCGTCGATCCGGCGACGGCGACGTGGGTGCCCGCGGGCCTCGGCTTTGCGCTCGACCTGCACGGTCCGTGCGCGCTGCGCATTGCGTACCTCGCAGACGATTTCGTTCCGGCACGCGCGTTCGGAGCCGTACGTGCGTCCCCGCTCCTCATCGAAATCGTCGAGCGCACCGTGCGGCTCGGCTATCTCGATCCGGACGAACCGCGCGACGCGCGGATGCTCGCGGTCGTGCGCGACGAGCTCTGCGCGCTCGAGCCTGCGCGCGAACGCGACGCGCTCGCGATGCCGCGCGATCCGGGCTTAGTACGCGCGGTAGAATTTGCGTTGCGCTCTCACGAGCGCGCACCATCGGTTGCGGAGCTTGCGGACGTGGCGGCATGTTCGCTCCGTAGTTTCGAGCGCGTCTTTACGCGCGAAACCGGGCTCGCACCCCGCGCGTGGTTTCGTCGCGCCCGACTCCGCGCGGCCTCCGCCGCACTCGCGTCCGGCGTTTCCGTCACGGAAGCGGGCTTTGCGTGCGGTTATACGTCGCCGAGCGCATTCGTCGCGGCGTACAAGAGCGTTTTCGGAATTACGCCAGGTCGCGCGCTTCGACGTTAGCCGCGGCCGACGTCGATGCGGCGAGCATCGATCCGACGGCGCTGAGGATTGCGATGCCCCCGGCAGCGGCTTGCCACGAAAGCGTCTCGCGAAAAACGACCGCGGCGAGGATCGCGGCGACGATCGGCTCGAGGAGCGTCGTGAATGCGATGACGCTCGGCGTAAAATCGCGGAGCGCCGCGTTGAGTGCGGTGTGCCCGAGCAGTTGTGAAACGAGCGCCATCGCGAGGATGCCCGCCCACGCGGTCGCGTCGCGAAGAGCCGGCGGACCCTGACCGGCGGCGAACGCTGCGGCGACGAGCGCGATTGCGGCCCAACCATACGTGCGTGCGACGATCTGTCGCGTCCCGAGGCGCTGCGTCGCTCCTTCGAGCGTACCGGCATCGCGCACGATGATCAGATACGCCCCGATCGCGATGCTGCCGAGGAGCGCGAGGCCATCGCCGAACAACGCATGCCCGGCGACCGGAGCGGGCACGGCCGTGTGTGAGAACGCGATCGCGGCGACGCCGGTGAGCGCGAGGACGAGCGAGAGGCCGAATCCCGCGGTTGGCGCGCGCCGGAATCGGATCGAATCGTAGGCTTCCGTCCAGATCGGCGTCGTGGTGACGAGCAGCGTCGAAACCGCGACCGACGTGTAGGCGAGCGACCCGATCCACGTCGCGAAATGGATGGCGAGCGCGATGCCCGCGATTGCGAACGCGAGCTCTCGGCGCGGTGAAAGCCGCTCGAATCGTCGCGCGATCGCGAGTGCGACGAGCGCGGCGATCGCGAGGCGCAGGGCGGAAACGGCGATCGGACCCGCGCCTCCGAGTGCGAAGCGCGCGAAAATTGCCGCAGCTCCGATCGCAAGCTGCCCACCGAGTAGCCGAAGCACGGGCACGCCCACGATTTATGCTCGGTCGCCGTTGACACCCGGTTCCGGGCACCGTATCCTTGGCCGTATCCTCGCGGGAGCCCGAACACGGGCTGAGAGGGCGATGTTGTCGCCGACCGCCGAACCTGATCCGGGTCATTCCGGCGTAGGCAGAGCGGTCGCGACGGAGTTGGAGTATAGGAATGTCCGCAACCGTCGACCGGCCGAGCAAGGGAAGCGCGAAGAAGGCGTACGCGATCGGAAGCGACCCCTCGATTCGCGTTCCGATGCGCGAGATCTCGCTGACGAACGGCGAGACGCACGTGGTCTACGACACGAGCGGACCCTACACGGATCCCGACGTGACGACCGACGTTCGCAAGGGCCTCGCCCCGATTCGCGCCGGCTGGATCGCGGGGCGTGGCGATACGATCGAGCTCCCGCGCGCGTCGTCGCTGTATCGCCTCGGCCGCGAAGCGATGCCCGAACTCGACGCTATTCGTTTCGATGCGGGGCGCAAGCCGCGCCGCGCGAAGCCGGGCGCCAACGTGACGCAGATGCACTACGCGCGTCGCGGCGAGATCACGCAAGAGATGGAGTTCGTCGCGATCCGCGAGGGCGTCAAGCCCGAGTTCGTGCGCGACGAAATCGCGCGCGGCCGCGCCGTGTTGCCGACGAAC
>Ga0116229_10010681_pt1 | contig 13722 bp, 9 predicted proteins | sample S1TSphgellanicum_3_FD_87313 | JGI IMG/M metagenome (GOLD analysis project Ga0116229, IMG submission 87313) | Host-associated microbial communities from peat moss isolated from Minnesota, USA - S1T2_Fc - Sphagnum magellanicum MG | ecosystem: Host-associated > Plants > Peat moss > Unclassified...
GATGATGGATCCAAGCTTCAGGTCAGGCTCATCACCTTGTTGGTTTGGTGAGGCCGCAGCCCAAGGTCTGGGAAGGGATGTGAGGAAGCTTGTGGATGCCCTCAGCAAACACAGTACCCATGCCAACAAAGAAATGAGGCTCCACATGGCAATGGAAAGGCCAGACACCTGGGTTGTCAGCAATGAACCTTATGGCAACCCAGCCATAAGGAAAGACAGCAACCGTGTTGCGGAGTGGTGGATTCACAAGATTGTAAGTTTTGGTCGAATTTCTTGGATCAAAAACTCCTTCTCCATACCCAAGCACCCAGAAGTCGTGTCCATGGAAATGCCAGGGATGGATCTCACTGTTGTTGGGTACCAAGGTGTTGGTGTTTTGGAGCACAATGTCTACCACTTCTCCCAACTTGGAGACATAAACACCATTTCCCAGACTTGCATGTGTGGTGTTGGGATTTGGAGTTGCAAAGATGTCAAAGTGCTTGTTGTTGGTGTATTGAGGAGGTCTTCGTGGTGGTGGAGTTTTATCGAAGGCATTCCAGAGCTTGAACTTGAAAGCTGCGAGGAGAGGAGTTGCAGATGGGACTTGAGAGATGTCGTTCACAGCCCATCTGGTATATCCATTGATGATGTTCTGGGTCATCAAGAAGATGAGCAATTTGTGTGATGTTGTGGGAGGCGCGGATTCCAATCCCTTCTTGGCAGAGTATTTCTGTGCTTGTGCCACACTCACTGCAAAGTCATTCCAAACAGGACCCATGGGCGCTGGAGTTGGAGGCAGGAGACGCTCGGAGTTGGGCAGGTATTGCAGGATGGCAAGTCCTGTGGGGGTTGCAGGCTTTCTTCCTCTCACATTCACACCCACCCAATAGTTCTGAGTTGGATCTTGGTTTGCTGTGAGTAGCACGGAGTAGGATTGCCCACTGTAGACGTCCAGATTGTCCACCACAAACGGCTCGACGTAGCGCCCGTCAGCTACCACTACTGTCAAGTTATGGTTCTGTAGCAGATCGTCAAACAGGACAACATCACACTGTCAAGAACTGTCAAGAAAGACCGTGAAGCTCCGCTCGAGAACCAAGAGCTTTGCAGTCCGAGAATGCTTCTGTGAGTCCTGGAAGAGCACAGTTGCGGAGGATTGAGAATGGGTTTACCTCGATCTTGAAGTTGAGGGAAGAGAGTGTAGCCATGCTGCCGATGCGCAAGCGGTAGGTCTTCCCAGGCTGCACAGGCAACACGAAAGGTGCGCAGGCGGGGTTTGTGGCATTGCACTGCAAACAATCTGGAGATGAGCTTGCTGCAGAGCCGCCGGGAGGCAGGTCTAGCGAGCAATTGTACTTCCCACGCCCCTGGATCAGCAGCGACTGTATGGATGCAGCAGGTGGGACATCCATACAACAACCGCAAAACAGAAACCAACAAAGATCAGAAGAGACCAGGAGGAGCAGACTCGAGGAGCAGCAGCAGCGACACAACACCAATCCAGAACAACAGCAGCAGCAGCAGCTCCGGGAAGAGAGAAGAAAGAGTCTCTCTGGAATCTGAGAAGGGGTAGTGATCGGAGGAGGGAAGAAGGGAGTCCAAGCAAGCAAGCAAGGAACCGACCTGTGGCTCTCCGACAAACTGGAAGGGGATGCTGGACAAGCCCAGCTCTTGCTGGTAGATGGACTTGTGATACCAGTCAGTGAGCAGCACGCTGAGATCACCACCATCATAGGAGAAGGGCTCCGTCTTCCCTTGAGGCAAGCTCACAATCAGCGAACCAAACAGGCCGGCTGCTCGTTGCATGGCCAGATGCCCATGGTAGAAATACGTCCCAGCCTGCAAGGCCCAAGCAAGCAAGCAAGCAATCAGGCAAGACCCATGAGCTCAGTTTCTTCCATTTACAGCGCAAAGATCATGTGCAAAGCTGAGAAGGAAACACATTGGGAAGCAGCAGCAGCAGCAAGCAGGCACAGATTTGAGAAAGATGTCGTGCGAGAATGCTTTACCCTATCGACAACGAACTTGTAGGTGAAAGTCTCGCCGGGGTTGATGGGACACTGAGAAACGAACGCAGAGCCATCGTAGAAAGGGGTCCCTCGCTGACGGATGCCATGCCAGTGAATGCTTACTCCCTCTGTGGGAAGATTGTTCTTCAACTTCACCACCAAGGTATCTCCCTCTACTGCGTGAATGGTGGGCGATGGGAATTGCCCATTGATCGCAATCACCATCTTCTCCACACAATCAGGCGCCGCTGCAAGGTAACCTACAACCCAATCGTATTCCAAAACAGCTGCTTCTGCTCGCGAGTCTCTTCCACCTGCTGCTGCTGCTGCCAGCAACACCAGTACTAGGACGCATGATCTGATCAGCAACAAGCTTCGCAAGTCTTGTTGCTCCATGATCTTGGAGCTTCGCAATTGCTGCCGCATGATCTTGGAGCTTAGATTCTCCTCTACTACCTTCAAACAAACTCTTTTTTTTCTTTTTCTTTGCTTGCTTTGTGTGGGTGCGGGCAAATCTGAAGTGAAATCTCTCTGGTTTCTCAACAGAATTTCGCGTACTACGACTGCGAAAGTGCGATCATCTCTTCCTAAAACTCTGGATCTTTTGGTACAGGGAATGGGATAGCAAAGTCAATCGGCACCAAGGAGGTGATCACTGAAAATTGTTGAGTGGGATATAAGAGTTCTTCTTCGGACTGAGGAGATTTGCAGCGGATGTCAGCTTTATCGCCGGGTCGGGGGACGGGGGAGGGGGAATGGGGAAGCTGGAACTCGCTCCAAAATTCACGCGGCAAGTCTGTCGCAGATAAGGACCAAAAAGGGATTTCAGTAGATGTCGGAAACCTTCAAACTGTTTCTTACATCCAGTGTGCTCTTTCTTGCCTTCTTCCCGAGTCCCTTTTTGTGCGCTAATGTCCTCGCTTCTTCTGAGAAGTTGAGCACCCCGGAAATCCCTCGACCATGGGCGTTGAAAAACAAGGATCCTTGACCCCCCAAAAAAAAACACAAACAGACTCCAGCAAAGTTTGTTCCAAGTACTTTCTTGCAGTCGGTACACAGTGAAACTTATCATGCCAGCCAGCCAGCCAGCCAGCGAGCAATCGATGCTATGGACCCACCATCAACCCCATTGAGCTCCTCAAGTCAATGGAAAACACAAATCCAAAAAACAAAGCAAAAGAACACAAGATCACCATCAATCAGCAACCAAAACAAAACAAAAACAAACAAACAAACAAACAAACAACGATGCTGCTGCTGCTTTGCAGCTCCGGAGATCATGCAAATGCAAAACTTCCACGAACTTTACAGCAGATTATCTTCCCTGAATTCTAAGTTAAACTCAAATGGTTAGAAACTACTTGTCTGCTGCCAAGTCCAACTTCTTCTGCTGCTGCTTCTTCTTTTTCTCACTCAATTTCAAGGAATTTGATTAGGGTTTCTATAATTAGGGTTTCTCTGCGAATTTCTTCCACAATTCAGTTTTGGGTTTCTTTCTTCACCAAATCATTGGGTCCACCAGTGTCGTGTTGCGTTTTTACTCTTCACAATTGCCTTGAACATTCCAAGCAACAACATCACAAGAAGTTATTCAGTGCTGAACATTCCAGCAACGACATCCCAAGAAGATCTTCTTCATTGCTGCTTCTCCTCTACTTGGATTAAGCTCTAATTGGGATCTGATTAAGCACCAAATCATCTAATTACAGAATTTAGCAATTGATCCTTTCATGCTGACCTGGTTGCAGAAACAAAACCAAATCTTCAGTGCTGAACATTCCAGCAACGACATCACAAGAAGATCTTCTTCATTGCTGCTTCTCCTCTACTCGGATTAAGCTCTAATTGGGATCTGATTAAGCACCAAATCATCTAATTACAGGATTTAGTAATTGATCCTTTCATGTTGACCTGGTTGCAGAAACAAAACCAAATCTTCAGTGCTGAACATTGCAGCAACAACAATCACAACAAGATCTTCATTGCTGCTTCTGATTTGCAGCTCCTCCACTTGGATTAAGCTCTAATTGGGATCTGATTAAGCACTAAATCATCTTCATTGCTGCTTCTGTTTTGCAGCTCCTCCACTTGGATTAAGCTCTAATTGGGATCTGATTAAGCACTAAATCATCTAACTACAGGATTTAGCAATTGATTCTTTCATGTTGACCTGGTTGCACCAAAAAAAATAAAATCAAAGTAGGCTAGACTGGCTTCATTAGCTCTAAGTATGTGTACAAAGGGTTAAAATCCTCTACTTGATTAAGCTCTAATTAAGGTCTAATTAAGCACTAACATCAGTCTCCCTAATTACTGGAGTTGGTAATTTGATTCTTTCATGTTCAGGTGGTGACTTTCTTACCATGGTTGGGTTTAGAGTTTAGGTCCTATAATAGAATATCTTAGAACATCTAGCTTTTTTCTTTGTGGTGATTTGAACTCTTGACCACTTGGAAATGCCTAAACCCTAAAACCCCCCCACCTTCCCCCTCTCTTTTCCTACATAGATAGTTGTTTTATTTAATTGTTTGATTGAACCAATGAGCTCTATTATAGTTGGTTTTTCATCATGCAAATAGCTAAATCAAACCGTAAGAAGAATGGTTGTGACTTTGTGGGGATTTGAACTCACAACCACTTCCTAAGGTGACAAAACCCCCACCGATGTTGTTGATTTTTTTCCTAATCAGTTTAATTTGAAACCTCCAATTTGGAAATGGGTCCTTCACTTATTATGACCATAACCAAACACCCTAGTTAGTTCCCCCAAAACCTTTGGCACGGTTTCATGTTTGATCCTCAAGTATGGACGCGGTGGTTTTTGAAAGGCCGTTTGTTTGACCGTAGTTAGGTTGTTGGTAGCACCTATAGCATGGACCAAAGGGTGGATTGAATCGACACGGTTTTATTGCACTCAATCACTCCCCATTGCGTAGACGATTTATGGGCCTTGATGATGAAAAGATGAGCCTTCGTGAGGTGGTGCCCATTGATGATGATGATGACTTGGGTTGAATTTTTCAGCCATGGGCTTGAAAGCTTTAGCAACTTAGAGATTCTAGATTTGACCATTATAGATACTAAATTATCCCAATCTTGCTCATTTTTCATGATTTTTTTTTTTTTCAGATACGTAAATTTTGGAACGTGCCTAAGAGCAAAGTCCACCCAACAACAACTTGGGCATAATAGACTCCAAATAATAAATTTGAATGAAGTTCATGCTTTTAAATAGTGTAAAATTGAGTTTGGATTTTGGACCTCTTCTTGGTAACACTCTTGACAAGAGTAGCTCAATCAAAGAGTTGGTGTTTTCATGGTTTTATAAAGCCAAGCCATTCAACTTCTTCCTATTGATTCAGTTTTCATATCTTCTCCTTAAGAAATTAGGGTTGAATCAAAGTGTGAAAGTGACTCTATGTGGGATATGCTCTAGTTTCTCTTTGCAATGGATTCCTTCCATTTGTGCCCAATAATAATTAATTAATTAAATTTAAAATTGAGCACCACCTCATGAAGGCTCATCTCTTCAATCATCAAGGCCAATAAATTTTTAAATTAAAGCTGAATAATAAATGGCAATTGGTGCCTTTATAGATAACATTATTATCTTCCCTTCAACTTTGGATTTTCTTATTCTCACACACTTTTGGAGTTGAAAGACAAATTTTGGATTTTCTCACTCTCACACACTTTTGGTCTTGAAAGAAGACAAGTAAATTGCTTAGGACACTAATATGTATAGGCCAAAAAAAATATTAAATATAATATTTTAATATTAAATGGTCTTCAAAGAGATAAGCAATTGCTTAGGACACTAATGGTGCATTCACACTTGATGTTAAGTCATTGTTAAATGAAAATCTAGGTGGCATCCTAGGTGGCACCCGATGTTAAATGGTTGGCCTAGTGTTAAGGGGACGGACTCAACACTAGAATCCCTAACACCAAGTGTGAACACACCTTAAGTAAGTAATAGGCCAAAAAAACAAAGTGATGGATTAGGCTTTATTAAATATGCGAAATACAAATCTTTAATTATCCTTTTATATTTTTGGCTACACACAAATATATAGAAAACTGGCAATTTTTATTATTTTCCCCCCCCCCTCAATTTTGGCTATTAAGAAGCTTCAAAACCACTTCTTTTTTTAATTTTGAAATTTGAAATTTCACTTTTCGGTGAAGAATTTTTTACAATTAAAAAAAAAAGGCCACAGGCTAATATAGCCACTCAAAACCCTGGATGTGGATGGATGGATGGATGGATGCGTGGATGAATGAATGGATGAGACTTTTTTTTAAAATCATGGGGTCACGAAGGCCACACTTTGGATATTATTTTTTATTTACGTTTTGTTCGGCCTCCTTTCATGTTTGTTTATCTATCGGAATGGTCTTCCTTCATACGGGATAAATTATTTTTTATTTACATTTTGTTTGGCCTCCTTTCATGTTTGTTTACCTATCAATCCGAATGGTCTTCCGTCATAGGGTCACCGAATCAACCATTTGGTCAGCATTTCTCAAGTGCTGTGGGTAAGTGTCCCAAAACAGACTCTTCGTTTCGCATTCTTTTTGTTCCGAAAGGAAAATACCTCATGTTCGAACAAATTATTTATTTGGCACAAAATTCAACTCGTTTCACACTCTTTTTTGGTATCTAAAAGGAAAGCCGTGTTAGTGTGTCGAACTCACCTTCCGTACAATTTGTTTTTATTTCAAAACAATTTTCAACATTGTGGTAACCGACTCAACTTCCCGTGTTCTTTCTTTGACCATTTCTGCTATCCCGATCCGTGCTAGTAGTGTACTTGTCGACGACTCCGGTCCCCACTTTACAGCTAATTCTTTTCCAACACCATCATTTCCTTTGACGAGCGAAAAATTTCATTTCGTTTCATTTCATTTCATTTCGTTCGGGTGTTGTCCCGTCCTAACCCCAGGCCCCCAACCCTAAACACCGCAAACCAGAATTTTTTTGGATTCCAATTCCGGAACCGGATCATCCGGTTTTTAAAGCCCAGCCAGTTCCAGAAATCAAACCCGGTTCTGGTTCAGTTTTTACTAACCGGAATTGGAACCGGCGGTTCTAACGACCAAACCGGGGTAACCGTTTAACTAACCATGGTTGTAATTGTGCCCAAGTACTTGTATACCCTAATAATCACAATTTTCTCTGAAAAATTAATTAGGGTTTGAACAAGAAGGAGCAAAAAGCTTGCAAGTATTATTGGCTATAAACTATCCCATTTTTTTTAATTTTATTTTTAAATGCTAAAGCCAATATTGAAGATACACAAAGAACTGCAAAAAGAAGGGTGTCCAAAAAGAAAAAAAGAAAAGAAAATGGAATACGCAAATATGGTACCCATATTAATCCTTTTTATTTTTTAAAATAGTATTCACATTGTAAAAAAAAGTTCCAAAAGGTTTTTTTTTTTTTAAAAGGGAAAATATGTCCGAGTGTGGTACATATTTACATACACCAATCCTGTGTTGTGAAATACTTATAATACTAATGCCAAAATACCTAAAAGGAGAAAAAGGAAAATGTTGTGAAATGAGGGAGTTGCAAGAAGAATGCTCAAAAAAAAAAATTTTCTTTTTATTTTTAAATAATAATAATTTTTTTTTTTTATTTTTTTTTTTTGGTATACATTCTTTGAAGAATGCTCAAAGATGTATACAAGTAAGGCAAGGCCCAAAGTATAATGATCCATCTTTTGAAGCATTTATATGAATGCCAACATACCCTAGTAGAACAAAAAGAAAAGCCAAAAAGAAAAGGGTGTGTGCAATTATGCTCAAGTATGATACTTTATAATTATGCATCTTTTGAAGTGTTTATGCTAATGTCAGAAATTAAACCACAAAATAACAAAAAGAAAATTAATGCCTAAAACACACAAAAGGGTATATAAGTATACCCAAGTATGGTACCTGATTGTGGAGTATGGATGAAACACAATGGAGTCATAATGGGTTTCCAATGGATGATGTTCTAATTGGTGTGGGGACACATCATCTAAAGGAAGGGGAGGGGAGGGGTTGGGACTCAAGGGGATGATGGAGGGTGTATGTAAAGTCAATGGTACCATTAAAATAAATTAAAAAAGGCTTGAAATGAAAAGCAACAATAAAATAATTGTCTTATATAAAACACATACATAAGGACAATCATAATTCATGAAAAAAAATTATAAAAAAATAATAAATTCCATCTATAAAGGAAGGTTGTTTGTTTGTCATGTTGAGATCTTTCAAACCACGTTCCTCCCTCTCCCTCGCGCATTGGTACTATTGAGGAAAGCTCTCAACGAGTAGAGTTGCACTAAAGTAGTTTTGTAATGTTTAAAGCTAAGATGCAAAAGTTAATGAATATTGAACAATTTTGACATTGAAAATTCAATAAAATCATTATGTGATTTTCGTATTGTTGGAAAAGTGCTCAATGAATATGATTTTATGAAGTGGTTTCATAATTCTCTTAATGTATTAGAGATATCGAATTTTGAGTAATCTTCATCATTCAAATTCAATAAAAACAAATTTGAGATTCAATTAGTTGACGCTCTTGTTACCATTGGAAAGCTTTCAACGAGCAAGGGTGCACAAAAGTGCTTTCATACTGGGTAGACGTATGGTGCAAGAGTTACCAAATACTAAAACAATTTTGTAATTAATTTTTTTAATAAATTCAAATTCTATAATTTTAGGGAGATTGAGGTACAATTTTGGTATTTTTCAAAAAGTGCTCAATGGTTAGGATTTTATGGAGGTGCTTTTGTAATGGTTAGACCTTGTGGTGCAAAAGTTATTGAATATTAAACAATTTTATAATCCAAAATTTAATCATATAATATAATTTAGGGAAATTGAGATAGACTTTTGGTTTTTTTTCAAAAGTGTTCAATGGTTAGGATTTTATGGAAGTGCTTTCATAATTTTTGGACCTAAGGTGTAAGACATGTTGAATTTGGAATAATTTTTGTCATCAAAAATTCAATGAGTGTACTAATATGGGTGTACTAACTTGAGCTCTATAATTCCTCTTTCAACTCTAGAGACAACTGAGCTATGTCCAAGGTATCTTAAGCTTCAAATGTTTACCCTACCAAACCAAACACTATCTTCAAATCTCATTGTCTTCCTCATTTATATTGTCCATTTTGAGCAATCTTAACGACAATGAGTGCACCAATTGAAAATCCATAATACCTCTTCGAACACCAAAAACAACCAAGCTATGTCTAAGGATTTTTTTTAAGCTCTATGAAAGCTTAAGCATTTGAACACCAACCTATCTACCTACCGCTACTATTGATTCTCATCAACAAATGTTACTCAATATGAATACATAACTTAAGGTTGCCAAAACTAATCTTTCATATATTTTTTTATGGCCTATCGTAAGTCATATAAATTGAGAAACTTGACAAGTAAATGCTTATTTGTACCTCAAAGGCTCGTTGGAGGATGGTTGTTATTAGTATTGATAATATTTCATATTGAACTTTTGGTAATACATTTAAAATTTTGAGATTGAAATTCAAGTTGTTCATTGTTTCTTAATAACTTTTATACATATATAAATTTTTTTTTTCAATTTTTTTCCTCTTAGAAATATTTCAAAACTTGAAAAAATGCAATCTACCATTTCAATGAATGTAAAATGTCCTCATGAAATATTAAACTAATATTAGTAACGGCTCATATCAAGCTTCAAATGTCACAACTATTAGTAGTAAGAAGTGATACACCAATGCTCAAGGTATTCATATGGGTAAATGACATTTAATCTAAAAGGTTTTCAACCTACCAAGACACTCCTAGTAGCAAATCCCCCACAATTTCATGTATATATATATATAAAGAGAGAGAGAGCCCATTAGTCTCTTTAAGATACGACACCCACCCAACATTAGTTAGGACTAGGTTTGGTCGATTATTGAGTTTTGATTTGGTTATCATCCAAGTAGGGTATCATATTTGTCATATACTAACCAAAAATCAATCTTGAACACCTACATGGATAAAATGTGTCCATAAATAAATGATTTCATATGAATGAATGTCATTTTTACATGGATGAATCTCATTTAACAAGACAAGGTTGGAATGAAAGTTTTTAAAAAGATTCAATACAATTAGTACTAGTACTAGGATACCCACCCAACACTAGTGTTCAGAAGTGGCTCTTTTTTTATTTTAGGGAACTGGCTAGTCAAAGGTGAAAAAAGTACATATATAACCCTATCATTTCTTGCCAGTTCCAGGAATGGAGAGAAACCCTAATCAACCAAGCACTTGCTCACGACACTCATGGAAAGAAAGACACAAAGAAAGAAAAAAATGAAAACAAAGGGAGTGGATGGGTGGGTGGGTGTATCACATTGTGTTGGCCTTGCCAAATTTTACATTAAAAAAAAAGTAATATCTTAATGCAAAAGAAGAATCATGGAAACTCAAATATTTCACCATGCAAGAATATAATCTTCAAAAAAAAAATCCTCAAAAAGAAACCAAAATCTTTCAAGGTATTATAACTCTAGAACTATAACCTCAAGTTTCAACACGAGCTAAGATATCATGTTTCAAAAATCCTCATATAAAAATGGACCTATTACCTAGCTGGGGCCAAAATCCCTTAAGCTACTATATAACTCTATAATGAATCTAAACGTGGTTTCCTTGCCTTGGTAGTAGGCAAGGCCAACAAAAGATATGGGATAAAATTACAAATTTGATTAAGTCCTCTTGAGGATGATTGCAAACCCACTTACTCACAAATTTGAAACAAAGTGCACAAGTAATGTCCTAAAAGCTAGAACTTTGTCTATAAATAACTATTACATATTGACCACTATCATACAAGGGCAATTTCAACACATGTCTGTCGAATAATTAATTAAATTAAAAAATTTCATGTTGACAAAATAAAATATTTCAATAGATTCTATTTTCCTTCACAAAGTTTTGTTCTTTGAACCCCTTTTTTTTTTTGGTGAAAATTTTCATCATTTTTACAAATAATTTAATTAATGTTGAAGCCGCCAAGATATTATGATATTAGTTGTTAGTTCACTCAAAATAACTCAGAAAAAACAAGCTTACATGTACCCCTTTGAAAGAAGTTCCCACGATGCCTCTATCCCAAGGGAGAGAGCCATCGAGTTCAGAGCATCAATCAAACAACCCTTTAAGTTAGATAGACCGGTGAACAAACACTTAAGAACTTGAAGGAGATCAAATCCTGGCACATTATTCTTTTACATCTGAATCTCAAAGAAAATTTGTAACCCATCACCTAGTGTTTTCATCCTTGCAAAAATTGTTCAATTAAGCAATTTTGGGGTGTTTGGTGCAAGGGGGTTCAATGTTGGGTGATGAATGATTAAAACAAATCAAGATTTCAAACTTAAAATCTTTGATTGTTGCATCTTTGTTTCTAGAATACGAAAGAGTTTGTAAAGCTTTACTTAGGGCATTCATCAAGTTTTAAATTGCTCGAAACGAATTAAAAATGAGGAAGATATGAGACTTGAATTAGAGAGGGGTCTAAAGCTAATTTTTTCAAAAAAAATTGGAGCAAACTATCACTCATCCTCTTCTTGTGTTTTTTTGGGGTGCTCATTTACTTGCAATGCTTGAAGAACATTTTCTAGCCCTCTAGAAAATTGTGTGTCCAATGACACAAAAATCACTCAATTTGGTTATTAAAGGATTGAGAAAAATATTGAAAAATGTTCAATAATAGGTACATGTTCGATGATGAGCAATTCTACCAGCATGGAAAAATAATAATTCAAACCTATTATAATCTTATTTTGCTAAACATTGAAACTAATGATTCCTTAACATACCTATCCCTGAACATTTTCCAGCATTTTCCTTTTGAGTGATTTTTGTGTCATTGGATGTGGAAACCTTAATCAAATTGAGTAATTTTTGTGTCATTGGATGTGCAAACCTTAATCAAATTGAGTGATTTTTGTGTCATTGGATGTGCAAACCTTAATCAAATTGAGTGATTTTTGTGTCATTGGGTGTGCAATCCCTAATCAAATTGAGTCATTTTTGTGTCATTGGATGTGCAAACCTTAATCAAATTGAGCGATTTTTGTGTCATTGGATGTGCAAACCTTAATCAAATTGAGACATTTTTGTGTCATTAGATATGCAAATTGGAGAGTCACAAATGTTCTTGGAGCATTTGAAGCAAAGGAGCAAACAAAAAACACAGGAAGAAGATGAGTGATAATTTGCTTCAAATTTTTTGGAAAAAAAAAAGCAAAAAAAAGCTCTATACATGTCTTTGGTTCTGGTCCCATATCTTCCTCATTTTTAGTCTCTTTTGAGTGATTTGAAACCTAAAGAGTGTGCCAACAAAACCTTTACAAAACTAGCTTTGTATTCCAAAGGCAAAGATGCAACAATCAAAGATTTTAAGCTGAAAATCCTAATCTATTTTTGTAAAGGTTTGATAAGGGGTGTTTGGTATAAGGGGGTTTAATTTGCTCATCGCCAAACATCAAACCCCCTTATACCAAACACCCCATGTCTACCCTCATTCTTTACCGAATTGAGAAATGTTTGCTGTGTTGGAAGCGCTAGGTGGAGGACTACAAATGTCCTTTGAACTTCAAAACCAAAGGAACAATGTGTGAGGATTGGACTTCCTTTCAGTTCTTAACTGTTCGCTCACCGGCGTATCTTCCCTACACTAATAGTATGTCAAAAGAATGACACTGGTCTCGCTCACTGGCCTCGCTCGCTGCTGCTCTCGTCCTCGTCCTCATCGTCGCTCACTGGTCTCGCTCACTGGCCTCGCTCGTTGTTGCTCTCCTCGTCGTCGTCGCTCACTGGTCTCGCTCTCCAGCTCGCTCGCTCGCTCGCTGGCTGTTTGTTGCTGTCGTCGCAGTCTTCATCGTCGTCGTCAGTGGGATAGTGATGATGGTGAGCCTGTTATTGCTGCTGCTGATGCTCTTGTTGCAGTTTCTGTTCTTGTTGGTTCATTTGTTGCTGTTGTACTTTTCTTTGTTTTTTAAAAACTCCACTGATCGCTTGCTGTGTTTCCTGCATGCAGTAGCTAGAGGCCCAGAGTAAGTCTTTTCTCTCATTCCGGCGGGCTTTTGCTGCATCTCCTGTCTCTTTGTGCTTGGCTCTGTGCCTCTGATCTTGAGTCAGGGTCTTTCTCTCTCTCTCTCTCTCTCTCTCTCTCTCTCTCTGTACCCGTCTCTGCTTTTCTTTCTAAATATATATTTTTCTTCTTCTTCCGTCAGCGTGTCGCTGACTGACTGATCTGCCAGGATGACTAGGGGGCGGCAACGAGACTAGGGGATGAAAATGGCGTAGCACGGCATGGCACGGTAACGTGCAGGCACACAGCCACAGAGAGAGAGAGAGAGAGAGAGAGAGAGAGAGAGAGAGATTGACAGTGGGAGAAAGGGAAGAAACAGAACCAAAAAAAATTGGAAAAAAAGAAATGGAAGAAGACTGGATGTTGGGAAGTCAGGGAGACAGCAAGTCTGACACCAGCTGCACATTTGTCTGCACCTCTGTCTGCACATTTGTCTTGTGGTGCTGCTGTTGTTGTTGCCGTATTAGACTTGGTAGTAGTGGTCGTAGTAGTGTCCGAGTCTTGTTTAGGAAATGTCGGTTTCTTGTACAGTTTGCAGTAGTAGTAGTAGTAGTAGTAGTAGTCAAAGAAGAAGAAGAAGAAGAAGAA
>Ga0116229_10010685_pt1 | contig 13718 bp, 9 predicted proteins | sample S1TSphgellanicum_3_FD_87313 | JGI IMG/M metagenome (GOLD analysis project Ga0116229, IMG submission 87313) | Host-associated microbial communities from peat moss isolated from Minnesota, USA - S1T2_Fc - Sphagnum magellanicum MG | ecosystem: Host-associated > Plants > Peat moss > Unclassified...
AAAAAAAAAAAAAAAAAACTATTGAATTCTTTCTATTGTTAATTTAATTAATGATTGTCACAATAATTCAAGGGTTGTGAAAGAAAGGTAGCAAGAAAAAAAATTTATTGTGAAAATGCTTGTGGCCACAGGCCTATGAAAGGAAGGCAACAAGAAAAATAATTTATTCTGAATGTGCTTGTGATTTCGTGGCGCGCAGAAATTTCAAATTGCGTTTTGAGCTCTCAAGCCTACCTCCACTAAATATCAAAGTTTTCATTTATAAATTATTTAATATGAATCCATAAATGTTTCCTATGGATTGTGACTAGGATGTTGCATCATTTCAAAAGTACATCCCATAATGAAATGAAGACATTTTATCACCAATTGTTTTTAAATTTTTCAATAAGTATGTTACATTTGGTTATATGAGTTCTTTCCAAGCATTTGAGGTTGTTCCAATTTGTATTGTGCAATGTACCTTGATTTTTGCAAAAACTACCACTGTGACAATCCATTTATGGACTATAGATTAGTGTGCAACACCCACATGGCATCCATGACTAGGACATATTATGACTAGTGTCCCAATATCATAATGGAGTCATATATGCCTTGTGATTCTACCATTTATATGACTATAGTCATGTTCATGACTATATGATTTTAATCATCTTGAAAAAATGACTAGGTGTGTTGTTGATCATGTTTGACCAAATTTTCAAGATTGGACAACTATGATGCGGCCTCCTATTTGTAAATTGAAAATCTCACCCACCCTCAAAAACAAATTATTCATTGAATCAATTTGTATTGAATAAAACCATTTGGATGCAATGGGTTGTGTAAGTATTATAAAACCTATGAGAATTATTACAAATATGTAAACATGAATATAATGGCCCTTCAAGACCTTTTAGGTCCTGACCTTCAAATTTTGTTCAATTTTTTTTGGTTGCTTGAATTCATTATCTATCAAACAAATAAAAAGAGGACTATTTGATGCCCTTGTAGAAATTAACAACATAAAACAAAAGAAAAGAAAACATGGTCCTTCTGTGTTCATGAACAAAAGAACCCTAGGTGTTATTTTCCTGAATTTTTTTCTTTAAGCACTCATTTGGAATATTAAAATTAGTTTTTTGGTAAATCCATTGAAGTTCCAAATTCTCCATAACTTGGGTTATCTTCTACTGTAAAATCTGAAATCAAAAGTTTTCTTTAAGTGAGTTCTATGTTATTTTGAAGTTGGGAAAGTTGCAAAATTTTGGGGTGTGATATTCCTAATGGTACCACCCAAGGATGGGTTTGCCCACATGCCCTAAAATGGCATTGAACTTTCCAAGTTGACATAATTCCATAATGGGTAGCTAAGAATATAGAACTTGACCCTTGTAAATTTATAGGGTTCTACATTTTTATTGTTAAATTTGGCTACTTACTCACCCAATTTAAGCAAACTACCTACCTACCTACCTAGGTACAACATGTAAATCATGGTAAGGTAGGGTAGTTAGGTCGCATATTTATATTTATTCACATATGTATTATTTTATCTAGGTTTAGGTTAATATAAGTATGTAGGTAGGTTAGGTAATAAGTAGTAGTAGTAGTCATAGGAAGGGTAGGCAAAGAAATATGGGTAGGCTTAGTAATATGGATAAATAGGTATGCTACCTTTGTATGGGATAAAAGATGTAATATAAATTTGTAGTGTTTCCCTTTTGTTAAATTTATATCCCATATCCTTTGTCAACAAATTCAATTTTGTAAACTATATAACTAAATGAAAGATGAATAGACTACAAAAAGTACATGCATTAGAAATATTCAAAGTGCAAGTACCACTTAAGATGAGCCAATCAAAAAGACTTTTGACCAACAAATTTAATAGAATCCTACCTACTTAAACCTACGTACATATCTACCTAGGCCTATCTATCTACGCTCCTAACTTAAACATCTAAACTACCTAGGCCATCCACAATGAGATATTTGATATTTTAAGATTACATTATCTAATGTTTTTGGGACCATCCACATGTCTACACTTAGTAAGTTATTAAATGTTTATTATTTATCTTAATATATTGAGAATGGACAATTAAATAGGATTTCACGATCTATTTGGGCATGTCTTTCTTAACTATAATCATGGAATTCATATGACTAATGGCATATATGGTTGTGACCAAAAAAATGAGTAACATTTGGCATGAGCAACAAGTCCAAATCAACTACATAATCATGTAGTTGCAAGTGGCATATATGATTGCAAACATAGTCATTTGTGTATCCATATATGCTATGTTTTGGTGTAATGAAGGGTAGAAAGTTAATGATGTAATTAGTTGTTGATGAGGTGGTGGGGAAGAATGTAAAAAACTTGTTCAATTTCCCACATTGTTCCACACTTTAAAGCATGGAAGGTTGATGCTTGAATACAAGACTTAGGAAAACCTGTTTGAATTTTTAAATCTTGAAGAAAACTAAAAATTGTATTGAATAGAGATGGCAAGGTGAGCTATGGCTTAATACATCCATAATATTGTGTTGGAGGCCAACATAGTTGTAACAAGTCAATATGTTTCTCTAAATTGTGATGAGGTGAACATTATTAATAAATGAAAATAATTTTCAATTCATGTTTATATGGTATAGAATTGATTGTGAAATAGTTTTTGTAACTTACAACTTCTCCTTTTGTTTCCATGTTGTAGCAAGTTCTCATATCAAGTTTGTGAAATGGCTTATGTGGTTTGCAAGTTGTATGGTCTTGCATTTGTTTAACCTTGTCTTGCAAGACACTTATGCTACAATGAATAATGTAAAGAAGGGTTTAATCCTTTCATAAATGAAGGTTACGGTTTGTTTATGGTTTTAATTTGTGTATGAGCAATGGGCAATAACATTGAGGATTCAAATGCATGTTTTTTCTTTGCATGGTCCTTGAGCAATGTTGTTTGATATGTATGTTGAGTGCACTTCTTGAGTTTGGAATCTCCATGGTTCATAAGAATATTTCAAAAATTTCTCTTCTTAAAACTTGATAATAGCTAAAAAGCTAACAAGATTCTAACTTTGGTAGCCAAAATCAACTAGCTTGGAGAAAAATTAAACACCTAATTAAACTATATTTCCTTTAAAAACAATTGCTAAAAACTTGTAAAAAAATCTTCTAGCTTGCTAGGTCTCCAACTCGTTCCAAACAATGGTCCACAAATGTTCAACCAATAGCACTAAAACTATTTGATTCCAAAACAAAAAAAAACTACTAAAGATGATCCAATTTTTAAAATAGCCAGTTGAATGCCAAAACCTACTTTTTTGGTTTCCTTTTTCCCTCCAACATAACTCATGTAAAAATTTGGAACCAAAAGTTGATGGATTTTTTTGTGGTGAAGTTTTAAAAGTGAGAATAATGGTCAAATATATAGGTATTGAACAATTTTTGTCAAATAAGTATTTAGTTAAAGTTTTTTCCTTTAACATGCCTTTCAAATAATATGTTTAATTTTTTACACTAGTAAAGTTTTTGTTCATTTGGTATTAAGGAAGGCTCAAACACATAACTTCTTGTGTGCATAGAATATTCATGGACATTAAATAGGTTAGTAAAAAATATGTATTTGTGGTAATCACATGTAACCAAGTGGTTTACTTTAGTTGAAACCAACCATTGTTGGTTGGATATATAACCTAAACATTTGGGCTAGGGTATTTATTAGTGTTGGATGGTTCTAGAATCCTCATCCGGTTTTTGACCCGATTTTCATATGAATGAAAACCGGCCATGGAAACATGTTCCTTTTTTTTGTCCTTTTTTTTGAAAAACTAAACAAGTTCTCTCATAAAACTTCCATTTGATTTTCAATCTTCTAGTTTAGGGCTCTTAAACATCAACCGCCACCTAGGGAGGTGGAGGCACTATTTAGGGTTAAGGATATTGGAATTGTATAAAAACAAAACTTGAACTTCGTTTTTCTTCACAATAATGTTTTTTTATATATTTATAATGCTTTTCTTTTGTTGGTTATGCTCCTCTTGTGTTGTATTTTTTCTTGATGCATCTTGTTGGTGTTGCTTTCCTCATGTGTTACTGTTTTTTGCATGGTGATGTTCTTGCTCTTCATTGTGTTTTTTTGTTGTTTTATTCGTGTGTTGCTACTATTCTTTGAGCATTAGTGTTGCTATTCTTCTTGTGATGGTGCTTAGTTTTCCTCACGTTGGGACTTGGTACATTCCTTTTTTTGCACTACTATATTGTTTTTTGTGTGTTGTTGCATTGTTTTTCTCGCATTGTCATGTTATTCTTCTCACATTACTCCACTGCTCTTTTCACACTTGTGCTACCTCACTACTCTTTTTATACTACTACGTTGCTCTTCTCATGGTGCCTCATTGTTCTGCTTGCGCTACCTTGTTACTCTTCTTGTGTTGCTTTGTTTTTTTCACATTCCTACACTGATCTTTCTTTTCACATTCTTATGCTACTCTTATCACATTACCTTGTTTTTTTCCTACTATTGCATTATTCTTTTTGTGTTGCCCTTGTTGTTTTTCTTGTGTTGTTGCATTGTTTTCCTTGTGTTACATCACTGCTCTTCTTGCATTATTGCTCCTCTCACACTAGTGTTGTCAATCTTTAAGTACCTATTAGCCTAGCTAAATGGATGTTGCTCTTCTCATATTATTGTTATTTTTCTCACATTGGTGTTGTTCTTGTTTCCTTAGTTGGTATGGTATTTCCCCTCCCCTTCTTGCCATGTGCAAGTCAAAGCTCTAACACCAAATTCTCCAACACTAAAGGTCAGTTTCTTTTCCATTTTTTAAAAATTTTGTTTTGACTTTATTTTGTGTTGTTTTTTTTGTAATGTGTTCACTTTTTAATTCGTTTACTTTGTTTTTTACTTTTGCATGATTTTATAAACTTGCTTATAAACCCCATAACTTTTTCTTGCCTATAAACCCCATATTTTTTGCATCATATATATATACCCCATGGATGGACCTTGGAAAGTTGGTCAACTTCTCCACAGATGTAGGACAACATTTGGATGAATATGAATGAAGTTGAAATATGGGTGAACTAGATGAGGATTAAAAAATTGGCACAACTCCCCCACGGAAATGGAACAATGGTTAAACCAAGGGAAGCTACATTTAGGAAAAAGGTGGAGAATGGGTGGGACAAGAGAAGACTAAAATTATCCTAATTCTAGTGTAAGAATGGGACAATGGTTGAACTAAAGTAAGGAAGGTTGGACTATGCATGAAAATGAATTTATTGAGTAAAGATAAAACTTGAACTTCCTTAGGTTCATCTATTGTCTAAACTCAAATTTCTCCATTTATCCATTTTCATTTTTTAAAAATGTTTCCAACTAATTTTGTTTGTGCAACTTTCCAAAAGTTCTAAAGCATTTTACACAAGTTTCAAAAAAATTGTCAAGGAAGATGAATAAACCATAAAGTTGTGGAACTTCTCTCTTTGCTTTCAAAGGATTGTTCTTCAAGCCATGTACCACATGTCCTTTGATGAAAAGCTTAAAATTGCTCATGAGACTAGATTCCGTTTAATGACTTTGAAAGACATTACAATTATCTATGAAGTCCAGTTCAGGGTAGATAGGCTGCGAAGACTTAAAAACTCAAAGAAGGTCGAATCCTCACACATTGTTTCGCTGAAGCTCAAAGAGGAGTTTCAATTCTTTGGAAATCTGACAAGGTGACGTCAATTCTTTTTCTTTTTCCTACTCACCCTTTTGAGAATTATTTAATGTTGAATATTGGTCACTTGCACAATATAATTTTTTTTTAATTTTCTCAATAAGCATCCAAGAGTATATGATTTCACAAACATATGAACATTTCTTTTTTTATGGGGGTTGCAAATTAAATAATATGGATGTAATAAATTCATAGAATATTTGAATTTAAATGCATCAAACTGGATTAAAAACAGAGTTTTAAAATTTGTGCAACCACATATTTTAAACCATCTTTTGATACATACCCACCCTTTGTTTGTACCAAAAATATTTTATGACCTTTTCTTTTCTTCTTTCTTATTAAGGGAACAAAATCCAGTTTTTTCTTTTTCCTTGAGCAACTTGGGACTGGGCCTACTTAATCATGGTTCACTCAAACTCAGTTCATCTAGTTCACCCAATCCATCCTAGTCCAATATATATATATGTGTGTGTGAGGATTATGAGGTTAACATCAAAGATGAAGAGAGACTATATAAAGCCTAGAAAACAAGTGCTTAGTAAATGAGACTTGAACTCAAAAATTTCTTAGGTCTCAAATAAATTCTTTAGCACTAGGCAAACAACCTCTCATTTGAAAAAATTAAGAGAATTCCTTTATTTATAATCTATATACATGCCAATGGCTTTAGCTTTAAAGCAATTGGGCTAAAGTAAGTTCAAGGAAAAGTAATTGTCATTATTGTTACATATGAAAAGTAATGCCTGGTTAAGAAATTGGTCTCCCTTAAATGAGGTCTTGGGTTCATATTTTCCCTAAGACTTCATATATATATATATATATATATATATATATATATAGTCTTACTAGCGTGCTTGAAAATCAAACAACTAAACTTGATCTTGGTTGTTGATCAACAACTGGAATGGATCTCAACCAAAGTAGTTTTAAGAATTTTTTATTGTGGCTAAAGTGGTGAACATTTATTGGAAAATGTGGAAAAAATGGTGATCATCCTTAAGAATATTTAGCCAAATTTTGTTATAAAAAAATTTTAAGTACAAATATTTAATCGTATTTTTATATTTTAGGCAACACAATTAGAACCACGTATATGAATTTGGCAAAAAAAAATTCATCTAATGACTGAAAATTTTCAATATTGTTTTATTTTTTATTTTTTACTTTTTATTCACATTTTGGCAATATGTTTCCAATAAATAAGGCCAAACTAAACCATAAAATGGGCTACAAAACTAATTTGGGATATTGGAACTTTCCAAAACTAAAACTACATGCAACATCATTGAAAGAAATAACATGTACAATTTCAATCACTTTGAATTCTTTTATTTAATTTTGTAAAGGTTGCTTAAAGCACTCTATTTGATAAAAATACACAATTTTTCTTAATTTACAACTATTACTATTTAGAATGAGTAAAAAAATATTTAGCCCACCTACATCTTATGAAAAAACATTTTAGAATCTTAAAAATCATAACCATTAACATCACCATAACATAACATTCAAATATATAAGTATTATCATCTAAGAAAACTTTGTGATTCTAAGACAAATTGAAAGCTTTGATGGACAAGATTTCCTAATCCTTTTGTTGTAATTGTTGTTTTATGACAAAGGTGTAACAATTTTCAAACATATTTCAATAGAGAAATAAATCAACAATATTTGCCCGAATTAAATTAAATGCAAACCACCTTTACTTACACATTTTCATCAACAAATATTTTTCAAATATGTACTAAGCCACATCAAATTTCCTTGACTTTGAAAATTACCTCCTTCAAATAGTTGTTCTGTACACTATACAATGCATTTACCCATTAAGCATGTTAGCATGTATATTTCCATGTATTTAACTAGTCAAATAAAAATATGCATGTTTTGCAATATTTTTCATGTACAAGCACATCTTGCGTTTTTGGAATTTTTAACTTAACAATGGTTCTCAGAAAAATGTGAGAATCACCCAACACTAATGAATACCTTCAACTCCAAAATATGTTCACCAAAATTTGGCCAGATTATACCAGCAACCACCAGATTGATTCTGTTTGTGAGTCCCATTTGAATCTAGTTCGTTTTGAGCTGTTTCTCTAAAATTCAACTCTCGCCATAAACAATTTTGGAGCCTGTGTTTTTTCTTTTTGATTTTGGACACCCATTTATTGCCAGCTAGAGATACTGCAAAAATGTTGTCCAATGACCTCCTTGCATGAGCTCCCTAACATCTGAGTCAAAGCAATTAGGAGCATCATGGATAGAAAAGTCTTAACCTATTAAAGAGCATCACGGGCAGCTATGCGGCACGTGATTGCATCTGCTAATGATGATATCTCCAGCTCTGCAGGTGTGATCTTATAATGCTGCACAGAAGCCATTGACACACTTGAGAGCAGTACCCCCCCCCCCCCCCCCAAACACATAAAGAAAAAAAAAAAAAAAAAAAACAAACAAAATTGAATTTTTTTTTTCTAAAACGAAAATAGGAAATGGCGAACGGGCAGTGACCGGAAAAATTTTCCAGGCACTGCCCGGACAGACAGACAGATAGACATTGTAGCTTTAATATATAAGATCCCACATGAGACTTTTCTTAATTCATGGTTAGTAATAACTTAGCACAAAAATGTCTTCCTCACCTCATTTAGGCCTTGGGTGAACTAGCTAACAACACCTACAACAATGGCATGATAAAAGCTAAAAACCCTTACTTTTCTATTTTGCTTTTCCATGAGAGTGGCATTTTTTTCCCTACTGCATTTCTTTTGATGGGCATAAAGTTTTTTGACCTTTTCTTTTGCCTTCCAAATTGCATGTGAGGGGTGCAAAAAGAAGCCTTGTGCAGAATGTAAGCATAAATATATGCTTCCACTACGTACTTAATATATGATCCATTATGGACATTTAGAGGCGGGGCCCTTTATTTTGGTAAAGCCCCCATCCTAGATAGTGTTATTTTTTGACAAATTTTCATCACATGGAGCCAAAAAGAAATCCAATGCAACAATGGATTTTTCCTGAAAAGATGCACCAAAGTTGCCAGATTTTGAGTAATTTTTTCCTGAAATCATCAAATTTTGAACACAATAGGTTTGAGAAGGTCGTCAAAATGTAACAGGATTCTTTAAAGTTTTCTAATTTCCTCTCTCACCTGTAGCCAAATTTGGCTGATTCCTCTTGTGGATGATCACCAATGTGGCTACATTACAAAATTGAAGGGGAAAAAAAAAACCCTAGTCATGAGGCTTTACCCTAACTTGTACTACCCTATCTATCCATCTATCTTTCAGGGGTAGGTCCCTCCCGATATGAAGAAGATTTTCCCTCCAATTCTATTTGAAAACAACACTAGACTGTTGTGTTTGTGTGAATGTTTAGCCAATTCCATTAGAAAACAACACAAGATTGTTGTGTTTACTTGCTTGTTTGTTTGTGTGTGTGTGTGTGTGTGTGTGGACTCTGGTGTTGTTAGCCAGAAACTCAATACTTGGGGCCTTGATGGAGTTCAATCGGAGCCTGGCTGCAGGTGATCCCATTTCGCAACCATGTGGTGGTGGAGCGTGTTCTGTCAATTCCTCCCACAACTTCCACACTCCCAAAGCTCCTTGCAACTCCTTTGGTAGGTGCAGCAGCAGCAGCAGCAACGCCACCACCACCACCACCACCACCACCACTACTTTCCTTCCTCCTCATGAGAAAGAGTCAGTCTGTAGCCCTGTAGATTGTTTTTTGGCATAAATGGAGGAAGAATAAATTCCATACATTTGCTTCCTTCCTCCGACAGAATTTAAGATTTTCTTTCTTTTAGGGCTTAGGGTTTCTTTTGGTGTTTCGGTTTTCTGTTCTAAGCATCTCCAGCGAGATATGTAACACAAAACGTTGAGAAAATGTAAAGGAATTTACGCAGAGTGAATGAATGAGTACCCATGTATGTTTGTGCTGTTCTGTTTTTTTACTTATATGATGTTTCTTTGGGAGTTTTGGATGTTGGGTGTGCAGAATCAGAGTTTCTTGAGACAGAGGGGGAAGTCTTCACTCTGGGTTCAAACTCATTCCCCTTACTACCCTATTCGGATTCGCTTGGGTTCTCAGAGTACGATCCCACCACACCTTCTCAGGTGACCTAATTTGCAGACTGAAAACCTCTGGATTCCCTGTAACTCTTTTATTCACCTGTCCTTTGCATAGTGAGAATAACCTAGTTTTTGGAAAGTGTAACTGGAAGTTGCTTCAAATTGCACAAGCTTGGGAACAGAATTGTCTGTGAAAAGGATTCTCCAAATGCTGAATCATTTTTTGTCCATCATTCTCAAAGAGAAATTCTTCAGAGTCACTCTGAACTGGTGCAGAATGGCTTGAGTTTGTTTCCAGTAGATCAAGTGCCTTGTCTTTGCAAAGATGACAGCATATGGGTGGGTGTACTTCCTGCAGAAATGGGTATTTTTCACCAGCAGCAGGTTAGTTCATGCATGTAACCTTTGCAGCAGCTGCGTTTCTTCCCCTATTCTGATTTATGTTGCTTTTTATGTGGTGCAGAGTTGTACGATTCCGTTGGCTAATCAGCAGTCAGTGCAAAATGGTAAATGCATTCCCTGTGTGTTGAAGTTTTACCCAAATGGCCTTAAGTGATTTCTCCTGTACTGCTAATGAGAATTCTGCACTTGTGGGGATGTGTCAGCAAAATTACGAAAACATTGATTAGGTTCTAATACCAGTACTGACAAAACACAAAGCTTGACCAGCAGGTTCACCTAAGTTTCCATGCCATGCACTTGAAGGCTGACACAGAGCATGGCTTGGTGTCAAAGCAGATGAGGATTGTTCATTGATGCAAGAAGAGCTTGATTTTGGTGTTGTTGATGACACCATAAAGATAAACAATCCCAGTGCTGTGACAACACATTGTGATGGTGACATAAACTTGCTGTCTTTCATCAGCAAGCATGTAAAGTCAACTGTGCACACCACCAGTGACGATCATGATACTGCAAAGGACTTGACATCAAGTGAAGAATGGGTGCAAGAAGCACTGAAGGCTTCGGAAGAGGTACACCAATGTTTTCTACATCTGAAGACCCTCCACAGTATCTTCATATGTACAAGAGCTTGCTCTCGCTAAAGACACTGTGATGATTTAAAGTAGTCTGCATAGAAGCTTGAAAAGTCATTTATGTTCTGATCACTGGCAATATAAGTGCAACTAATGCAGTTTCTGGCATCTGTGCCCAATCTGATGCTCAGGTAAAAGGATATCTACTTACATCTTCCATACACGAGGATAAGTTGCTTCCAGATGGGGAAGCAAGAATTGATATGGACTTGTGTGAAAAGTGGCATAACCGAAAGAGGTGCCGTGTTCTGAGACCTAATCGAGTTATATCAGAGCCTGACATTCCAACATGCATTTTCAAAGGAGTTGAAGCTGGACTGCCTAATGTGCCAAGCCTGTCAAATTCTGAGCATTGGCTTCAACTGTTGGATGACCACACCAACCAGGTCTGCTGTGAAAAAGGAAATGGGATCGGTGCAGTCAAAAATCATGTGGCTGAAAATGAGGCTGGGTGGCATGTAGTGTCAGGACAATTGGCTTCTGCCTGTTCACTTGGCCAAAGGGAGGACTTCAAAACTCAGTCTTGTGATAAAGAAAACAATACTGACAAGAAACAACAGTATCTTTCTCAATGCAATTTATCAGGAAGGCAGCAGCAATTTCTTCACAGACTTCCCCTAGAAACCTGCAGTGAATCAAACACCAATATCCGGATGATCCAGCATAAGTTGCCAAAAAAGGACCTACAAAGCTTCTGGCAGGGCTATCACCATCATCAGGATAGCTCTGAGCCAGCTGTAACAAGAGAAGACATGCCTATTGACGGAGTATGGATGTGTCCTAAGTTGCATAGAAGACCTCAAATCCGTGCAAAGCAAGGCTCTCTGGATACTTGGCTTCACTAATCAGCAGTACTCTGAAGCCAATCTATTTCCTGATCTCCTTATGGTTTTTTTCTGATACTCATTGGCTGGCTGTATTTTTCCTGTACAAATGATCAAGCATGTATGGTTCGCACAAAAATCTAAATGGCTGTATTTTTGACAGATTTCTGGCTTCAGTGTCATTGATGGCAGTGGCAAGGGGTTTCTGAAGGCAACAGGATTGCATAAAATCTATATGCCAGCTCTAACGTTGGTGAACCTTTGAAGTAGACAACCCCATCACTTTTACTGTAACTATTTAAGTGAAGCTTCACAACCTGTATTTGCAAGTTTGTCCCAATGGGTTTGTGCGTCAAGTTTTGTTCCCTTTGTGTCCAGCAGCTCACGCCATCAGGTCAGTCTTGGGTTTTGATCACTGCATACTTCACTTTGTAGCCCAATGGGACCATCTGGAAGTGGACTAGATTACTTGTATATTGATGTTATAGATTGCCCAGTTGGAACATGGAAAGAGTAAAGAGAAAAAAAGTGAGCATAAAAGTGTGGCATGGTTTTGAGTTGTTATGACAACCAAAAATTGAGGTGTAAATTTGTAAATTTGACTAATGTTGTGCATTAGAAAAAGGACAAAAAATCTTGTTATAAGATGGAATGTACAATGTTTACATAAATCTGTTGAATGTTTGTCTGATATACTTCAAATGAGACTAGTACCATCTTTTGAATGTGGGCTCTACACATCTTTGGAGCAAAATCATATTGAATGTTATGCATTCCAAGACTGTTTTCAGTTTAGAATTGGGGATTTCATGATATGTGGCGAGTTGAACCCACTCACTCAGACTGCACTTCTAGTGGATTACAAATAAATTATGTGTTTCTTGCAAATGAGAATGAAAAGTTACATGCTAATTTAGTGTAATAGTCATGAACTACATAACATATATAAATTACCAAACATAATTATGAAGAAAAATGTTATAATAATCAATAAAGTAAGTTGGAAAATTTAACATATTTTGTAGTTGTTAGGATTCATGTTTTGTATGCACTATGGACAACTTGGCATTTGTTTTCTGAAAATAATTCATTACCTTTGGTCTCTAATTATTATTAGAGTTTGGAAGAAATTAAAGAGTTAAGAACTAGTTGAGATTTAGCAAAATCATAGTGAATAACCTTCATGCCAATTATTGGTTCAAATATTAGTACAATTAGAATTTTCAGCATGCACAATAGGGAATGGAAGATGTGATTCGCATTCCCTAGTGATATGTAACTTATCTAAATCAGGGTTGTCAAGAGGGATGTTCCTAAGTCTTGGGGATACCTCTCTTGACATTCTTCAATTTTAACCAAAATTTCCATTTAATTTGGACAAAGGTTCATACTTACCCCATCCTGACACACCCATCATCCTTCTTGGTGGCAAGCCTGACATCTTTCATGGTGTCTTCAACATCCATTCCATTGTCCCCATCATTTTTCTATCACCAAACTACAACCAAAATAATAATAAATTGTTATTTGCATTTACATTGGTGCCTTCAATGTCACTAGTGTGAACTTGGTGCATAATGCACCCGTTGAACTTCCCCTGGCCCGGTCCTTCCCCGCCCGTGCCCCCCTTGGCCTGTGTTGGCCCCCACCACTTAAAAATTTTTTTAAAAAAAAAAAAAAGGTCCAGGCTGGCCCGGGCAGTGCTCGGAAACTGCCCGGACAGATAGGTAGATAGACAGACAAATAGACACACATGTAGATTTAATCATATACTAGTGTGAACCTGGTGCATAATGCACCCGTCGAGTAATAATTGACACAAAAAACAAAACCCATAAAAAAATTATTAAAAAAAAAAAAAAAAAAAAAAAACAAAAAAAGAACCGGCCAAAAAAAAAAAAAAAAAAAAAAAAACCAAAAAAAAAAAAAAAAAAAAAAAAAACCTAGCCATATAAAACAAAAAAAAAAATAAAAAAAAAAATGTAAAAAATTTGAAAACACAACTGAACAAAAAATATAATTTTAATTTAAATTTAAATATTTGTTTCATTTTTTTTTTTTTT
>Ga0116229_10010687_pt1 | contig 13715 bp, 13 predicted proteins | sample S1TSphgellanicum_3_FD_87313 | JGI IMG/M metagenome (GOLD analysis project Ga0116229, IMG submission 87313) | Host-associated microbial communities from peat moss isolated from Minnesota, USA - S1T2_Fc - Sphagnum magellanicum MG | ecosystem: Host-associated > Plants > Peat moss > Unclassified...
ATAAATGAGAGATAATATATATATATATATATATATATATATATATAGAGAGAGAGAGAGAGAGAGAGAGAGAGAGAGAGATGGTTGTTTAGAAAGAAAGGTGGCACCTGTAAGAAACGCCACCAGTAGGGAAGCAAAGAGAACACATAAGTCAGCCATTTGAACATCGTGTTGTCAGTGCAGACACTCTCATCACGACGCTGAAAATAGCCACCCGAGAAGTAGCAGAGCATAAACTCAACATTCCGGAATGAGACGACCTGGCTAGTTAGTTGATCACCAAGGAAGAAATCAGAAAGCACCACCTGCAATGCACAAGATCATATCACAAAAATCAGATGATTCTATTGTGCGCCTGACATGCCGATCATACAAAAATGCCAAAAAACTTAGATTCTCTTCCACAACATCTACAGCATGTGATGCAGATCGAAATCCATTAGTCTGAGCATGATCACTATGTGTTGCAGGTTGATCTCTCTCTCTCTCTCTCGCTCTCTCTAAGCTTGATGTACCTTGTAGAACGGGGCGAAGATGATCCGGCGAAAGCATCGCAAAAAGAAGTAGCGCGACGACTTGTAGAATATGTTGACAGGAATGAGAAGCATCACCAAGAAAACCTGAATTCATAGACGTACGCAGGTTCATCAGCATAGTTCTTTCTATTTCCGCAGATTCTCCGAAAAAAAAATCGCATCTCTAGAGTGTTCTTGGCGTTGCCTACCAAGGCAAGAATTTTGTGTTTAGATTCATTATAGAGCATAATAGCTTAAGGGATTTTGGCCCCTAGGTAGTAGGTCTATTTTTATATGGGGATTTTTGAAAGACGATATTTTGGCTTGTGTTGAAACTTGAGATTAGTTATAGATTTTGGTTTCTTTTGGAGGATTTTTTTGATGATTATATTTTTGCATGCTGAAATATTTGAATTTCCATAATTCTTCTTTTGCCTTAAGATACCTTTTTAGCGTAAACGGGCAAGGCCACAGCGTGACACACCCCTTGTTTAAGATTGCCAAGGGCGGAGTACTAAACACGATAATGATCATGATAATGATCATGATGCAGAGAGGTTGGTGGAAGACTCCGGATGGATATAGTGAAGATACTCCACTTACCAATGTAATGCTCAAAGGGGCCCACTCAGAGGCGTTGTAATTGGGAGCCTCCTTTGTGCTTGCGATGATGTGAACTATCATAGTTCCCAGCAGCATGCTGCTCAGTGCTGTGCAAATGAGCAAAACCTCTCGATAATGGAGCTCTGTGCCGGGAGAGAATTCGAAGATAAATCCGTAGTTGATGCGTGTTTTTTGCCATGCGTACACATTCCATCCATACATATACATGTGGAGTAGCACCAGTCCTAGCGTGCTGCACATACCCATCGATCATCATCACATTACCCTAAAATTTAAAAATTAGAATCAAACATTGATGTTACTAAAGTCTAAAAAATGAATATTTAATTAATGATCTTTGTAAGTGTGGATTAGATTGCAAGTGACAAAAAAGATAATTTTATGTTAGTTATTAATTAATGTCATGTGTGTGGACATGTTGAAATAATTTTATACGTTAGTTATTAATTAACATCATTTGTGGAGATGTTTGAAATACTGTTTAAGAGGTTGATGATAACTTGCAATGTTAGAAATTGGGGTATTATGATTTGTGACACTTTGTTGGTGTTAGAGTGATGTTAGTTGTAAGCCCTAAACACCAAGTGTGTGTGTGGGCATACCTTTACTTCACTAAGTATTCTTGAAAGTGTTTCAGAGTTGTCATTGGGTTGTCATTGGATTCAGAGTTGTGTACCTGAAAACTCTGAACACAGTCTCCATGTATCCTTTGCCGCCGGTAGTTCTATAGTCATTCTGGGTAAGAAGAATCAAAAGGAAAACAATCAAGAGTGCAACTGTCCAGCCTGCAAAGATACCTGCAGCAACAACACATGACCCACTGATCATCATCATCATCACTAGTCCGGCAGCTTGAATGAATTTCACTTGCAGTCGTCATTACAGTCAAATTTCAATCTTTCAAAACGATTGCACAAACCTCGTGAGCAAGCATGCATGACATCGTGCTAGCTAGCCAGACGTCGTGCAGTGTGCACTCTCACCTAAGAAGAGCGTGGTGGTGTGGCTTGCATGCTGCTGCATGGGCCTCAACAGGGTCATGGCCTTTCTTCGATCATGGTCTGAGAAATGCTTTGTGAAGATTTCTTCAACTTTTATCATGAGCCTCGTCACCTGCACCACCCATGTATAACCCAGTTGGAGGATGCAAAAATGGCCATCACACTAGAGTGTGGACATCAAACCTCAACGACGTTGAAGGTAGCTCGAGATAATTCAAACCCTTCGTACGAGCAAACTACAGATTTGTATACTAGAAGCTCTGATCAAACTGTTCATCTTTTTCATGAACAACCTGCACATGACTTACCTTGTCTGAAGAAGCAAAGTAGGAGCATTCCACTTCCTTAATGTACATGGGCGCCAGGTTCCTTTTCGTCACTTTGTCGTATTTCTTCAGAATCTTATCGAATGCCACCATGTTCAGAGAACTGCAATCAAAAAACCCCACCCCGCGCGCGGACGACCTTTCATCAATGACCCAGACCAACATGGACGAGGTAATTCGAGCTTCGTGTGCGGTCTGGAAAGACAATCTCTAGACGTGGGACCTTTGAGGTTTGAAATGCGACCTGTAGCTTTTGAGCAGGCCAAGGCCGCGGTAGAATTCGATGAAGGCGGTGCACAGCATTTTCTCCCAACTGTTGATCTTCTTCTTCCTCTTGCTTAAGTCGATTTTGTGCTGGCTTATGCTCCAGCTCGGCCGAACCGCACTGCAGCATATCTGGTCTTCAGGTACACTTTTCCCCACCCTTTGTAGCCGGGAATGATAGTCCCCCATGGCTGCCACAGTGTGGAAGGGATAGCTTTCAGGGCTGTGCAATATCATTGCCATATCGACTCCGGGATTGTTGTTGTTCTCCGGCGCTTTGGCATGTTCCACGTTGTCGATAAAGTTTTCAATAATAATATTTTCCAGCTGATGCTCTCCATTATCAGATGCACTGTCATATGAACGTCCTCCAGCTTCGATAGTGGTCCCGGAATCCTCCTGGGCGGCACTAGGTTTATATGCTCCTCCAGGCTTCGACACAACAATCTCGTTGAGAGGACTTGCAGTACATTTGGAGATCATTCCTGCACATATCCTTGATGTCAATTCTTGCTAATGTTAATTCAAGTTTCTTAGTACAACTTCTTTTCTTCTTCTTCGAAGAGCTTGCGACGTTCGCGTGCATGCAATAGTCGAACTTACCACTGAATGATTCATCGTCACAATAGCTGCTGCTGTCGATGTCAGTACTTTTTGACGAGCTCTGCAATGACAACAGGCTGCTCTGTCGAGCCACCAGGCCTTCTTGAACCTCAAACAAGGCTAACAGCTGCCTTTCCAGGCGGCGAGCCTGGGCAATGTATTCCGTTTCCTTGAGCTTGTAAAAGCGGTTGATCTTGTTCAATTGCGCATCCAAATGATTGAAAAACATTCTGTGTAGCTCCGCCTTCCCCAGCGGCTCCATCAGCTCGGTTTCGAGCACTTCTGAGCCATGCTCGTCCTGCCAATCTTTCTTGTGAAACTGCGTGACCGGCCATGTAGAAGAAAATCAAAAAAGTTTATTTAGTACAATAGTGGAGTTTTGCAGAGACTGCTTTCCTTCTGTTATATATCTAAATGTTATCTTGTTGCTTCTTTGTTCAATTAGCTTTTAAAAACTCCTCTACAATCATAGATTTTGGCTTGATTCATCAGATCTGAAATTCTTGGGGACCAGGGGGAAAAGAAAAATTAATGTGAATGGGATGATGATATCCACTGTTTTTGGTGGTGAAGTGCATCATAGCTCAGACCTGGTATCTGGTTGAATCTTCTCTTGTGCAACATGAAGCTCTGGAATGCTCTTGGACTTGCTTTCTTCTGTAGTTGTACATCCTTTATTTTAATTACTAAATCCAATTCACATCCAGTTCACATCCAATACGAGTGTTGTTTAGTTCTGTTTGAGCTGTTGAACTTATAAGTCAATGTGAATGAAATATTTAAGCTTTGATATCTAGACCTGTCTAAACCTATTAAAGTTCTCCGTAAAGTCACCCTCTATTTCATCCCCTATATATTATCAACAACTTAAGGAAATTTTATTAAATCTCATTATGAAATGCTGAAACTCAGCATTTAATGCACACGTTTTGGGAGTAATTATAGTAGTTGTACGGGTAGGAGCAGTGAAAATAACTGTAGCAGCAGTGGAGGCGCTCAGGGAAAAGGAAAAAGGGGATGAAATTCAGTTTACCACCAAAATTGGTGGAAAAACTAGTTTGGGTCCTCGTTATTTCATTTTGTAAAATTTCATTCCTAGTTACACGTTTCTCGCCCCCCTATTCACCTGACATTACGGATAACTTCATTATGTAATAATTGAAGTGAACCATGATCAATTTTCTATCTGGATAAACTCTGAACTAAGACCACGAGACACGTGTTCCTGGTCCATTGTCCTTCAAAAGTTATCTTTTTCCAAAAAAGACGTACACACTGTGTATGTAATTATAACCTCCTGGCAGAAACGAATCGCAGCGATTTGTGGAATCATTTCCAATTGTACATGACCTTTACCCTCTAGGAAGGCAAATCCTGGAGACAATCACAGGACAGTCCTAAAGTTCAGGGGCATTCCCCAAATAAGGGACGAAGGACGAGGTGAGCCGACACAGTCGAGTCCAGCCCTGTTCTTTGTGAATGTCCCTACCCGTGGATCAAGATTCCAGTACGTAGAATCACAAGTGTAGAGTAGGGTCCTCTAGAGTGGGGGGGTGGGCAATTCCCAAAATCAGAGACCTAGGACAAGGCAGTAGTTCAGCCCTGCATGTTGGGAATGTCGCCACTTGTGGCACCTTACCCAGCATAAAGCTTGAGTCCGGCCCCACAATTTCAGACTTTCGTTACACGCTTGAGTCCCGCCCCACTATTTGAGACTGTCCTTACACACGTGAGCCTTAGCCCATGGTAAAGTACTTCCAATCGTTTTCGTAAGTTCCTAAACTCATATGGAGATCACTAGGCCGTGGGAGCAAGAGGGGCCTTAAGCCCACAACTGAACTCTTACACTAAGTACTTACCACAGGTGTGTTTAAGTTGCCGTCCGAATACACTAGGAAAATTTCTCACCTTAGCACAGCAACCAAACTGCTAAGAGCTACACTGCGTCCATCGACATCTCCTGCAACCGTCAGAGGATTTGATCATGTGCAGCTGCATTCGGGAATTAATTTGAGCTGCAAAGTTTTGTCAAGTCTCATCACCCATTTTAATTTTTAACGCTTTGTTTGTGTACAAACAATACTTGAATCATGCCAATTAATTATAAGAAAAGAAGAAGAGTACTCAGTTGATGATCCTTGAGGGCCTTACCACGAGTACTGCTGCACGAGCTAGTTGCTTTTTGTTGTAAGATGAACTAGTATGGCTGAAATGGCCATTGATGTTGTTCTCCAAAGATTTGTACTCCTGCATCGATCTCTGCAGAGCTGTATCGGGAGTGCCAGCTGTTGCAGGGTCGATCATGGACCCGACGTTCAGCTGGAGGTGTCCTTGTTTGATTCGTTTCACGTCCTTTTTCAGCTCTTTGTAGTTACAATAGACGTCCTTCCATTCGGGTACAAGTTGGCCCTCCAGCTGCTTACAGAATTTCACCATGATGGTTTTTTTCCCACCCGCAACTTCTGTCTTGATCAGGCCGCAAGTAATCTCCTCGACTCGGAACACTAGCTGCAAGCTGATGTAATTACTGGCTCAACATGTCTGCAGGGATCAACTCGCACATCAGTCGATCACGCATCAGCATGCGATCATATCTACATAAAAGAAAATTTCTTTTATCTAGTCCTGAGTGCAGACAATGAAATTGGATTCAACCCGTCCTCCTCGCCGGCCTCGTCTTGTGTCGGATCATGCAGGATTTAGTTGCGAAACCAAAATATCATGCATGCAAGATATTGAATGCAGTGCAAGGCCTTGGTAACTTCCTCACATCTCAAACTCGTACCGTGAGTACACTCTGCTCATGAGACAATATATATGCAGAAGCAACTCAAAACAATAAAATCAATAAAACCCAACTCAGATTCTGCTGATGAGATCAATATGATCTTCTAGTCCCTCTGTCTCAATGTGTGTCTGTGTGTGTATAGTAGGTGCCTGATCCGTTTGTGCGCTTTGTAAGAAGGACAGGTCTGACACAAACCTTAAAACAACAGCTTCTTCGGGATTCCTGCGCCCTATGATCCCGTCAAAGCCATTACGATGTAGGAGCACGTAGAATTCCCATACAATGCAATACGCACCTTGACGCCTCCTGTGAGCCGCGATATGCTCCTAGCTACTTCTGCTGGCAGCTGCTTCCGCATGAGCTGATGATGTAGATGGCCAAATTTACGCAATAATCCTAATAATACACCAGATGTAAATCTTCCAACTGCAGCATTTTACAACCAAATTACTGGTAGACTTGTTCTACGACCACATATAACCTCTCTAGTCTCGTGCTCAAAACCGAAAAGCTAACTGGCGGTCATGAGCAGCGCATCTTGGATTACGTGATTCACTACCGATGACATCAACTAGAATCTCCAGCTCCAGGGAAAAAAGGGACTTCACACCATTGTCCTGCATCTGCCGAGGACGTTGATACGGACCCACCGCCTCCAACCTCAGCCATTTGCCTTCCATCACGCATCTTTCTCCGTTGCTGGACACAGCGAATGTACGGTATTCCCTGAACCGCGCGGGGGCGAGCACGCGGCGCGCGGAGAAGGCCGCTGTTCACACGGCTGATTGGACCAGCGCAGAAAGCTTGCCGTTCCGCGCAGGTGATGTGGCCACTGGAGAAGATTACTGTTCACACAGGTCCTGATCCCGGATTCCATTTCGGTAAAGAGGACCGTATCCTTTTGGACCCAGTGCCTTAAAATATTTGCCAGGGACAAACTCATGTTCGGCACACATGATTTGTCCACAACAGGTCATAGAAGCGCATGATTTGTACACACAAAAAAAGCCTTGTCAAAAGTACTTAATTAAAGTCCATAGATTTTCAGGTCTGAATCTTTGAATGAATCCACAGCAAGGGATGCATGTTTGCCGCATGCAAATTCCATGGAATATGGGTGACTTTTTGGAATCCTTCCTATGGTTGTCCATGGACCATTCCAAAGACAATTTCAGAAATAATTGTCACATTTTCAAGCTTAATTATTTTGTTTCTTTCTTGATCACTATTTCACTTGGGCTCTACATCGCTATGCATTATCAGGGATGATTTTTCTTCTTATTATGTTCTCATATGATTATGAATAATTTATCATTATTTATGTCAATTTTAATTTTAATTTTAATTATATAAATATCATGGATATGAAAAGGCATATGTTAATTAGCCTTTTTGTATCCATGTTGGTAAGTAGGGAAAGAGGTGAAATAATTATAAGGATAAAAAAAAGTTCTGAGGAAAGGAATGAGATAGTTATAAGGATAAAAGGTAATGATTAAGAATGAAGTGAGGTGGTTAGGTTTGTTAGATTAACGAGGTGGTTATATTTGAAAATGTTTCTGAAATTGTCCAAGGATGATCGTACGAAAGATTATGCAAAATCTTTAAAGAGCTTACAAAAGATTATAAAAAATCATCTATATATCATTTTTAAAAAACTCTCGTTATTGGAATTTTCCTATTAACTTTATTAACAACTATTCCCCACCTTTCCTAATAACTACCTCCATTTTATAACTATTTCATCATTTTTCCCTATCCACCAACATGGATATGAAAAATAAAAATTAACACATGTCTTTTCATATCCATGAAATGTAGATTAATTTAAATTAAGTTTGACATTGACATAAATAATGATGAATTATTGAAAATCATACGAAAACGTAAGAAAAAAATAAAATAGTTGATTGTCATTAGTAGTGTGTAATAACACATAGTTCAAGTTCATAACTTAAATATTTTCCTAAACATAGAATTTTTTTAATCTTGTCTATATACATAAACAAAGATTATAATATTATTGCACAAAAATAAACACAATTATACAAGGTATGTAGAATAAAGTTGTATTATAAAAATATTATTATTAATATTATAAGCCTATGTGACTAATGAATATGTTAGAATGGAAGCTTCTAAATTGTTTTGAAAAATTTTAGTTTAACAAACTAGTGTTTCAATGTTATAATAATTAGTGTTAGGAACATATGGATAAAATTAAAGTCAAAGGAGGCACCCAAGTGAGTGGACATTTTTTAAAACTACATTTTTGTATGTTTGAAAGATCACAGGGGAAGCATAATAGTTTAAATTATCATTATTTTTTTGGAATATTTTACATTAATTACAAAGTTTACGTGCTCAAAGCTTAACACAAATCAAAAAAAAAAATTGCATGTTTAAAACATTCAAACCTTGAAAATGGATAATCTTTATTTTTTTCAAACGTCTTACCAAATGTGCACCATTATATTTGAAAATTGAAAAGGATTTTATCATTGATGATTAGAAGGGAAAAAGGACTTGAACTCATGAAATTATTTTTATAACTCATTTGAGCACATTTGGTTCAAAAATGCTTTTGACCCTAAAAATTATGGACTTTGAAAATGTGGCTTTGACAAAAGTTGTTTATATATGTGTGATATAAGGCATGGATGCATAATATATATGATATAAAATTAATTTTTAATCAGAATATATTTATTATACCTAAAATGAAATGTTAAATGGGGTATCCAAAATATTCAATTATAAATTATAAACCAACATAAAAATGACATGTGTCATGTGCAGTCTTTAGAAAAAGACTTCTACCTTGACACCCCTAGTTCCTTTGACCATGATTTCAGCCACATTACCTTTGTCAATAACTACATACCTTGAATTTTTAATTTAATTTTAAATTTTAAAAATTAATATTCAAATTATTTTACATTAAAAAATAATTTATTAAATTTCAAATATTTGAATGACTGGCATAATAAACAATATGATAGTTTTAAAATATTTAATCACCAAGGTAAAAATCATTATTTACACTATATAATTTCAAAAAGTGCATTTTATATATATATAAATCAAGTTTTCTCCATTTTATCTTGCTCAAATGACCTTTCAAAATCTCCTAATCCTTTTTCTAAATCTACTTCAATCTTCATAAATTCCACCAAATTAAAAAGGTTCTTGCAACCAACCCTAGCATCATTAGGCCAATTCTTATTCACAAGGATTAAATTTTAAAGGTTATCCAATTGCAAGTGATATCTTTTTTAATTAATGAGTATGAAAATAAAGGAAAATATTTTATCAATTTCAATTTGAAATTCAACAATACCCAATATTTGTTAAGCTAAAAAACCAACATTGAATGGGAACATACATTTGTCTTTCCTCCATTCCAAAGGGCATTTGTTGTTCTTTACATTCATTTGATATGTTCATAATATCAACAATTATTGCTACTTAATTGATTAATTCATTTGCAAGTTCATTAATGTTTGCTATCATCTCAAAAATAATTCAAATTGTAATCTTTGTCATTTTGTCAACAAAAAAGCTTTCAACCTTTGATAATGGATCCAAATGATGATACAACTTCAAAAAAATAAGGAATATGGTGTTTTCCTATCATTTTTATCAACCATGGCCATCCCCTGTCATTAGAAATAAAACTATTCTTTGTAAACAATTTTTGTAATTAAAAATTATCATTTGCATATATGTTTTAGTTGCAATTGGCATTTTTCAATTGCAAAAATTGGTTGCAAATGAAAATTTTTCTTTTTAATGTGTTCATGAACACTAAAAGAATAAATTAATTTTAAACTAACATCTAACATTAACGACAATATATTTGAACCCTTCTCTCATCATATTGTGTCAAGAAGGAAAGAAAGGAATCAATGACCTCACATACTTCCGTCTTCATGTTCATAGCAAGACTTCCTAACTCAACATGAATATTTGAATCATCTTCCATCAAAGAATCTACAAGAGGAGAAAGTTTATTAATTTCATCCCCATGTTTCAAGATCATGGTTATTGTTACATATGAGGTAGACACTCAACAAACCCATCAACATGTGACTTCCTTTCAACACATAAAATCACAATTCAAAAGACAAATAATTTACAATAAATTAAGATATATGTTATGTGAGAAGAAAGGGGTGCACAACTAGTGACCCTAGCACTAGTCTACCTATTATAACAAAAGATATGAATCACTTCACAAAATTCCAAAGCTTTTTGGAACATGATTAGATTTCTTGCAAACCTACACAAATCAATTTTATTATCAAAAACTAGAATCAAATTGCAAAAATATATAAAACATTATAAGAATAATGAAAAACCATAATAACAAAAAGAGTTACCCTGAATATTACCTTGTTTTGAATAATGTGTGTTCAATTTTTGTGGGTGTAGGCTTACATCAATGCATTTTTTCATCCACTTTCACCACCTTTTCCCTAACTTATAAGCTTTTTGGATGTGTTATACATTTTTGCAAATGTGCATGAGTAGACTTGATGGAAACATATTTCAAACCTTTACAAACTCTTTTTCCAATAGTTGCATTTTAACAAGCGATAGTTAAATGAAACGTTACTAACTTGAAAACAATTAGCATTATACTCATATGAAAGCTTCATTGTTGACATAAGGAATGATATTTTTATCAATTTCTCACCAATGTTTGCCATGAAATTTCATATACCTCAAACAAGTCAAATTGTGTGTCGTAACCCTAACCTTGGGCTTACAACCAAAACAAAGGGCTAACAAGGGTGCGGACCAAGACTAAGCCCGGGAGTCGCATTCTCATGCCCCCGAAAGTGCAAAAGAGTGTGAGGGAAAGAACCTTCACACTCCCAAGTGAACTCCCATGTTAGGAATTGGAGTCCCGGTGGACTCTCGAATGTTCATAGAGTGATTGCAAGGGTCAAAACCTAATGGCTCGAGGAGTTTTTCATACCATTGGAAAGCTATTGAAACATAAATGTCTAAAATGGGTTCGCATCACACATTTGGACATCTAAAACACAAGCTATGGCCAAAAGAAGGGCCGAGAGTCAAATTGGCAATTTGACTCCCAACCACTAAAAGTCAGGAATCAACCCAATTTCCTTATGTGCAGGTTGTGTGCGACATACCGTTGGAAAGCTCTCGAGGAGCGCTACAACTTTGTTTTAGACCGCATTTCAATCGAAGGTCTGCACACAAAATTATGGGGCCCCAAAATCACGAGAGTCCTAACTTTGGCGATTTCAGGACTCCCACTTGGGAATCCTAGGACAAAAAGCCATTTGGATGTGGGCCTCATGGAGAGACACAAAGTATACTATAAGGGAAAAGGTGGTAGCTTCCCCCAAGTCTGGGTCATGGTGAATTTTGTGAGTCCAAGTTGCCTGTGGCTCGTCCTAACACCAAAAGTGCTCCAACTATGCACTAACCACCTTGTGTTGGTTTTGTGCAGGTCCATGTGAATAATTGATGTTTGTCATTCTTCCTAGTCCCATCTCGAAACTCCAGCACGCCCTTCTACCCCCTCAAAGTGATGCGAGCCAGGGAGTGTGCCTCAACTCCTCGCTCTTCTAATGTTTTCAATTTGGACTCACATTTGAGTCCATTAAGGAGCTTGGGGGTGCATCACATTGTGTCTGCCAATCTATTTTGAAAAATATGATGTACCACAAATCAAAACTAATAGTGACCAAAACATAATTTGTAAAAATTAGTAGGACATATGTTTGTTTTGTCTTCTCAATTCCACATTATCAACAAAATATTTTTCTAAAAAGGAAAACAACATGAGGACACAATTACATTATTGAATGTTTTAACCAAATGTTCTTGACAAATTAAATAGGTAGTTCATTTTTCATAACAAAAAACCCAAATTCTATGATATTTATTTTTGTTGCACATTATCCTTTTAGAAGGATCTATGGCCACAAAAAAGTTTAAAATTACAATTGGACTTATTATTAATCTTTTCTTTGAAGGTTGTCTTTTCCTTGGGGTTTTCATGATACTCTTCATTTCTTTCTCAATTGTTTTTGCAATTAGTCCACGGTTTGCATTGACATGCTTTTTCAATCTAGTTATACCATTACTTTTGAAGTATGATACCAAATTTTTCTTACACCTTGTTCTTTAATTGAAAATTGCATAACTTATTACAATCTTATAACAAACAATAGAATACATAATTTGTGAAATATTCACATTTATTTTTGAATCATCATTGACACAATAAAAAACTTAAGTTAAAGAAATTGTATTATGAGACGTCCAATCAATTATTTGTTCATGCAATTATTTCAAGATTAATTCCAATGAAACATCAATTTTTGAATACAAACTTGGCTTTGTTTCAAATGTTTAATTCCCACTCATCTCCTCCATTGAAATTTCATTTTCATTCATGAAAATTTCATAACCCTCAACCATACATGTATCTATTTTCATTAATAGGAATTGACTCCATTCTTTATAAGATTTATGAACAGACCAAGATTGAGAAGCAAAACAAATATATGTTTTTCTAAGAATTTCAGATTTTATTTATGTGTTATATATATATATATATATAAGTATTGTTATTGTTTAAAATATGTAAACAATGCAAGTCAACATGAAAGCAACTCCCTTTCATTTCAAAACATGCACACTTGCAACAGTCGATCTTACACAAAGAAAACAAACAAACAAAACATTAAGCATTAACTAAAGGACAAAACATACATACAAACATAACCAAAAATAATCATTCAAAAAAAACATACAACAAAAACAAAAAACAAAACAAAAAAAGTTGAAAACCGTACTTTTTGAAGTGCAAAGGTTGTCGATTTGCAAACCATAATGACACCAATATGCACTAATATTCACACCTCATAACTTGCACAACAAAAAAAAAAAAGGAGAAATACCAACCACATAAAGGAGGGAAGAGTACAAAGTAACATCACAAGTAACACCATGAGCACAAAAGAGGGTTTAGGGTCTAGTACCTAAAGCACAAAAGAAGGCAATGATAATAAGACTATGACCACAAAAGAGGGCAATCATGATGTAACACCATGACCACAAAAGAGGGCAATGGTGGTACCTAAAGCACTAAAGAGGGCAATGATGGTACCTAAAATGAGAAACACCCAAGCAATGCCACAAAGTGTGAATACCACAAGTGTGAATGTACCTTAACTGGGTCCCTCAGTTTGGGTACATCCATCCAAAAAAGGATTTTTTAAAAAAATAAAACTCTTTATTTCTCTTTACCTAAAATTTATCCTTTCCAGCCAGGTGGCAGGTTTGAAGTCCGAACTTACCCTTGTCCCATTACACCTGGCATCCTACCTGGCACCTGTGGCATCCACCCAGCAGCCCTCAATTTTCACTCCGTCATCTCACTCACTCACTCACTCATTTGTTGCCATACAGACTTTTTTTTTTTTTTTTTGGGTTGGTGGGGTTTTCCAGTGTTGTGTTTTTTTTTTTTTTTTGGAGAAACTGCGGTGTGCCCCGGTTTTGTTTTTTTAAAAAAAATTGGAGGTTTTTCGGTGGTGGGTTCCAGCCTGGG
>Ga0116229_10010688_pt1 | contig 13714 bp, 9 predicted proteins | sample S1TSphgellanicum_3_FD_87313 | JGI IMG/M metagenome (GOLD analysis project Ga0116229, IMG submission 87313) | Host-associated microbial communities from peat moss isolated from Minnesota, USA - S1T2_Fc - Sphagnum magellanicum MG | ecosystem: Host-associated > Plants > Peat moss > Unclassified...
CCGTCTGCTGCTGCGCCATCGGATCACGCGCGCGATGCGCGGTTTTCTCGACGAGGCGGGGTTCATCGACATCGAGACGCCGATGCTCTCGAAGGCGACCCCCGAAGGCGCCCGCGATTATCTCGTGCCGAGCCGGACGCATCCCGGAAAATTCTTCGCCCTGCCTCAATCGCCGCAGATCTACAAACAGCTCCTGATGGTCTCGGGATTCGACCGCTACTACCAGATCGTGCGCTGCTTCCGCGACGAGGACCTGCGTGCCGACCGGCAGCCGGAATTCACCCAGCTCGACATCGAAACCTCGTTCATGGACCAGGCCGACATCCAGGATCTGATGGAGGCGCTCGTCGTCGCGCTGTTCAAACGGGTGCTCGATGTCGATCTGCCGCAGCCGTTGCCGCGCATGACTTATGCCGAGGCCATGCGCCGCTACGGGTCCGACAAGCCGGACCTGCGCATCGATCTGGAATTGGTCGACGTCGCCGACCTCGTCGTCGGCTGCGACTTCAAAGTGTTCGCCGCGCCCGCCGCCGATCCCAACGGGCGCGTCGCGGCGCTGCGCGTGCCGCAGGGCACGCGGCTCTCGCGCAAGGAGATCGACGATTACACGGCGTTCGTCGCGCGCTACGGTGCCCGGGGTCTCGCCTACGTGAAGGTCAACGAGATCGCGAAGGGCCGCGACGGGCTGCAGTCGCCGATCCTGAAATTCTTGAGCGACGCCGCGATTGCCGGCATCGTCGAGCGCTGTGCGGCGCGCGACGGGGACCTGATTTTCTTCGGGGCCGACACGGCCAAGATCGTGAGCGACGCGCTCGGCGCGTTGCGCCTCAAGTTGGGTCAGGACCTGGGCCTCGTCGCGCCGGGATGGCGGCCGCTCTGGGTCGTGGATTTTCCGATGTTCGAATGGGACGCCGACGCGAAGCGCTGGGCCGCCATGCATCATCCGTTCACGAGCCCCGTGAACCTCGATCCTGCCGCACTCGCCGCCGCTCCCGCAGCGGCACTCGCCAAGGCCTACGACATCGTGCTGAACGGCTCGGAAATCGGCGGAGGATCGGTCCGCATCCATTCCCAGGCGCTGCAGTCCACCGTGTTCGCGCTGCTCGGCATCACGCCGGACGAAGCGCAGCTCAAGTTCGGCTTCCTGCTCGACGCGCTCAAGTTCGGCGCCCCGCCGCACGGGGGCATCGCCTTCGGTCTCGACCGCCTGGCCATGCTGATGTCGGGAGCCGACAGCATCCGCGACGTCATCGCCTTTCCGAAGACGCAGACCGCCGCCTGTCCGCTCACCGATGCGCCGACGGAGGTGACCGAGGCGCAGTTGAAGGAGCTCAGCATCCGCGTGCGCCTGCCCGCCAAGATCGAGTGATCGCATCATGCAGGGTGCACCGGATCGCCGGCCCGAGTCGGTGCTCATCGTCATCCATACCGAGACCGATGAATTTCTGCTCATCGAACGCGTGCGGCCCGCGGGTTTCTGGCAGTCGGTGACCGGCAGTCTCGAGTGGGGCGAGCTGCCGACCGATGCCGCGCGGCGCGACGTCGTGGAGGAGACCGGCATCACGACAGGCCTGCTCACGAACCTCGAGTGGACCCAGACCTACGAGATTTCGCCATCGTTCGGCCGCGTGTATGCGCCCGGCGTCACTCACAATCTCGAGCACGCCTTCGCCCTGACGCTGCCGGAACCCTGCCCGGTTCGCTTGAACCCCAAGGAACACCTGCAGTTTCGCTGGCTCCCCGCGGCGCTCGCCCTCGCCACCGTCTCCTCGCACACCAACCGCGCCGTGATCCAGCACCTGCGGCGCTAGGCGTCTGGCAGCATGCCCCTCGTGAAGACCGTCCTCGTCTATCTGCACGGGCTCTGGTTCTCGGGCACCGAGGGGATCGTGCTGCGCCGCCGGCTCGCGCGGGGTCTGGGGGCCGAGGATCGCGTCTTCTCCTATCCCACGGTGCGCGCCACGATCAGCGAGAACGCGGACCGTTTCGGTGCTTACCTGCGCGGCATCGACGCCGACCGGCTGCATATCGTCGCGCACAGTTTGGGCGGCCTCGTCGTATGGCGCTCGTTTCAACAGGCGCCGCCGCTGCCGCCGGGCCGCATCGTACTGCTCGGATCGCCGCTCAACGGGTGTCTCGCGGCCGACGGCCTCGCGCGGCTGCCGGGCGGCCGCCGCGTCATGGGTCGCGGTATGGCCGAAGAGGTGCTCGGGCCGCATCGTCGACGCTGGTCGGGTTCGCGTGAACTCGGGACGATCGCCGGTGCCCGGGGTCTCGGGCTCGGCCGGCTCGTCGCGCGTTTGCAGGAACCCCACGACGGCACGGTGGCGGTCGCGGAGACGCGTCTCGCCGGCGCCAGCGATGCCATCACGCTGAACGTGAGTCACACCGGTCTGCTGTTCTCCGCTCGAGCCGCAGCTCAGGCGCTTCACTTCCTGACGACCGGCCGGTTCGATCATGCCGCGGGCGCGGCGCCGCCATGAGCGGTGCAGGGTGATCCGGGAGCAGGCAAGCGATCGTCGCATCGCGATCGCGGCATTGGTGCTGCTCGCGCTGCTCACCTGGATGATCTCGCACACCTACTGGGGCATCGACCATGACGCGCGGCTCTATACGCTGCAGGCGCTCGCGCATGTGTACCCGCAGGACTTGGGGAACGACGTGTTCATGCGCGGCGGATCGCAAGATCGATACACGCTATTCAGTCCCCTGTATGCGGCCGGCATCCGCCTGTTCGGCGTGGAGCCCGCAGCCGCGGCTCTGACGCTGCTGTCACAGATCGCGCTGTGCACGGCCGCGTACGCGGTGGCTCGCGGGCTCCTGTCGGCGCGGCTCGCGCTGCTCGGCGTGTCATTGTTGATCGCGATCCCGGGCGACTATGGTGCGGCCCGCGTGTTCTCCTGCCTGGAGCCTTTCTTGACGCCGCGAATGGGCGCCGAGGCCCTGGTATTGTTCGGGCTCGCCGCCGCGCTGCGCGGCCGCCCAGCGTGGGCGGTCGGCCTCGTCGGCATCGCCGCCAGCCTGCACCCGATCATGGCTGCGGCGGGCGTGGTTGCGCTGTGCTGGATCTACGTATTCGCAACCCGACCGATCCTCGCCGCGGCCGCGGGCGGCCTGATCCTGGCCGTGCTCGCGGTCATGGCCTTCGTGATGCCCGAGGGGGTTGCGGGACGCTTCGACGCCGACTGGTGGCAGTTGGTCGAGGCCCGCAATCCCAATTTGTTCTTGGGCTTCTGGCAGATCGAGGACTGGGCCAACGCGGCCGTCACGCTCGCGACCGTCGTGATCGCCGCGCGCAGTCTGCCTTCTGCGGCCGCGCGGCGCCTGGCCGCAGCGGCGGCGGTCTGCTGCGGGGCCGGCCTGTTGCTGACCTTCATCGCCTGTGACTGCTGGCACCTCGTCCTCGTGACACAGCTTCAGCCCTGGCGCTGGCAATGGTTGGCCACCGTCGTGGCGGCTCTGTTGGTCGTGCCGACCGTGCTCGCGAACTGGCGGGCCAACGGCATCGCGCGCGTCACGGCCCTGTTGTTGACGGCCGCCTGGGCGTTGGGTGACGCCCCCTTCGTGCTCGTGCCGGTGGCCCTTCTCGCAGTGCTCGCGTGCGCGGCGCCGCTGCGGCGTTGGCTGCCTGAGGAAACGCGCTTGCTGATCTGGGGTGCCGGCGCCGTCCTCGGACTCGCGATTCTCTGGCGTGTGGCGTCGAATCTCGAGTTCACGTCGGCGTTTTTCTTCGATCTGACCATGCCGCTGTGGTTTCGGCGGACCGTGAGCTGGTGGCATGACGGCACGACGGCTGCCGCGCTGCTGGTGCTCGCGTGGTGGCTCGGCAGCCACGCCGGCCGGCATCGGCTTGCGCTGCGCACGCTGGCGGTGCTCTCGATCACGGGCTGCGCGATCGTGTTGCCGCAAGCCTGGAACCGCTGGACCTCACGCGAATTCAGCGCGCAACGATTCGCCGACTTCGCCCCGATGCGCGCACGAATTCCGCCCGGATCCGATGTCTTCTGGCCCGAGAGCCCCTTGAGTACCTGGCTGCTGTTGCGCCGGCCGAATTATCTGGCCGGATTCCAGTCGGCCGGCGTCGTATTCTCGCGGCCCGCGGCGCTTGAGATGCGTCGCCGCGCCGAGCGGCTCGCGGACGTCGTTGCGCCGGCGGTGTTCCTGATGTGGGGATCGGGTACCAAGGGGCTCATTCTCTCGCCACCGCAGCTGCGCCGTGCCTGCGATGCCGTCGATTATCTGGTGACCCGGAGCGACCTCGGCTTGCCGCCGCTCGCCGTCGTCTCGCCGCCGCAGGGATCCTCGGGGAAGAGCCCGACGCGCTTGTATCGCTGCCGGCCATCGTAGTCGGCGGCTCAAGGACCCTCGCGCTCGGCCGCGTCGAGCGCCTGCAAGCGAAACACGAGATCGAGTGCCGCCCGCGGCGACAGGCCGTTCGGATCCACTGCGCGCAGCGCGGCGAGCGCGGCCGGCGGCGCCGCGGGGGGACGCACGGCCTTGACCGGGACCGACGCGGGGTCTGGAACCGCCGCGGTGACGGAGACCGCAACGGGATCGCGTCTCACGGCGTCGAACAGCGGCAATTGCGCCTGGCGCGTACCCTGGCTGCGCAGCGCGTCGCGCTCGCGTTCGAGTTCGTCGAGGTAGCGCCGCGCCTGCAGCGTGACCTCGCGCGGGATGCCGGCGAGTGCGGCCACCTGAAGCCCGTAGCTCTGATTGGCGGGTCCCGCCTTGAGGCTGTGCAGAAACACGAGCTTCTCGCCGTATTCCACCGCCTCGACATGGACGTTGACCACACCGGGCGTCGCGCCCGCGAGGCTCGTGAGTTCGAAATAATGCGTCGCGAACAACGTGAACGCGCGGATGCGCGTCGCGATGAAATTCGCGCAGGCCCAGGCGAGCGACAGCCCGTCGAACGTGCTGGTGCCGCGGCCCACCTCGTCCATGAGCACGAGGCTGCGGTCGGTCGCATGATGCAGGATATGCGCGGTCTCGGTCATCTCGAGCATGAAGGTGGAGCGGCCGCCCGCGAGATCGTCCGAGGCGCCGATGCGCGTGAAAATGCGGTCGAGCGGACCCAACACCGCGCGCGTCGCGGGCACGAAACAACCGATGTGCGCGAGAATCGCGATCAGGGCGGCCTGGCGCATGTAGGTGCTCTTGCCGCCCATGTTCGGGCCCGTGATGATCAACATGCGGCGGGCGTCGTCGAAGTCGAGATCGTTCGGCACGAACGGCTCGCGGCTCGCGCGCTCCACGACCGGGTGGCGCCCGCCCTCGATGTGCAGCACCGGATCCGCGACGAGTTCGGGACGGACGCAGTCGAGGGTCACGGCGCGCTCCGCAAAGCAGCCGAGCACGTCGAGCTGCGCGAGCGCGGCGGCGGTACGCTGCAGCGACGGCAAGGCCGCGATCAACCGGCCGAGCAGCGCGTCGTAGAGCTCCTTCTCCCGGGCGAGCGCGCGATCGCGTGCGCCGAGCACCTTGTCCTCGAAGGCCTTGAGCTCCGGTGTGATGAACCGTTCGGCGGACTTCACGGTCTGGCGGCGCTGGTAGTCGGCCGGGACGCGGTCCGCCTGAGAGCGATTGACCTCGATGAAGAAACCCTGGACCCGGTTGAAGCCGAGCTTGAGGCTCGACAGTCCGCTGCGCTCGCGCTCGGTCTTCTCGAGTTCGAGCAGGAACCGTTCCGTATCGCCGCCGAGCAGGCGCAGTTCGTCGAGCTCGGCGTCATAGCCCGCCGCGATCACGCCGCCGTCGCGCAGGAAGTGCGGCGGCGCTGCGGCGATGGCGCAGGAGAGCAAGCCGAGTTCTTCGCCGTGCACACCGACCTCGGCGCGCAACCGTTCGAGAAGCTCCGGCATCGCCGCCCCCAGAGCCGCGTGCACCGCCGGCAGGGCGGCGAGCGCCTGGCGCAGCTGCACGAGGTCGCGGGGGCGCGCGGAACGCAGCGCCACCCGCGCGAGAATCCGCTCGAGGTCGCCGATCGGGCGCAAGCCCACGAGCAAGTCAGCGTAGCCGCCCGAGTCCACCCAATGCGTGACGGCCGCCTGGCGTGCGCGCAGCACGCCGTGATCGCGCAGCGGCCGGTGCAGCCAGCGGCGCAGCAGCCGACCGCCCATGGCGGTCGCGGTCGCATCGAAGATTCCCGCGAGGGTCAACTCGGGGCGACCCGCAAGACTCTCGTCGAGTTCCAAGTTACGCCGCGTCGCCGGGTCCATGAGCAGCGCGCCGTCGGCCTCCTCGGTCGACAGAGCGCGCAAATGCGGCAACGCCGCCTTCTGCGTCTCCCGGACGTAGGCGAGCAGCGCCCCCGCCGCCGCGATCGCGAGCGGCTTGTCGGCGCAACCAAATGCCGCGAGATCGCGGGTTTGGAATTGCTCGCACAGCTGGCGCAGCGCCGTCGCGGTGTCGAAGTGCCAGGGCGGACGCAGGCGGCGCGGGCGCGCGGTGGTCGCGCCGCCCAAGGACGGGTCGGCGCCGTCGGCGATCAGTATCTCCGCGGGCCGCAGGCGTTCGATCTCGGCCTCGAGTGCCGCGCTGCCGGCCACTTCCATGACGGTGAAGCGCCCGGACGAGAGATCGAGCCAGGCGAGGCCGCAGCGCCCGCCGCCGGCGTGCAGGCTCATGAGCAGAGTGTCCTTGCGCTCATCGAGCAGCGCCTCGTCCGTGACCGTGCCCGGCGTCACGATGCGCACGACCTCGCGCTCCATCGGGCCCTTGGTCTTGCCGGGCTCCCCGCGCTGCTCGCAGATCGCGACCGATTCACCGCGCTTGACGAGCCGCACGAGGTAGCTGTCGAGCGCCGCCGCCGGCACGCCCGCCATCGGAATCGGTGCACCGGCCGACGAGCCGCGCTGGGTCAGTGCGATATCGAGCAGCGCCGCTCCGCGGCGCGCATCGTCGTAGAACATTTCATAGAAATCGCCCATGCGATAGAACAGCAGCACGTCGGGATGCTGCGCCTTCAAGCGCAGGTACTGCTGCATCATCGGGGTGTGGTCGGTTCCGGGGTTGCCGGCGGCGGACTCTGTAGGCGGAAGATTCGTAATCATCGTTGCCTATTGTCCACGTCTCCCGTGCAAATCGCACCTTTGACGCAGCTACACGGAGTGCTCGCACGAAGACACGCAGACGCCGACTGAGGTGACCGGGAGCGCGATCGCCGGGCGCGATTCGCGAGCAGTAGGCCTCAGAGTCACGTTGACAAGGTCATAGCGATGACCAAGCCGGATCAAGCGCTAGAGGCGTAGAAGGCTTTCGAGAAACTCGCGGCGCAGAGCTAACGAAGCGGACTGGTTGCCGCATCCGGGGAGTGCGACCGCGTGTGCATGCAAGGAAGCGCTTGCTGCAGGCGCCTTTGTCATATGTAATCGATCGTATGCGTGGGTACGCGACGCAAAGAATACCGGCTCCGATCCAGAACCATTCGATCTCGGATGTTGCGCTCGCGCGGCTCGCCGGCCGGCTCGGCGCGCAGTTGCAGCGCCGCCGACAAACGGTCACCACGGCGGAGTCCTGCACGGGCGGTTGGATCGCCAAGGCGATCACCGACATCGCCGGTAGCTCGGAATGGTTTCAAGAAGGCTTCGTCACGTACAGCAACGCGGCGAAGCACCGGCGTCTCGGCGTCGCGATCGGTATCTTGAAGGCGCAGGGGGCGGTCAGCGAGGCCGTCGTGCGCGCAATGGCGCAGGGGGCACTCTCGCGGGCGGGAGCGGATCTCGCCGTCGCGGTCAGCGGTATCGCCGGCCCCGGTGGTGCGGTTCCCGGCAAACCGGTCGGCACCGTCTGGTTCTGTTGGGCCGCTCGCGCTGCCAAGGGGGTGCGCTTGATCTCGGTCCGGCATCGGTTTCGCGGCGATCGCGAGGCCGTGCGCCGCAAGACCGTGGCGCGCGCGCTTGCGGACTCTTGAGTCGATGAACGCCGCTGCCGGACCCGGCAGCGACATGGCCGGCGCGGCGCACGTCGAGTCGACCGTCGTCCGCGCCTTTTTTGCGTTATGGCCCGAACCGGCGGTCGCCGACGAGTTGCTGGCACGGTCGCGGGCCGTACCGCTCGAGTTAGGTGCAGAACGCCAACCGCGCGAACGGCTGCACATGACGGTCGCGTTCGTCGGCGAGGTGAGCGCGGATCGGTCCGACGTCTTGCGCGAGGTCGGCCGCCGGCAGTGCGCGCGCACGGTGCCCCTGCGATTCGATCTGTACGAGTACTGGCCGAAGCCGGAAGTCGTGGTCGCCGCGGCCCGCGAGGTACCCGCCGCGCTCGGTCAATTCTGGGAGTCGCTGCATCGAGAGTTGGCCGTCCGGGCATTCGCACTCACGCCCAAGCGCCTGCGCCCGCATGTCACGCTCGCGAGGAAAGTGACGCAAGCGCCTGTGCTGCCTCCGCTGTCGCCGTTGACCTGGCACGCGCGTAGCTTCAGCTTGGTGCATTCCACGCGCGTGGGCACGCATCCGGTTTATACAGTAGTCGATACCTGGCCGTTACTGGATAACTGAACGACTCGCTCGAATCTCATCGATTTCATCGCATATGAGATGAGCAGGCGGCGCCGAATATGAAATAATGCAGGCACACATCGCCGAGGTAAGTCACATGGAAGAGAATCGCAAGAAGGCGCTCGCCGCCGCGTTGGGCCAGATCGAAAAGCAGTTCGGCAAAGGATCCGTGATGCGCCTGGGGGATGCGGGCGCCACGTATGAAGTGGAGACGATACCGACCGGCTCGCTCGGGCTCGACATCGCTCTCGGAGTCGGCGGCATTCCGCGCGGCCGGGTCATCGAAATCTTCGGTCCTGAATCGTCCGGCAAGACCACGCTCACGCTCGCCATCATCGCCTCGGCGCAGAGCAACGGCGGTACCGCGGCCTTCGTCGATGCCGAGCATGCCCTCGATCCCGTGTACGCCGAAAAGCTCGGCGTGAAGGTCAACGATTTGCTGGTGTCGCAGCCGGACACCGGCGAGCAGGCGCTCGAGATCACGGACATGCTGGTGCGTTCGGGCGCCATCGACGTGGTCGTCGTCGATTCGGTCGCGGCGCTCACGCCGAAGGCGGAAATCGAGGGCGAAATGGGCGATCAGCACATGGGCCTGCAGGCCCGGCTGATGTCCCAGGCGCTGCGCAAGTTGACGGGCAACATCAAGCGCTCCAACACGATCGTGATTTTCATCAACCAGATCCGCATGAAGATCGGCGTGATGTTCGGCAATCCGGAAACGACGACCGGCGGTAATGCGCTGAAATTTTATTCCTCGGTCCGTCTGGACATCCGCCGCATCGGCGCGATCAAGAACGGCGAAGAAGTGGTCGGTTCCATGACCCGGGTCAAGGTGGTGAAGAACAAGGTGGCACCGCCGTTCCGCGAAACTGAATTCGAAATCATGTACGGCACCGGCATCTCGAAAGAGGGTGAACTCATCGAGCTCGGTGTCCTGCACAATCTGGTCGAGAAGTCCGGTTCCTGGTATAGCTACAAGGGCGAGCGGATCGGACAAGGCAAGGACAATGCCCGCACCTTCCTGCAGACGCATCCCGAGATCGCCAAGGACATCGAGGCGCAGATTCGCGGCAAGTTGATACCCGAGAAGGCGACCATGAATCGCGGCGGCGAAGCCAAAGAGGCGTAGCGCCTGCGCAAGAAGGAGATCGATCCGACGGATGCTCGGACCGCGCGCGCGGCCGCGCTCGACGCGCTGGCGCGCCGGGATCACGCCACGGAGGCCCTGAGGCGCAAGCTCGGCGACAAAGGATTCGATGTCGAGGTCGTCTCCGGCGTCGTTCAACGTCTCCTTGATGAAAATTTGCTGGACGATCGGCGTTACGTCGGCAACTTCCTGACTTATCATGCGAACCGGGGCCGGGGTCCGCTGCGTGCTCGCGCGGAATTGCGCAAAGCCGGCGTACCGGGCGAACTCGTCGAGGACTGCCTCCGCGCCTTTCCCGATTGGGTCGACCACGCCGCGACCGCGCGGCGCAAGAAATTTGGCGCGGCGCGACCGACGCAGCGCGCCGACCAGCACCGTCAGGCGCGCTTTTTGGCTTACCGAGGCTTTACCGGACCCCAGATCCGCGCGGCCTTGGGCGTGGATACTGAGATAGACTTAGGCTGGGAACAGATATGAAACGCGATGCCAAACTGCGCACGATGACGAGCTCGGAAATCCGTGCGAGTTACCTCGAATTCTTTCGCAAGAACGGGCACACGGTGGTGCCGTCGAGTTCTCTCGTTCCCGTCAATGACCCGACCCTGCTGTTCACCAACGCGGGGATGGTTCAGTTCAAGGACGTGTTCCTCGGCAGGGATCAGCGCGAGTATTCGCGCGCCGTGAGTTCCCAGCGCTGCGTGCGCGCGGGCGGCAAGCACAACGATCTCGAGAACGTCGGATATACCGCCCGTCACCATACGTTTTTCGAGATGCTCGGCAATTTCAGCTTCGGCGATTACTTCAAGCGTGAAGCGATCCACTACGCGTGGAATTTCGTGACCGGCACGCTCGGCATCCCCAAGGATCGGCTCTGGGTCACGGTATTTCGCGAGGACGACGACGCGGAGCGGATCTGGATCGAGGAAATCGGCATCGATCCGACTCGCTGCACCCGCATGGGTGAGAAATCGAACTTCTGGCAAATGGGCGAAACCGGGCCCTGCGGGCCCTGCACCGAAATTTTCTACGACCACGGTGCCGATGTTCCGGGCGGGCCGCCCGGTTCTGCCGACGAAGACGGGGATCGTTACGTGGAGATCTGGAATCTCGTGTTCATGCAATACGATCGGGCCGCGGACGGCAGTTTGACGCCGTTGCCGAAGCCCTCGGTCGATACCGGCATGGGTCTCGAGCGCGTCGCCGCCGTCATGCAGGGCGTGCACAGCAATTACGACATCGATCTGTTCAAGGCCTTGATCCGCGCCGCGGCCGCGGCCACGGGCACGCAAGACCTGCAGTCCTCGAGCCTGCGCGTCATTGCGGATCACATTCGCGCGAGCTGCTTCTTGATCGTGGACGGTGTGGTGCCGTCCAATGCCGGACGCGGCTACGTGCTGCGACGAATTATTCGCCGCGCGATTCGCCATGGTTACAAGCTCGGGCAACACCAGCCGTTTTTCTACACGCTCGTGGCGAGTCTCGTGCATGAGATGGGGGGCTATTACACGGAACTCGTCACCGCGGAACCGCGCATCGCACAAATCCTCGAACAGGAAGAGCATCGCTTCGCCGAAACGCTCACGACCGGCATGGCGCTGCTCGATGCGGAGACCGTCAAATTGACCTCGACGGTCATTCCCGGCGAAACGGTGTTCAAGCTCTACGATACCTACGGTTTTCCCGCCGATCTCACGGCCGACGTGGCGCGCGAGCGGGGTCTGTCGATCGACCAGGCCGGTTTCGATGCCGCCATGGAAGCGCAGCGCGAGCGCGCGCAGGCGGCGAGCAAATTCGGCACCGACCTGCGCGACTCGGTCAAACTCGACAGTAAGACTCAATTTTCCGGCTATGACCGACTTGTGGACACCGGCTCCGTGACCGCCCTGATCGTGCACGGCGCATTGACGCCGGTGCTGCGAGCTGGCCAGGCAGGGGAAGTCGTGCTCGATCAGTCGCCGTTCTACGCGGAGAGCGGCGGTCAGATGGGCGATGCCGGCCTGCTGGTCGGCGACACCGCGCGCTTTGTCGTCTCGGACACGCAAAAGAGCGGCGGGGCGCACCTTCACATCGGCGTGCTCGAAGCGGGCGAGCTTCGAGTCGGTGACCGGATCGAGGCCCGCGTGGCCGAGGACCGGCGGTTGGCCCTCGCGGCGAATCATTCGGCAACGCACTTGCTGCACGCTGCACTGCGTCAGGTGCTCGGCAAGCATGTGCAGCAAAAGGGCTCGCTGGTGGCGCCCGAGCGACTGCGGTTCGACTTCTCGCACACTCAGGCAATGACCCGGGATGAAATAAGTCAAGTCGAACGTCTCGTCAACGACGCGATTCGCGCCAATGCCGCGGCCGACACTCGGGTCATGCCGTTCGATCAAGCCGTCACCGCCGGTGCCATGGCATTGTTTGGGGAAAAGTACGAGAGCGACGTGCGGGTGCTGTCCATCGGTTCCTTTTCCATGGAATTGTGCGGTGGCACACATGTGGCACGAGCCGGGGACATTGGCCTGTTCAAGATCGTCAGTGAATCCGGCGTCGCGGCCGGCGTGCGGCGAGTCGAAGCCGTGACGGGTCGCGCGGCGTACGAGTGGGTGGTCGACACCGATCACCGGCTGCGCGAGATTGCCGCGTTGGTACGCGGCGGTCGTGACGACGTCGATGACAAGGTCAGGGAAATCATCGATCGTGCCCGGCGCCTGGAAAAAGAGGTGCAGCAGCTCAAAGCGAAACTCGCGAGCGGCCAGGGCGGCGATTTGGCCGCGCAGGCCACGGAAGTCGGCGGAATCAGGGTTTTGGCGGCCCAAATCGACGGGGCCGACGCAAAGGCTCTGCGCAGCGCAGTCGATGATCTCAAGGCCAAATTGGGTTCGTCGGTGATCGTGCTTGCGTCGGTGCTCGACGGGAAAGTCGTTCTCGTGGCCGGGGTGTCCGCCGATTTGTCGACCCGCGTGAAAGCCGGCGACATCGCGGGAATCGTCGCCGCGCAGGTGGGCGGCCGGGGTGGCGGTCGGGCGGATTTCGCACAGGCGGGTGGCACGCAACCCGACAATCTTCCGGGCGCCCTGAGCGGGGTGGAGGCTCTCGTGCGCAGCCGTTTGGCGAACTGATTTTTTTTATTCTATACGTAACAAGTAGCAACATTGCTTAGGCGATTCTTGTATTCTTGAGCGCGTCACTCAAGATTTCCTCTGGGCACTCGATAACTTGCTGACCAAGTCGAACGAATGCCTATTGGCGTTGCCGTACATACCTGACATATGTACGTTTCGACTGCGCCAAGGAAGCTAGGAGCCAAGGTATGTTGATATTGACCAGACGCGTCGGCGAAACCGTGATGATAGGCAATGAGGTCACCGTCACAGTGCTGGGGGTCAAGGGCAATCAGGTCCGCATCGGCGTCAATGCGCCGAAGGACGTCGCTGTGCACCGTGAAGAGATTTACGAGCGTATCAAGCGCGAAGAAGACGGCGAGCCGCAGACTGCGCACACGCCGGCCAAAGTCACCAACCACGAGTAACCGCGGCGCCGAGCGCCTCGAGTCTCCATTCCAGCTTTACCGCACGATACCTGGACGGGTATCATCCGCCGCGTCCGCGAGCGGGCGTGGATCCGTTGGAGAGGTGGCCGAGTGGTCGAAGGCGCGCCCCTGCTAAGGGCGTATGGGTCAAAAGCCCATCGAGGGTTCGAATCCCTCCCTCTCCGCCAAGTCCTCGAGGTCATACGACCCACACAATCCACCGTTTGAAGCCGCGACGGGCCTGTTCGCCAGCAATGGCGCGACGTTTCGCCTGTGTTAAGATGCGCGCCCGCTTTGGCTAGGGCCCTTTGCAGCGCAGGAGCCCCGTCATCGCGGAGTGTCTTCTTGCATTGCGCCCGTAGCTCAGTTGGATAGAGCGCCTGGCTACGAACCAGGAGGTCGGGAGTTCGAATCTCTCCGGGCGCACCAATTAACTCTGCCAAGAAAACGTTTGCAGACGCCTGACATTCGACGTGTCAATTCGAACTCCCGACAGACAAACAAGGGAGTTCGACGCCAGCGCCGCGCAGCGGCGATGGCGGTCGCCGGAGCGCA
>Ga0116229_10010691_pt1 | contig 13713 bp, 9 predicted proteins | sample S1TSphgellanicum_3_FD_87313 | JGI IMG/M metagenome (GOLD analysis project Ga0116229, IMG submission 87313) | Host-associated microbial communities from peat moss isolated from Minnesota, USA - S1T2_Fc - Sphagnum magellanicum MG | ecosystem: Host-associated > Plants > Peat moss > Unclassified...
CGTCGTCATCCAGACGTCGTCCGCGTGGCTGACGACATGCTTCAGCGCCTCTTCGAAAGGACGGATGCGGTGGCTCTGGCTGACAAGGTAGGCATGCAGCGGAATGCACATCACCGTCCCCGACCGCGCTCCCTCCTCGAGAAGCTGATCGAAGTGCCGCTTTAGGACGTCTGCATAGCGCCAGGGCGTCATGGCCAGGGCGCCGTAGGTGATGACGTCGTTGACCTCCAGGGAATAGGGCATCGACATCAGTTGGCCGGTCTTGGTCTTGATCGGCTGCGGCTGGTCGTCCTGGAAGAGATCGCAGGTGTACCAGAAGTCGTATTCGGCCAGAAGGTCGAAGGTCCGCTCGGTGTGGGTCAAGGCCGGAGCGAGATAGCCGCGGATGCGCTTGCCCGTGGCCGCTTGCACAGACTTGATGGAGTCCTCGATCAGCGCCCGCTCCTGCGCTTCGTCCATGCCGTAGGAGTAACGCGTATTGTAGACGCCGTGACTGAAAAACTCCCAATTTCGGGCGTTGCAGGCCTCTATGATCTCCGGGTGGTGGTCGATCAGGCCGATAGAGAGGGAAATCGATCCCCGCAGTCCATATTTGTCCAAAAGCTCCATCAGCCGCCAGTGACCGACCCGGTTTCCCCAATCACGCTGGGAGTATCCCACCACGTCCGGCGCGGGTTTGGGCCAGCCGGGGCGCTGGGGATTCACCGGCGGCGCGTACTCGTAATATTCAATATTGGGCGCAATCCAGAAGGCCAACTTCTTGCCGCCCGGCCAGGCGATCTTAGGTCGGTCGCGATAGGGCCAGTAGTCATAGAGGTTGGGATCGGCCTGCATGGTCGCGCGCTCCGAATAGAGGGCCGACGCCCATCAGACGGCTTATCAGAGCGGGCAGGTCGGGCCGCATCAAGATGATCGTCCGAGGTGACCGGCCATCGGACAGATGATCTGGGGCTATATCATTCGCCGCCACCCCTGGGGCAAGCTTCAACTCGCCACCCCGTCATCCGTCCTACAGGTTCGCGTGTCCGCCCCTGATCAAACGCTTTACGAGAAGCTATGGTCGTCCCATGTGGTGCGGGACTACGGCGACGGGGCGGCGCTTGTCTATATTGATCGGCAGTTGCTGCATGAGGTGTCGAGCCCGCAGACCTTCGAGGGGATGAGGGTCTCTCGCCGGCCCGTGCGCCGGCCGGCCACGCACCTGACCGTGGTGGATCACGCCGTGCCGACCCGGGATCGGGACAAGCCCATCGCCGACCCGCTGGCGCGCGAACAGGTCTCGCTTCTGGCCGCCAATGCGCAAGAGTTCGGGCTAAGCCACTTCAGCCTCAAAGATCCCCGACAAGGCATCGTCCACGTCATCGGGCCGGAGCTGGGCTTCACCTTGCCGGGCATGACGCTGGTGTGCAGCGACAGCCACACCTCCACCCACGGGGCCTTCGGCGCCTTGGCCTTCGGCATCGGCGCCAGCGAGAGCGAAGCGGTGCTGGCCACCCAGACCCTCCGCCAGACCCGCGCCAAGACCATGAAGGTCTGCATCACCGGACGCCTGTCCAGGGGCGTGGGGGCGAAGGACCTGGTCCTGGCCTTGATCGGGCGACTGGGGTCTGCGGGCGCGGTGGGCCACGCCATCGAGTACGCCGGCGAGGCGGTCCGGCGCATGTCGATGGAAGCGCGCATGACCCTTTGCAACATGTCCATCGAGGCGGGTGCGCGGACGGGCCTGATCGCGCCGGACGAAACAACCTTCGCCTATCTGGACGGGCGGCCGATGGCGCCCAAGGGTGAGCTTTGGAAGGCCGCCTTGGCGCACTGGCGCACCCTCTTCAGCGATCCGGACGCGGCGTTCGACAAGACCGTGACCTTGGAGGCCTCGACCCTGGCGCCGCAGGCCACCTGGGGCACCAGCCCCGACCAGACCGCGCCGGTGAACGCCTGCACGCCCGATCCCGCGTCGGCCGAGACCGAGGCCGATAGGCGCAAGATCGAGCGGGCCCTGGCCTATATGGGTCTCGCCCCTCGAACGCCCCTTTCGGAGGTGGCCATCGACAACGTCTTCATCGGTTCGTGCACCAACGGCCGGATCGAGGACCTGCGCGCCGCCGCTGGCTTGATCAAGGGGCGCCGGATCGCGCCCCACGTGACCGCCATCGCCGTGCCGGGCTCAGGGCAGGTGAAGCGTCAGGCTGAGGCCGAGGGGCTAGACCTGATATTCCTCGACGCAGGGTTTCAGTGGCGGGATGCCGGATGCTCCCTTTGCGTCGCCATGAACAACGACCGCCTTCCCGCCGGCGCGCGTTGCGCGTCGACCTCAAACCGCAACTTCGAGGGTCGCCAGGGCGTCGGCGCGCGCACGCATTTGATGAGCCCGATCTCGGCCGCCGCCGCGGCCATCGCCGGCCATATCGCCGATCCTAGGGACTATTTGTAGGTCGTGGAAAGCTTCAGCCGTCTGACCGGTCGCGCCGCGCCTCTCCGTGCGGCCAATGTGGACACGGACATCATCTTTCCGGCGCGGTTTCTCCTGATCACCTCAAAAAGAGGACTCGGCCGTTACGCCTTCTACGAATGGCGATACGGCCCGGATGGAAAAGCCCGTCCCGATTTCGTGCTCAACCGACCGGAATTCGAGGGCGCAGAGATTTTGGTCGCTGGCGACAATTTCGGCTGCGGCTCCAGCCGCGAGCAGGCCCCTTGGGCGCTGCGCGACCTCGGCGTCCGATGCGTGATCTCAACCAGTTTCGGCGAGATTTTTTTCGCCAACTGCTTCAAGAACGGCATGTTGCCCGTTGTGGTGACCCCCGACCAGCTTCAGGCGCTGATGGCCGACGCCGAGGCCGGCTCTCCCATCGAGGTTGACCTAAAGGCGCAGGAGGTGCGACGCCGCGACGGCGGCTTTATCTCGTTCCCGGTCGAGCCCTGGCGTCGGGACGCTCTCCTGCACGGGTGGGACGAGATCGCCATCGTGCTGAACCAAGACGGCGACGCCATCGCCGCGTTCGAACAAAGCCAGCGCGCCGCGAAGCCCTGGCTCTATCACGGAGAGTAGAGTGGCTGATCCGATCATCCGCCAAAAGCTGGCGCGTAAAGAGTTCTTCGTGGCGCCAGGGATGCAGGACATGGTCGCCACCGCCATCGCCAACAAGGTGGGCTTCGACATCGTCTACGGCACCGGCTACTGGCTGACCGCCTCGGCGTCGGGCCTGCCGGACGCGGGCATCGCCACCTACACCCAGATGCTGGACCGGATGGCGACGCTGGTGAAGACCTCCAACGCCGCCGTGATCGCCGACGCCGACACCGGTTATGGCGGGCTCCTGAACGTGCATCACACGGTGAAGGGCTACGAGGCGGCCGGGGTCACCGTGATCCAGCTCGAGGATCAAGAGTTCCCCAAAAAGTGCGGCCACACGCCCTTCAAGCGGCTGATCCCGCTGGAGGACATGGTGGAGAAGGTCAAGGTCGCCGCCGACGCCCGGCAGGACAAGCACAACTTTCTCATCATCGCCCGCACCGACGCCCGCCAGAGCGAGGGGTTGGACGGGGTGCTGAAGCGCCTGGACGCCTACGCCGCCGCCGGCGCGGACATCCTCTTCCCGGAAGCCCTCGCCTCTCAGGAGGAGATGAAGACCGCCTGCGCCGCGTTCACGAAGCCCTGCATGGCCAATATGGCGGACGGCGGGCTGACGCCGATCCTGCCGGCCAAGGTGCTGGAGGACCTCGGCTACGCCTTCGCCATCTTCCCCTCCATGACCAGCCTCGTCGCCGCCGCCGCCATGGAGAAGGCCCTCATCGCCCTGAAGACCAAGGGCGACTACGCCGACATCCCCATTTTCGACTTCAAGGAATTCTGCGGCCTGATCGGCTTCCAGGAGGTCTGGGACTTCGAGAAGAAGTGGGCGAAGTAGGGAGTTCCGGCATGAAGATCACCGCCGCCGTCCTCGATAAGATCGGCGCCACAGGGCCGTTCGCAGTCAGCAAGCCCCTGCGCCTCGCGGAACTGGAGCTCGACGAGCCGCGGCCGGGCGAGCTTCTGGTCAAGATCGACGCGGCGGGGCTCTGCCACTCCGACCTCTCGGTGGTGAACGGCGACCGGCCGCGCCCCACCCCCATGGCCCTCGGCCACGAAGCCGCCGCCACCGTGGTGCGCGCCGGCGATCCGGACAGCGCCTATAAGCCCGGCGACCGGGTAGTGCTGGCCTTCCTGCCCGCCTGCGGCGAGTGCGCCGATTGCGGCGCCGGTCACGGCTATCTCTGCGCGCCAGGCGCCGCCGCCAACGGGGCGGGCCGGCTCCTGCGCGGCGGTCATCGGCTGAGGGAAGACGCGGGCGAGGTCTATCACCACCTGGGCGTCTCCGCCTTCGCCACCTATGCGGTGATCGACCAGCGCTCGGCGGTGAAGGTCCCCTCAGACATCCCGCCGGAGATCGCCGCCCTGTTCGGCTGCGCTGTCTTGACGGGCGTCGGCGCGGTGCTGAATACCGCCGCCGTGCGCCTGGGCGAGAGCGTGGCGGTCTATGGCCTGGGCGGCGTCGGCCTCTCCGCCATTCTCGGCGCCGTCGCGGCCGGGGCGCAGCCGATCGTCGCCATCGATCCAGTGCCCGCCAAGCGCGCCCTGGCCCTGGAGCTCGGCGCCACCATCGCCGTCGATCCGGCCGAGGCGCATGACGCCATCGTGGAAGCCACCAAGGGCGGCGCGGACGTGGTGATCGAGACCGCCGGCAAGGCCGCGGTGCTGGCGGCAGCTTACAAAGCCACGCGCCGGGGCGGCCGCACGGTCAGCGTCGGCCTGCCCAACCCGGCGGAGATGCTGTCGATCCCCGCGGTGTCTCTGGTCGCCGAGGGCAAGACCCTGATGGGCAGCTATATGGGCTCCTCCATTCCCGCCCGCGACATTCCCCGCTACATCGCCCTCTGGCGCGCAGGACGTTTACCGGTGGATCGGCTTTTGACATCCGTGAGCCCGCTCAGCGCGATCAACGGACTGCTCGACCAACTCGCCAGTGGAAACGCGATCCGCCAGATCGTCTTGCCTTAGCGCGACCAAACCGCAGGATTTCTTATGATGCTTGGCCAAGACGACGCCTTGAAGGGCGTCCCGAACCGCCTGTTCATCGCTGGACGCTGGTGTGACGCCCAAAACGGCTCGACCCTGGAGGTTGAAGATCCCGGTACCGGAGAACCCCTAGCCGCGGTGGCCGACGCCGGCGCCCCCGACGCGATCTTGGCTATGGACGCCGCCTCCAAGATACAAGCGTCCTGGGCCGCGACGCCGCCGCGTCGGCGCAGCGAAATTCTCACCGAAGCTTGGTGCCGAATGCTTGCGGCCGAAGAGCAACTCGCCACCGTCATGACCCTGGAGATGGGCAAGTCGCTGGAGGAATCCCGGGGCGAAGTGAAGTACGCCGCCGAGTTCCTGCGCTGGTTCGCAGAGGAGGCGGTGCGGATAGACGGACGCTACGCCCTGGCGCCGGACGGATCGGCGCGCCTCCTCACCATGCGCCAGCCCGTCGGGGCCTGCATCCTGGTCACGCCCTGGAACTTTCCCCTCGCCATGGGCACGCGCAAGATCGGCCCCGCCGTCGCCGCAGGCTGCACCATGGTGGTCAAGCCGGCCAAGCAGACGCCGCTATCCATGCTGGCGCTCGCCCGCATTTTCCAGGAGGCCGGACTGCCGGACGGGGTGCTGAACGTCGTCACCAGCAAGACCGCAGCAAACGTCGTCGCCGCCTGCATGGATCACCCGGCCGCTCGCAAATTATCATTCACCGGATCGACCGCTGTGGGTCGACAGCTGGCCCAGCAGGCGGGACAGCGCCTTCTTCGCGTCTCCATGGAGCTGGGCGGCGACAATCCCTTCCTGGTCTTCGAGGATTGCGATCTTGACGCCGCGGTGGAGGGCGCGATGCTCGCCAAAATGCGCAATATCGGCGAGGCCTGCACGGCGGCCAATCGGTTCCTGGCGCATCGCTCCGTGGCCGCCCCGTTCGCCGAAAAGCTCGCCGCCAAAATGGACTTGCTAACCCTTGGCCACGGTTTGTCGGGCGCCGCCGTGGGGCCCCTCATCGACGCCAACGCTCGCGACGGGGTGGACCGGCTGGTGCAAGGGGCGCGGCGCGGCGGGGCGCTTGTTTTGACCGGCGGTGAAGCGCTTCCTGGGCCGGGCTACTTCTACAAACCCACGGTTCTCACCAACGTGCCGGACGACGCGGAGATCAACCGTGTAGAGATCTTCGGCCCCGTCGCTCCGGTGCGCGCATTCGACTCCGAGGAGGACGCCTTGGCTCTCGCCAACGCTTCAGACGTGGGTCTTGCCGCCTATGTCTACAGCAAAGACCTATCGCGCTCGCTTCGGGTGGTCGAGCGTCTGCAGGTCGGCATGGTGGGCGTCAACCGTGGGATCGTCTCCAATCCCGCCGCGCCCTTCGGCGGCGTCAAGGCCTCCGGCATGGGCCGCGAAGGCGGGCGGGAAGGCATAGACGAGTATTTGTCGCTCAAATACGCCGCTATCGCACTTTAGAACCGCGGTGAGCGCTCTTTGGCGATAGCCCTTCGGATTTTAGGAACTACAGCCTGTCTAAACGCCAATGGGCCCGCCCTTTCGGACGAGCCCACCGGTCATGCTGGCGGCCGAATGAACGACCGCAAGATCAACTCCATTTAGAACTTGTCGGAGATCCTGAAGCCGAAGTCGCGAGGATTGGGAGCTCCTGCGATGACGCCTTGGTAGGCTTCGCTGAAGAAGTGCGTCGGATCAGGGAAGCGCACGGCATAGTCCCAGTTCTTATCGTCGAGCAGGTTGGTCACGAACGCCTCAAACGTCAGATCCCCCTTGGTGACGCCGGCGGACAAATTGACCCGGGCGAAGCCTGAGATCTGAGCGATGTTGGTGGCTTCCACGTACTCGGAGCTTTGGAAGGTCACAACGCCGTGGGCGTACCAATCATAGTCTCCGAAGAGGTGGTCCTTATAGGTGCTGTCCACCGAACCTTGGAATTCAGGCACAAGGTCGATGCGCTTGCCGTTTTGGGACGGAACGTTGCCGCTGGTGAAGGCCGCGCCCCAGCTATTGTCATAATAATTCTTCCGGATCGCATCGGTCCAGTTGAACGCCGTGTGCGCCGTCCACTGGGGGGTGATCCGAACAGTGCCCTCGAACTCGATCCCCTGGATATGGTTGTTGGAGACGGAGAAGGCGCCGGCCCCGCCGCCGGGAAGGGGGCAAGCGGTGCTTACACCCACGGTGGGAAGGGTGGAGCAGCCAGCGGGGTTGAAGAGGAACGTCTCGACCAGGGCGTGATCCCAGAATTGATTATAGTAATCAACACTGAAGAAGACGCGGTTTTGGAGCAGGGCTTGCTTCCAGCCGATTTCCCAAACGTGGATGGTCGGATCGAGCGTATAGGCTCCACCGGCGCCGATCGAAGACAGGTACGCCTTGGTGTAACTGTCGCCATTAATATAGGAGGTTTGGAGTTGCGGCGGCTGGACGCCCTCTGAATAGCTAAGATAGACATTGGTGTCCCTGCTGGGATGATACTTCAGGATCACTCGGGGCAGGGTATGATCGTAGCTGATCTGCGCCGGCGTCGTGGTCCCGCCGCCTTCGAGCGAATTATCGGCGATCGTGTCGCGTTGCTGCCGTATTTCGCCGGTGAGGGTCAAATAGGACGTGATGTCATATTCGAGCGAGCCGTAGACCGCCTCGGTTTCATCTTTTTCGTTGGTCGGACCGGAGTTAGCAAACACGCCAAAGAAATCGCCATCATAGGTCAGCTGATAGACCGACCTGAAGTAATTGGCGCCGATGACCAAGCGCAGTGGCTGACTGGCGCTGGTCAAAATCCGAGCGTCAGCATCGAAATCGCGCGTGATGAACGGCAGGGCGGTCGTGAACACGTTGTTGGGCGTGTGGTCCGAACTCGAAATGTCCAAAGACTGTTGTTCGTTGTAGCCGACGTTGAACTGGAAGGTGGCGTCATAGGGCAGCTTCGCGCCGCCCGAAAGCGAGCCTTGCAGATTGTCACGCACCAACCCGTCTTTGTCTTCATGCGGAACCTTGTCGAGCAAGATGCCGGGCGCGCCATAAAAGTTGTTGGTGGCGATATCGGTCAGCAGCGCCTGGGGAATGACCGTGCCGCTAAGCACGCTCTTGAGGTTCACCTGCCCGGCCGACGGAATTCCATTGCATAGGTAAGGGTTCACCATGCCGGGGCAGGCCGCGCCGTAGGTGGCCCCAGAAATGAATGCGTCCGCCGCGCCCGAGTCGTCGTCGTGTGAATAGTGCACGCGCGCTCGCAACCACACGTCCGAGGTCGGGGTGGCGTAGAGAACGGCCGTGATCCCCTTGGTGTCCTGTTCGCCCAGCGGACCCCCGTCGGCGGCTTTATACTGTTCGCCTTGGTGCAGGAGTTCGCCGGTGAGGCGACCGGTCAAGAGGCCAGGAATGATCGCGCCCTCAACCGATGCGACGTCGTCATAGGAGCCCTTGTCCGAGTAACCGACGGTCGCCTTGGCATGATAATCTTCAGACGGGTTGGACGTGATCAGGTTGACCGCGCCGCCGAAGGTGTTTTTGCCGAAATAAACGTTCTGCGGCCCTTTCAAGACCTCCACTTGCGAAGCGTCGGCCAGGGTCACCGAGGACGCGCCGCCGGAGATGTAGACGCCGTCGACGAACAGGGCGCCGGAGTCGGCCAAACCTGCGCCGTAGTTGCTGGTCATCCCGCGGAAGACCAGGGTCGGGAATTCACGGCCGCCGCCGAAGAAGCTTGCGCCTTGGCTGTTGAAGGTGAAGCCGGCTTCATACTGCAGCGTGTCGAGTCCGGTGATCCCGTCTGCAGCCAGTTGCGAGGGCGAGAAGCTTTGAACGGAGACCGGCACATCGATCAGTTTTTCGGAGCGCGCCCGCGCCGTCACGACCACCTCCGCCGTGCTCGACGTATCGGTCGGGGCGCTTGCTGTCGCCCCCGCGGCCGTTTGAGCGGCGGCTTGTCCCGCGATCGCCACGCCGGAACATAAAGCCAAAAGGGACGTTCCAGTTAATGCGACGCGGCGAACCGCCTCGCTGCACTTCCTATGGCCTCGATGGGCCTTGCTTCTTTCTCGCATTCGATCCCCCTCGGATGTCAAAAACTGCAATGCGCAGCCGCGGGCAGCCTGCAAAATTTCGTTCGCCCGATGTTGTATGGGTACGAAGACTGCTATAGTTAGAGGAACTCATGCGTATGAAGTTGGAAACTTCGAAGTGGGCTGCGCCCGCAATACGGACGGCGTGATTTTTGCCTCCCGCTTACTAAACTTCTTCTGAACATGTAGCTGAAACGACACGGGGGCGATAAGCGGCCGCGTCTAATCGTTCCGCCTATTGCGAAACAGAATCAGCGCCGAGATTGAAATCGCTGGGCCGAGCCCAACGGGGACTTTGTGCTAGGGTTCAGTCACCGAGGGGCGCGGTGAAGTCCATGAACGGTCCGCGCCTGGTGTTGAACAGCCGACACGCCTGAGATCATAAATGGCGCCGGAGCGGCGGCGACATCGACTGTCGACGTCGTCAAGTCCCCATGATCGTCCGTCCCATCGGCGTTCGCGACGTTGACGCGGCGATCATATGCGGCGGAGATATCGTCGGCGAGTTTTTGCAGGATCGGAACGTAGCGTTCCTCCACCTGATGACCCTTCATCGACGCCTTCATATAGCGCATGACGATGCCGCCGACCGCTCGGCCGTCCGCAAACACAGGAACGGCCAGTCCGCCTTCGCGATATTGAGCGAAGCGAATGTGGCAGTATCCCAATCGTCGCGTTTGCTCGAGGACGAAGTCCAGATCGGTGATGGGATCACGCTGCTGCTCCGCCGACGAACTGGTTCGCCGGACGAGATTTAGGATCGATTCCCGAACATCATCTTCGCAAGCGGCGAGATAGCACAATCCAGCGGGCGCATGGAGCATCGGCGTCCTGAAGCCGATGAAGTATCGATCGATCGCCACGGGCGTGTCATGATCGGTGGCGATACGGACCATCATGTCGCAGCCCTGAGGCGTGGCCAAAGCCAACGGCCAGAGAATCTCAGCGCCCACTCGACTAATGAGCGGCTTCGCAAGCTCGACAACAAAGTCCGATTCCCCAAACCCTGAAGATAGTTTTTGGACCATGCTGGTCAGTCTATATATATTGCTGTGAGGCTGTTTTTCAACATAACCTTCGGCAGCTAACGTTTCGAGAAGTCTATAAGAAGTCGTCCTAGGAACACCGATGGCGCAAGCTACTTCAGTAACTGTGGATTCGCCATGGCAATTCAAGTAAGTCAGCGCGCGAAGCGCCTTCTTAAGGGATTTTACTTCCTGCCGCTCGTCCATGATGACCGCCTACATGAAATGAACTTACTGGCCAAATCCGCCTCTAGTTAAGTACTGAATTTCACAACTCTTTTTGGATGGGAGCCGTGAAAGAAAATGACCTATAAATAGATCATTTGGCTTCCACCGCCTGTTGTCAACGGGCGCCCAGCGTTTGGGCGCTGGTCTGGCGAAACTGCGCAGGGGTGCGGCAGCGCGTGCGGTGACGCTCGGAAAAGATGCAGGCTGGATCAACCGATCGGCGCGCTCTTTTCGCACCGGTTCGCCAAACGAGATGTCCCCCGGTCCACAATACGGACATTGACGTCGCCTCCCGCGCAACGGACGCCCATCCGGCTAGACTTTCAGGGTCGGCTGACGAAGAACTTGCATTTGCCAAGGTTTAGACCGCCCGAAATGATCCGTCGTATCATCGTTCCGATGCTCCTCGCCGCCGCCCTTGCGCCATCCGGCGTCTCGGTCGCCGCCTCTCCAGCGCGCGGCAAGCTTCTCTTTCTGCGGTGCGCGTCGTGCCACGACATATCGTCTTCACCCTCGCCCAAAATCGGGCCCAATCTGAAGGGCGTTTTCGGTCGCAAGGTCGCCAGCCTGAACGGCTACCCCTATTCTCCCGCCCTCAAGGCGCAGTCTTTCGTTTGGAACGAACAGATGCTGGACCGTTGGCTTGAAAAACCGTCCGACGTGGCTCCCGGTACGGCGATGGCGTTCGCAGGCCTTCCTGAAAAGGCGGACAGGGATGCGATCATCGCTTTCCTGCGAGATTCCGCTCAGTAGTCCGGCGGCGAGGCGCTGTCGCGTCCGCCATTCGGGCGCGGGCGGCCTTTCATTAGCGTGTTGGGTGGGGGTCTGGTGCACTTGAGTCATCAGCGTTAGGGCCGAGGACTCGTATGGTTAGGCAAATTTCCCGGCGGATGGCGTTAAGCGCCGCTGGGGCGTCGATCGCCGCCACCGCCGCTCCCGCATGGGCGACGGCTTCCGACAAGATCGATGTGCTCATCTTGGGCGCGGGCATGTCCGGTTTGCACGCAGCGCGCATGCTGCAGGACGCAGGGCTCGCCGTGGTCGTGCTGGAGGGGAGCGGCCGGATCGGCGGGCGCGTCTGGACCGCGCGGGACGTGCGGGGGCGTCCCGAATTTGGGGCCGAGCAGATCGGCTTCAGTTATGGACGGGTGCGCGGCAACGCGTCGGACCTCGGCGTCGCCCTGGTTCCGCCGCGCCAGGGCGCCATGGGCGAGACCAGGCTGCCGCAGTCCGCCGTCAGCATCGGCGGCGCGCCGCCCGTGGTGGATTTCGCCCACTCGCCGCTCAACAAATTAGCGCCCGACGAAAAGGCTTTTTCACCTCTCGCCCTCTTCAACCACTACCTTCTGAAGGACGACCCCCTGGTCGATCTTCAAGATTGGCTGAAGCCCGAGTTCAAGCCGATCGACCGCATGTCCCTGCGCCAATACCTGACGCAGAAGGGCGCCTCGCCGGAGGCGCTGCGAATGATGGACGTGAGCGTCCCCGCCTGGACCCTGGACGACGGCGACGCCCTCGATTTCCTGCGGAAGAACCACTACTACATCTGGGACTCCAAGCACGGCCCCTACAGCATCGTGCGCGACGGCACGAGCGCCTTGACCGACGCTATGGCGGCCTCGTTGAAACAGCCGGTGCGGCTCAACAAGATCGTCGCCCGGATCGACGCCAAGCCCCATTCGGTGACGGTGAAATGCGCCGACGGCTCGATCTACACCGCCCAAACCTGCATCAACACCATCCCGCCGCCGGTTCTGAAAGACATCCCCATAGACGGCGCGCTGCCCGCGATGCAGCGCGAAGCATGGCGGCGTCAACGGTCCGATCAGTCCATCCAGATCTGCTTCGAGTTCAAAGAACCCTTCTGGGAGAAGGACGGCCTGCCGCCCAACATGTGGACGGACGGCCCCTTTGAGTTCTTCGCCCATACGCCCTCGGCCACCGAACCGAACGGCGTCCTGCGCGCCTACGTCAACGGCAAGGGCGTCGAGCGCCTCAACGCTATGAGCGCCAAGGATCTCGGCGCGGCGGCGGTGGCGGAGCTGGTGCGCCTGCGTCCCGCCGCGGCGGGCCTGGTCAGCACGGGTCACATCATGAACTGGTCGACCTACCCCTTCACCAAGGGCCACATCGCCTACTTCCAGCCCGGCGACATCGAGCGCTATGGCGAGCTCATCGGCAAGCCGGTCGGCGCCATGTATTTCGCCGGCGAGCACAACTGCCGCGTCAACGCCGGCATCGAGGGCGCCTGCGAAGCGGCGGAGAACGCCGCCATCGCCGTCCTGGAAAAGCTCGGCAAGGGCTGACCCACCACCCTCGTTTTCGCCACCGCCCATCCCAGACGCCAAACCTTGAGGCAATCCATGACCGAAGATGTGAACTCCAAGATCGCCACGCGGCGCGGCGCCCTCGGCCTTGGGGCGGCGTCCCTGGCGCTGGCGGCGGCGAGCGGTTCGGCCGGCAAAGCCGCCGCCCAGCCGGCTCGCATCCCCATCCAGTTCGACGACCCGATATGGAACCGCGAGGCGGCGGCGCGGCTGCAGGCCGACACCACCGGGCGGCAGGTGTTCGGCCACTGCACCGGCGTGGTCTGCGGTGTGAAGCCGGGCGAAGCGGTGCGGCCGATGTTCAATTTCGAGGTCTTCAGCACCATCCGCGTGTTGCGCCAGCCGGACGGCAACTATCAGCGCATGACCAAGGAGGCGATCCTCTACACCGATCCCCAGACCGGCGCCGTCCTGAAGGAATGGGACAATCCCTACACCGGCGAGCGGGTGAAGGTGGTGGACGTGCACAACGATCCCTACAACTGGGTGATCGCCTCCACCGTGCAGCCGCCCGCCATGCCCGGTCGGATTAACGACGGGCAGGCGGTTCCCGGCGGAAAGCCCTACCGTCTGCACTGGTCGGTGCTGGGCCCCGACACCATCCTGATGACCGAGGATGGCCATGCCTACTATCCAAATAAGCTGGACCCGGAAAAGTGGCCGCGTGAGTCAGCGGGCAAGCTGATCCAGACGTCCGAGCTGTTCCGCTATTTCATCAGCAAGGCGGACCTGGAGAACCCCGAGAAGACCTTCGTGCCCGCCAACGGCAGCTGGGTGCGGGTGCAGCCCTGGCTGCCCTGGATGCTGATGGGTCAGGCGCCGGGCCATGTGATGTACGACGGCGTCTTCCGCGCCGACTACACCCCGGACTTCATCCCGGCTCCGGTGCTTGAGCACATCAAGAAATATTATCCCGACTACATGACCGCGCCGACCAAGTGGTACGGCCCGAACTATTCCAGCCTTGAGCACTACGCCATGGAGCAGAAGCCCGCGCCGGTGAA
>Ga0116229_10010692_pt1 | contig 13712 bp, 11 predicted proteins | sample S1TSphgellanicum_3_FD_87313 | JGI IMG/M metagenome (GOLD analysis project Ga0116229, IMG submission 87313) | Host-associated microbial communities from peat moss isolated from Minnesota, USA - S1T2_Fc - Sphagnum magellanicum MG | ecosystem: Host-associated > Plants > Peat moss > Unclassified...
AATTGCCAATATCTAATAAAAGTGTGCTTAATGGCTGCTCGCTCTGGCATCCATTGAACTATAATAAAAATTATGGCAATGTAAAAAGCATTGAAAATTTCCAATATTCTAAATAAAATTTCAAAAAGAAAAAGAAAAAAGGCCCAACCCAACTCTTTCAGTTGTTGAGAAAGAGACAGGATGAGTGTACCTAAGTCCAAAAACCCCAAAAAAAATAAAATAAAAAATAAAATAAAATTTAGAACACTAATATATATTATTCTCCGCCGTGCCGCGTCTGTATTTCACTCTTTCTCCACTCTGTTGGAGTAAACAGACCATGATGGGATGGATGGATGACCGGACGAATGGACGGACAGATGACAAAACAGATGGATGAAATGATGCTTCACGACGTCCTTTACTATATGTAATGTAGTGAATGTAAAAACAATAATATCCTTGCATTGATTGGTAGGCCAGGCCAAAGAAAGATGATTGTAAACCTGGCAAACTTTATTGCAGAAAATGACAAATGGAACCCAAAGCCCACATGACTTAGGAGCTTGTTTTAATAGCAGACAGCCAATAGTATAACACCCTTCATCATCAAGAAATGGGTCCTATTTAATTTCCCCCTTTTTTTTTCCAGAAAATACCGAGGTGGGGAATTTCTATTTCAAACCTATATTTTATCATAATAATAATAATTAATTGCAACAATTTTTTAAAAAATTTCACAAAAGGGTGGGTTTTGTTGAATGTTTCAAGTTAGACTTTTGGTTTTAAATTATCTTATTATTATTATTATTATTATTATTATTTGTTCTTTTTGGAGTTGCAAGTACCCTACCCATCAAGAAAGAAAGAAAGAAAGAAAGAAATAAATAAATAAAGGAAGCTTTGTTGAAGATTTCAAAATCTAAAGTAATTACATTATTATAATGAATTATAGTTTCTTTCTTTGTATAAAATTTCTGAACTTGGAAAAAAAACCATCACTCAAAGAAGGTTTGTTGAAGATTTCAAGTCTACAGTAGTGTGGACTATATATGGTTAGACAAGGGTCAGCTTCCACATTAAACAGATGAATAATTATTTATTTTGAAAAAATTAAAAATTAAAAATTATTAATTTTATTTTATAAAATTTTTATTAAAATTTTTATTTGTTACAATTGTCTACTATGAGATTGCCACATGAGCAGTGAAATTATTATTCATATTTGTATCCCAGGTGATAATTTGGATGGTTTTCAACACCTCAAACTTCATATTTTCATTTCAATATTTAATGGATTAATTAAACTGACCCTAGGGTAAGGTTAGTAGGTAGTACCTTGGCAACAGTAATTATATTATTTGTAAGAAACTGTTGAAAATTTCCAAAAAAATTACTTCTTTTCAAAAACCAAAAGTTTGTGCAGGAAAATAAAAGAATCGTTTAAAATTCTATATATATATATGTATATATATTTACCAACATGAAATCTCCAAAATTAATTAATTACTTAATTAATTAATTGACAGACATGTGTTAAAGCTTGCCCCTATTGGTAATTAAATTGGTCTTTTAAAAAATTAAAAAAAAATTTTTCTGTAGAGATTCTGAAGTTGCAAAATCTCACTGAACAAATCTCAAAGCTCTGTTGAACACTTGGATTTTTCTGGGGTATTGTTTTTTTGTATTTATCGAGATTTTAAAGTTCCCAAAAAAAAAAAAAAAAAAAAAAAAAACTAGTTACCCATCTTCACAAACTTGGTCTGTAAAAGAATTCTCCAATCTGTGTTTTTTTTCTTTTGCTTTTGGGTTACTTTCTTGTTGAAGAGATATTCTGAAGTGGTTGCAAAATTACACTAACCATCTCTTGGTGAAAGCTTTCTTCTGTTCAAGATTTCCTAGAGTAGTCTGCTTTTGTTGTTGTTGTTGTTAGATTCTGAATTAGTTGCAAACCACACGGGCCGCTGGATTTCTCTGTTTTTTACTTGGAGAGATTTGCAGTGCAGTGCAATTTCATGTGCATCAGCAGTGCAATTTCATGTGCAATTTCATGTGCATCAGCAGTGCAATTTCATGTTTGTTGTGCAACAGTATCATTGTCTCCTAATTTTGGCAAAGTTCTGGTGCGGTGCCTAAGTTGAGCTTGCAAGCCCAGAACACAGAGAGAGAGAGAGAGACACACACACACACACACACATACACACAGAGGGAGAGGGTGGTGGAGAAACACCTATGTGTCTGGGGTTGTTGGAATTCTCTGGCTAGTTTTCAGGCTACAGAATCTCTGGGTTGCTGCTGTTGCAGTAGGTGCTGGGTTCGTGAATTTGGTGTTGAGAGCACAAGTATGCATGCAAGCATACATGGTGGTGACCGTCTTCCTCCGCTTCTAGGGCTCAGAATTCGAAGATTTCGTCGGTTGCTGGGTAGCGTTGAAAATCCATCTCCGAGCCTCCTGTTTTCGAAATATGATCTCTGATGGTGCTGCTGCAGGGAGGAGGAACATCTCGGAACATCTCGGAACATCTCAAATTTGCATAAGCCTTTTGGTTTCGTTTTACAAACGATTGGTGAAGTTTTTTGCTGGTGAATCTTTGAGAGACAGTAGTAGACGTAGTAGGAGCAGCAGCATCATGCTCTTGTTATAGATTCCCGGGGGTTCTGGAGAATTGGCAGGGCATATGAGCTGCAGGCAAACTGCTGCTTTGTACCAGGAAAAAATAAATTAAACCAAGGATTTGGGTTGTGGCGGGTGATGCTGATGGCTTCGGAGCAACTGGGAAATGCAGCAAGCTGGATTGGCAAGCTGGAGTTGATGTGGCCAGACTGGGAGAAGGAGAGCTATCCGGAAGTTCGAGACCTGGCTCTGATACCTCTCTTCGCCATCTTCTTCCCCACCCTGCGGTTCTTCCTAGACAAATTTGTTTTTGAGGTTGGTGACATATTGTTCTCTCAACCCCCCTTGTTTGTTTGTTATCTTTTCTTTTCTGTTTGGATTGGAGACCCACCCAAGCTGCTGAGACAACTACTTGATCTTCTCTTCAATTGATGGCCCATGGTTTGAATCCTTGGATCATAACCAAATCCAAAGCACCCATGTTGTCCGACAAAACTGAAAGACTCTCCGGAGTATTTTGGGCATTTGGGCAGTACTCATCTGAAATCTGGTGCCAAGTGATGGGATCATATATCATACCTTTCTTCTCTAGCACTCTAGTCTGTTCCATGATTTTCTGTTGTAATCATTATCACACTTTTTAGTTTCCAATCAAGTATGCCATAAGAAGAAAATTCCCACTCTGCAGCTGGACTTTTGGAATTGAAGCTTGAACTCACTGTGAATTGAACTCTCAACTTGTCAACTGCAGCCAGTTGGAAAGCGGTGCATCAATGAAAAAAATGCAAATTTCAGAAAAGGTGCATTGAAAGCTGATTTTGACAGGGCACAAAAGAAGCTCACAAAGTTCAAGGAGTCAGCCTGGAAGTGTTTATATTTTTTTTCAGCTGAGGTCTTTGTGTTGGCAATTACATACAATGAGCCCTGGTTTACGGACTCAAAGATGTTCTGGGTTGGACCTGCTGAACAGCAATGGCCACATTTGATGACAAGGTGATGTGTTTTGTTTCCAAATGTCCCAGTTTCCGTCCTTCAACCATCATCATTTGAGGAAGTCATCAGTGGGGTTTTTGTGCTTCAAAGGATATGTTCAAGTTGGCACCAGGACCAACAACTGCAATGCTCTTGGAGGCTTGCTACCGTCATAGGCTTATATGCTTGTTTGCACTTATGGCTCAGGAGCTGATGAAGTCAGTGGGGAAGAATGAGCAGCTGTCACTGACAGTTAGTTACCTTCAAATATGCTGTTTTTTGGAGTTTTTCTTTGTCTGGAATCTCATGGATAATATGCTTGTCAATCTCAAGTTCATTTCCTTTCCTGAACTGTGTCTGCATATTGGTGGGATTGGGAGCAGGCTCAAGCTGAAAGTTTTGTATGGCTTTGCTGGGGGATTCTATTCATACAGCATCTTTGCTCTGATATTCTGGGAGACACGACGTTCAGATTTTGGTGTCAGTATGTCACACCACATTGTTTCTGTTTTCCTTATTGTCTTCTCTTACCTTGCCAGGTTTTCCTCTCATCCTCTTCCCACTTCCAGTCCCCCCACCAGCAGGGTTTGGGGAGGTTTTTTTAGTGTGATCTGTTAAGTATGCTCTCTTGTGTTGAGAACTAGTTTTTCATGTTCAGATAATATTATCTTTGTTCAGGTTCCCTTCCATTATCGCTTGGCTATGGTGGCACAGGTTTGCACGTGTGGGTTCAGTGGTTCTGGCAATACATGATGCCAGTGACGTGTTTCTAGAGATAGGGAAGCTTACCAAGTACTATGGCTTGGAGATTGTACCAAGCATTGCGTTTGTGCTCTTTGCACTGCAATGGCTTCTTCTTCGCCTCATCTACTTCCCATTCCATGTCATCTGGAGCACTAGGTATGCCTACCACAAGTGTACTTAATTTCTCCTGGTCTGTGGGCAGTTGTATTTTGATGGTGGATTGTCTGTAACTCTGTTATAACATCTCTTAAATGTGACTACTGACATGACACACCAGAAAATGATATGTAAATTGCAGAACTATAAGAAAATTATGTCGGAACTGTTACTGTGATTTCTACTATTCCACCAAGAAGTCACGCTTATGGAACTTTTATGGTAGGTAAAAATGTATAGGAAATTGACAAGTACTTTTGTTTGTATGGGGTTCTGTGAAGTTATGAGGTACTCCAAGTACTGGACATTGGGAGCTACAAGCACGGCCCAGTGCTTTACTACATATTCAACACATTGCTGATCACCTTGTTTGTGATTCATATCTACTGGTGGATTCTCATATTTCGGATGCTTGTTAAGCAAGTTGCAGCCCGAGGCAGAGTCTCAGATGATGTCCGCTCTGGTACTACTACTCCTTCTGCCTGTCTACATTGTGATGTTGTGATCTTACTGTAATTGTTGTGTCACAATTCACAAATATCGGTGCTCTTTGACCCATTTGAAAATTGGCAAATGTCAGATGATGATGATGACGATGAAGACACTGGCAAAGAGGATTGAGACAATCAAGGAATGTGCAAAGCAACACAGTATTATTTTACCTGTTCAAGAAGTTAATTGAGCTTCAATGGTTGGACACCCACCCACCATTTTGGGCAGGACTGAATTCATTCTCCCCCTATTTTTTGTGCATTTAAATTTCTCTTGGGAAAATCAAAACTCTTTCTGAGTTGTTATTGTGCAGTTAAGAGTGCTGGACATTTTGAATGCATAGTTATTTGTGAAGTCATGCACTCTGCAAGCCAATCGATGAAGGGCGTTGTTCATATTTAGTTTTCCAACTGAAGGAATTTTTGTTCAGTCAGGTACATTGCTTGAAATTGAGAGCAAGTTTCAGCTTTCTGCTGTCAAGAGTGTTTGAAGCCTGTGGCACAGACTAGTGTGTTTGCATCCACACCAGAAGATGCAAACTTAAGGTCAGATATCTCTATACATCATCCTCACTCAAAAATGCAAATTCTAAAGGCAGATATGCACATGTATATCTGATTATCCCACAGTTTAGAAAGGAGTGTTTGAGTTTGGATCTTGCCGTGGGTGTTAATGTTTAACCCTGCAAGTAAAGGGCTTTGGGTAGGCATGTGATGTTATTATATGGCTACCAAGAAGATTGAAAATGGGTATTTCCCCATCTTTCTTACCACAGTGTTGAACCTGGGGACGTTCAAGAGTTAATTGGTACCCGCCAGCTCCACAGCATCCAAGCTCTGGAACATTGAAAGGTTTGGAAATCAGATGCTTTTGGCTGTTGAAACTTCATCAAAACATAAAAGCTACGGAAATATCATTTTCAAGCTATTATGATGGCAATTGCAATGGAAAGTCCTCAGGGAATATTTCAGATTACTAGAATGGCATTATTGACACATTCTATTCTTCTAGAGCAAATTCCCTTTGGCCAAACAAGAAAGGGTTTATCATCATTTGATTGTGTAATTTTGCTCCATCTACAACTAGGGCTGCCTCTAATGATGAGAATTGATGAGCTTTTGCTTTTAACCTTTGCAGATGAACACACACACTCCTTTGTGGTTGACTAACCCAAAAACATTGCATGCATCTTGCATGAACCATACCTTGAATTGAAAGAAAGTATGAAGGAGAAAGTGGGGTGGGATTGTCCTCCATTCACATGCTATGTTTTGGTTGGCGTCTATAAGTAAAAGACCTGGCCAAATAAAATTTTTACTTTATGAAAAGATAGTATCTTACACTTGGATAAATTTTTACTATGAAAAAAATAGTGTCTTACACCACAAAATAAGGATACCATCTTATGCATAAGGTTCCATGTCTTTGGTGGAAGTGAAGGGCTCGGGGAAGGGCCTATGATGGAGGGCAAACCCCTAAGGGCTAGTCATTCCTGAAATAAGTACCCCTTTGTGGGGTACTCATAAAGCACCAGCAGAATTATTATTATTATTATTATTAATGATCACCTCGGTTCATTTTCTATTGGGTTTTAAACTGTGAAGCCTTTTTAGTGTATTTTATTGTTAGAAATGGTGGTCTCAGATTTTGCCCTGGGTAAAAGGCCCTTGGAGTAACTAACATATTTTCCCAATTTTCAGGCCCCTGGCTCGGTGCCTCTCACATGCAACATCCTCACATTAGGCCCTTATTTGGGGAAAGTCCCATTGCTCCCTCCTCAAGCTTGCTTGGCCAAATGACACTCCTTTCGAAAGCACCTAATTCTCTCTATGGGCAGGCAACCACCAAAAACTCGGCTATATTTAGCGGCGTCATCGGAAGACCGATGGTCGGCGACCGATCCATGCCCGGTTTAGTCAGCGCGCCGTTTTGATTTTGGAGTTTTGTCTTCTGGTTCTAGTGGTCCCTTCCCCGCTCCGCCATCGCCGGATCTTCTTCTTCTTCTTCTTCTTCTTCTTCTTCCTTGGCTTGCTGGCTGGCTCTCTCCCCCGCCATCGCCAGATCTTCTCCTTCTTTCTTTGCTGGCTTTTGCGTAGTGCAGTTCCATCCTGCCGCATTGTACAACGTGCCTACAAGACAATAGGACCTAACGAGGAGGGCAAGAGATCAGGAGGTAGAGATGGCGCCTCAGCAGCGGAAGTCTAGGAGTATTGGAGGAACGAATTTTCAGAGGGTGAATGCTGCTGCGGCGGGCCGGAGGTGGATCGTGTTACTACTACTAGTGGTGGCTTTGCTGGCTCTTGACGTGCAGCTGCAATGCGTGCAAGGTGCGAATTACACAGTGGGAGACCAATTCGGATGGAGTCTTCCAGAGGCCAACGGCTTCAACAGCTCTTACTACAATGACGAATGGCTTACCACTCTGGTTCTCTACCCTGGCGACATACTTTGTGAGATCTCTATAATATATATTCCTACACCTACGTCCTCTCCAACTCTCTCTCTCTCTCTCTCTCTCTCTCTCTCTCTCTCGCTCAGTTCGACGATCTAGTGTTCTTGTTCTTGTACTCATGTTGTCCAGAGCTGTCGTATTATAAAACAGAATTGCCAGGTTGCTAAGAAAGACATGTTTCAGATCATCAACGATACTCTCGTGCACAGAAGAAATAGGACAAATGGGAGAAATCCGCCGCATCAAATATTATGATCAGCAAATCCTGTTTGAATCAATGATATTCTCATGTGGGTATTTTTTGGTACAGTTTTCCACTACAAAGTACCAGCACACAGCGTGTTGCAAGTGAGCGAGATCGATTACATCTCCTGCAACTACAATTCGCCGTTGAACAAGTACATGTCAGGAGCGGACAGTGTGGGACCTCTCTCCGCCGGCATGTACTGGTTCATCTGTGGAACTCCCTCGCATTGCAGCATGGGCATGCGAATGGCAGTGCCAGTTGAAACGAAACCCTCTCTGGGTCCTCCATTTCAGTTGGCTCCACCGCCAGCTCCAACCCCGCCCGGATCATCAACTGGTACTACTCCCCCTGGTCCCATGAGTGGTGATGCTGCTTCCTCTCTTCTTCGAACTACTTCTGGAGTTCTACTATCACCTCAATCCTTCCTCATCCTTGCAGCAGCTCTTCATGTGCTCCTCTACAACTGAAATTTTCTTTCTCAAGATTCTAGTCTCTAGTCTTGCACTTAGCTGATGACAAGCAGCAGCTAATCATGATCTAAATTATTAATTAATTCTACCATATTTGTTATCTAGGTTTTTCAATGTTAAGCACATTTTTTTTTGCCATTTGAAAGATTCAACAGAAGCTGCATACTGATCATGAATGCAGATCCTCACAAATTAAGCTGGATCATGTACGGTTGATATAATCTTCTAGTTTAAGTTTCAATACTACTGAGTTATAAATGTCTTCATACATGTTTCATTTTCTTCATGAAAAGTTGATGAGCTTTGTTTTTTTGTTTTGGGTTGTTCAGAATTGTTCTTGAGCTCATTTCTTCAAGACAAGTTCTTATCAAATAGATCCAGATCCAATAGTTGTCTTTAAAAGGCTCATGAATTCAAATTAGGGTTCCATTTTCAGGAATTTAGAGACTAGATACGAGTGTTTTTTCCCCCCAGAGAGATGCAATTACGAAGAGGAAATATAAAACACGAAAAATAGTTATTCTTGAACATCGCAAACATTGTTGGTAACTTATTGCACCAAAAATGAAATAGAACAAGGTTTTGCAATTCTGGGTGTGGTGTGCTCACACTTCCATTTTCTTCATAAAAAGTTTTTATGAGCTTTTTGGGTTGTTCGGAGTAGTTCACTTGCTGGTTGCTTTAGGATCACTTGTCAAATAGATTCTAATGAAACAAGTGTCTGTAAACGATTCATTCCAGATTGAAGTTCCATTTTCAGGAATAAAAATTACGGGACTTTTTTTTTCAAGATTTGGGTTGTGTTTTCAAGAATAAGGAATCCATGACTTTTTTTCGCCAAGAGAGATGCAATTCACAAGAGGAATAAATCAACCAACAATTTTCCTTGTCTCATCTGAAACATTGTTGGTATCTTACCAGTTGCACAAAAAGTGAAATAGAAGAAGGTTTGCAATTCTAGGTGCGAGTTCACATTTACAAATTGTAGGCAAGATTTCAAATCAGATTTGCTACTGATCTTTTAATTTTGAACTGAATAAAACCAAAAGCTTTCCTAATTTACATCGTTGGTTAAATATTGTACTTGCATTCGAAGAAAAATGACAGTTTGCAACGAATTTTTACAACCAAAAAATGTTGTTTGAAATAAAAAATAAATTAAAAATGACATTTTTTAGTTTTAAAAATTGGTTGCAAATTGTAATTTTTTCTTCTAGTATTGAATGAAAATGTAACAAATAGAGATATGATGAGACCATTCCAAATAGGCAAGCAAAAATTGACATCATACTTGGCACTGGTCAATACTTATTATCCTAATTTATATTATCATATCCCAGATGGCACATGTCATCTAAGTCATTCTTTTGAGGATACTTACAGACTCAATTGTTCATCAATTACAATACTCCCACGTTCAATTGTAACATGAGAAATTTGAACAATGTCAATTTTTTTTTAAAAGTACTATATCCCCATTTATTTGAACATTCTAGATTTATAAGTTGAGAAAATCTTGAAATATTCTAAACTTGTCAATATATTAGCAACTTGGTTGCAGTAAGAGCAGGAGAGATTTAACACTTATAAGACCCTTCTCACCTCCTAAGGGCATTGCCACCCATGTCGGATATTGGGAATACTGTATTATTCAGGTCATGGGAATTATTTCAACCCACCACAATTGTAGATGGTGAAAAGGCAATGCTGCCAGGTACCCATTCATTGCCAAATGTATCTTAGAAAAAAAATGTGCATTGGGAGGTGACGCAACTTTAAAATTTCATGCATTTCAATGCTACAATCTTCCATTGTCATCGTTGGGCATTCGCAAGCTCATTACATGAGTTTTTTTTATTGAACCATCACACTTCCATCTGCAACCTTTTTTCATCACTTGCAACCATCATGCTTCAACTTTACCCACTAGTGCATTTTGAATTTCACATAAAACCATAATGCCATCGCCCTTGCAAGAAAACAAAACCTTATGACAATGATAAAAATAACATATGACAAGCTTGAACAAATTTTTTGTGAAAAAAATCAACAAAAATGAACAAAACAAATTTTTTTACAAACAACATTAGTTTCATTAAAATGTTCCCATACACAAAGAGCTCTTCAAAATCAAGAACTCAATTCAATGATCTTAATGAACTTAGAAAATCAATGTTTGATGTTTGTGTTTGCTCATGCTTTGGTTGAAGACACAAGGGAGATAATGTGTTGTCTTCTTGAGGTGATGTAATTTTGATGATCATGTGTTGGGCGCCACAATAAAAGGTTTGACCTATGTTGGAATGAAAGTAGGAGTTCGTAAGGTTGATGAGGGCTTTTTTGGTTTCACATCACCATTAGTGTTTTGATGTAGCAAAGTTGTGTGTGAAGTTTATTAAGCTTTGAGCCCAACACTACGAGAACAAATACTTGTGGCATTAATCAATTATAACTACAACTAAAGGCATTGTGAACAATGCTAGGGCACATTGATCATTTGGGCTCTTGATTTTCATAAGGATGGTAATGGTCATGTTGATTGTTGCCTTGGCTGACATTTTTAGCACAAGCTCATGGGGGTTTTTTTTTTTGTAATCATCTTTTGCAAGTTTCACCCCACATAGTCTCTTGAGAGAGAAATTGTGGCATATATAGACTTTACTTCCAATGCTTGCATTTCACAAATATCACCCATATCCCCTTCACCATATTGTGATTATTAGCAACTTCTTTGTGTTTCATGGGGGTCATGATAGTCTTGTTGTCCTCTTGTAAAACCCCTCACCTAGGAACATCTTTTAAAATCAACCAACAATGGATAAAACCAAAAAAAATTCTTGCACAATACAAGTGTTTTTGCAAGGGTGTTCTCTTGTGAGATTTTTGATTCATTGATGCAACAACATATGCATAAACACCCACAAATTTGTTCACATAGTGCTTGATTGCACCCTGTTTTGTTTCTAAACTTTTAGCATTTTTAGTCCTTTCACTTTTTTGATTGAAAATTATTTGTGACTTGCTCCCAAAATGAAGTTGACTTTTGACCATAACCTATAGCAAAATCTTGAGAGATGTTCAAAAAACTTTGGCAAAGTTGTTGAACTCCTTGTTAGAAATAATTTTTTTCCCTTTTTTCCCTTTCGCTTGATATCTTGCTATCTTATCACTTGTTGTCACGCATGCTATAAAACGTCATGTGTGAGTGGGGAATATTCAAAACCCCAAACTGGTTTGTTATATTTTTGAAAATGGGAAAGAAAATCCATGAGGGTGCTAGTGGATTTTTGTTTGGTGTTGGTTTCCTTCTTGCCACATTTGAATAATGTCATAATGCTGTATGTTGGGGCCCGTGAAAGAAATTTTACTTCGAATAGGTGTAAAAACCTTTTTTCTTTTTCAACTTGCAATTTACATATGTTGTGAATGTTTAATTTCATATAATTAGCATGGCTTATGTTTTTGGCCCAAGTGTGAACTTGTTACCAAAGTAATTTCTTCTTCAAAAATAAGTTTTGCAATGAAGTTCAATTTCTAATGAAAAAAATATTCAAACTTCATATCTTCCACACCTTAGATCTAAAAGTTAGAAAATCACCTCCATAAAATCCTACTCATTGTGCATTTTCCAATTATGCCAAAATAGCACCGAATTTTAAAATTTTGATTTAATTAAATTTTGTATGAAAAAATGTTTAATGTTCAATAATTCTTGCACCATAGGTTTAAACATTGCAAAACCACCTCAATGCACATGTATTCATCAAGGGCTTTCCAATTGGACCAAGAGCATGGTGGGGGGAAGGGGGAGGGAGGATTGTGGTTTGGGAAACTTCAAAGTGACAAAGCAAACAACCTACCTTCCTTAATAAATAGACTAATGTGGCCTATGCCATTGGTTCAAGTGTGAACATACTTATGTAACTATTCCAAGTGTGAATAGGATTTGATGATAAGGACTAATTGTTAAGAATGTATTTTTTGAATCAAAATTAATTCTTAATGAAAAAAATTATTCAAAATTCAATATCTTTTTCATTTTACAGGTACATGCATGGTTGAAGTACATAAAAGGATTATCTCACCCCAAAATCATTGTTAAACCATTATTTTGAATGACCATTACATTTATGAAATAATTTATTTCATAGATTTTTTTTTCATTGGATACTCACATACATTTTGATTGAAATGGTTATTTTTTGTGATTTGGATGGTTAACACATGTCTTTAAGTGTCTTGAAAAATGATTCGGGAACCATATTTCACTATGTAGTTTTATTGAAAAAGATTCAATTGGATTAACTATATTTGTTCCAATTGTTCCATATTTTAACCAAGAATAAAATACAGTATGTTCTATGTGATGGCACATATGATAAATCTAATTTTGTGGAATTAATACTTTAGTCCAAGCATGATCAAGGTACCCCCTTTGAAACATAAGGACTCACTCTTAAAACTCCCAAATTTAATTTTTCCCATGATTTGTCTTACATTTCACCTTTTTTCCTCATGTCAAATGAAATAATTTTGTTTTAAATTTTATGTAGGCTTTTAAAATATCTATTGTTTTCATTCATGAAAATGAGAATAATAAAAATGTGGTTCATGTTTTATCAATGGCCCAAAATTTCTAGAAATTTGATTTTTTGAAAACATTTACATTGTAATAAAAGGCATTTGGTTCTTGTCACATTCATACATTTTAACACAAAAGGTGTTTGTGGTAAAAATCTTGAGCCAAAAAAAATTGTTTTGACATTCCTTATGGGTCCTTGAACTTTTTTTTTGCTCATGTGACAAAATCTTGGATTTTTTTCAAGGACTTGGTAGGAATCTTTAAACTTATTCAAATTTGACATTCTATGCATTGAATAATACCTTTGTAATGTATCTATCTTGGTCCAACCATACTATTAGGAATCACATGTGCCCTTTTAGAACATTGTTTTATTCTTAATATATATATATATATATATAATGTCTTTCAAAAGAACATTAAAAATCTATAAAATTTTCTTAATATTATTATGCTAAGGTGTATATTAAAAAATATCAAAAAATATGTCATTAAAAAATATTTTCAAATTATGCTTTTAGTGTTAAAATTGTTTTAAGTTGTTTTTATACAACTTTTAAACAATGGTTACAAGAGGTTAAAAGTCTTTATACATATTTTTCACTCATTATATTGATTCCAAATTTTTATGATATGCACATAATGTATTCACAATAACATTTTATAAAAAAAATTCTATTTATTGTTATTTTTTACAATCTAAAATTCAAAAAATTAAGCAATGGTTATGATTGCTTTTAGTACATGTTAGTATGATTACATCCATCTATGAACAAAATCAAAATTTCAATATGAATCTATTATTAAGTTTCAACAACACGTTGAAATGAAAGGGTCCAATGAATATAAAACGAGACGGTCCTTTTGGGTACCCCAATCATACTCACTAGTAGAAATCAGCCAAAATGTAACCAGTCAATTTACGACTACATGCGACTTATAGTCGTTTGCGACTAGATTTGAGAATATTTGCAACTACAAGACCAACTTTCAACTATTTTGGT
>Ga0116229_10010693_pt1 | contig 13711 bp, 8 predicted proteins | sample S1TSphgellanicum_3_FD_87313 | JGI IMG/M metagenome (GOLD analysis project Ga0116229, IMG submission 87313) | Host-associated microbial communities from peat moss isolated from Minnesota, USA - S1T2_Fc - Sphagnum magellanicum MG | ecosystem: Host-associated > Plants > Peat moss > Unclassified...
TCAGCGTGCCTCGGGGCTTGGGAAAACAGTGGGCGATTTGCTCGTACTGGGCTTGGGTCAATTCCATTGCTGCTTATACAGTCTCCGCGCCCGGTTTTCAACTTTTACCTTAACACGCCCTAATAACTTAAAGGATAGCATTTTCCCACATAACAGGAAAGACGGCCTGCAAAGGAAACCGATCAAGCGGAATTGCCGCCAATCCTAAAGGCATTGACGCTTTTATGACATTTCTCTGCCCTCAAGCAATTTTTGTGATTGCTATCGCAGACTTCCCCTCTCTTTAACTGGATCGCCCTCGGTCCATATTCTAAGGTTCGTCCCGTGTTTATTTTGAAGGCCATCCTGCTCGGGACGTTGGTTGCCGTCCACATTGTGGGTGGGGCTTTCCTCTTTCGCAGGCTTTTTCCTCGTGAATCAGTCTGGCTCGGATTCCTCGTTCCCGAAATTCTCGTCGTACTTGTTTGTAATTTTATCGAATACCATATTGCGCTGACTAATCTCCGGCTTCTTCTGCCTCTGACCACTGCGGGATCGGTCGCCAGCATCATCTGGCCAAAATGCCCATGGCGCGTCATGCGGCTACCGACACTGCTTTTTCTGGGGGCATTTGCATTCACACTCACCCTGCGACTGTTAAGACCAAATATTGAAGACGCCCGCGACGGTATCTGCGATCTCAGCGTCATCGCCGATTTCATGTACGGCCAGAGATTGCCAGCCGAATCGACCTGGTTGCCTCCGCTCAAAATGGAGTACTACTATTACTTCGAGCATTATGGCGCGTCTGTGCTGATTCGCTTGCTGGGAATCGATCTTGGCACCGGCTTTAATCTCTGCGTCGCGTTGCTTTCGGCTTATACGCTTTTTCTTGTCAGTGCGATTGCCTGGCATCTGACCCATGGAAAAGTCTGGATCGTCCTTCTCATTTTCGCGCTCACTGCATTCGCGGGGCCGGGCGATACCGGGTACCTTTGGCTGACGACAAAAGCTCTGGATCCGATCAGTCTGATGAATCCCCTTTCGCTCATCAATGGCAACACGATACCGGACAACTGGTTTTTGCGTCAGCTAACGAATATTCCCGCCGCTGACCAGCACGTACTGATGTCACCGGCTTACGGCGGGTGGACAGGCTGCTTCCACTCGGCCCAGACGGGACAACTGTTGATCTGTTTCTCCATCCTGTCCCTGATCGAAATGGTCCGGCCAAAGAGAACGAACTGGCCGTGGATATCCCTTGTCCTTTCACCCTTTCTCATCCTGGTTGCCTGCACGTGGGGGCTGCCCATGGTCGCCTTCATCCTAATAGCTGGCATCTTTGTCAGTCGCAGGAGGAAGCTCGTGCCTGAGAATTTGACCTTTGTTTTGGCGGTCTCCGCTGGCTTGGCCACGCTGCTGGAACCCATGCTGGTTTACATTCTCGAATTTCCAAACCCGCAAAAATTTACCTACACGACTGGTATTCACACTCAAATCCCCGAGTTTTTCGTCCAGTGGTGGCCGGTCTACCTACCATGGCTTTCCCTCTTTTTTATCTGGAGACGCCTTCATCCTGTCACCCGTATCATTCTCATTCTGTCTCCGTTGGCTTTCGCTGGTGTTGAGACGTGGACCTTCGGTTTTCGCTACGACACGACCAGCAAATTCTGGGGCCTGATTTATGTTGCAGCCTGGGTCACTTGTTTGCCGGAGGTCGCCCGGCGAAAAAACTGGCCTTTCCGGCTCATCTTACTGCTCATCGTCGTCAACGGCGCGTTGTCAATCGGCTTTTGGACCACTTATTATTATCGAGTGGTAAATCCGTCTGACATCGGTTATCTGGAAGGCCTGGGTCAATTCCGCCTGGATCGCCGGAAAGCACGGATACTCGAGACGGTATCGCGTTTGGATAACCAGATCATCATTCCCGGAAGATCGAGCTGGGCGCTTTCGGAAAGCGGCTTATTGCCTCTGCTTTCACATACCCGTGCCTATGTCGCGTGGAGCACCTTCTCCGATGACGCTCTCTATAGCAGTGGTCTCAACGAGGGCCTTCGTCGCGAGGTCGAAGTCAATAAAATCTATGACGGAAAGAACCCCGCCCCGCTCTTCTATCTTCGCCAAAGAAATATCGCCGCCCTCGTCATCTATCCCGACGATAACATTGATCCGGCAGTGGTCGATCAGCTCAAACAAACCCTGGCACCCTACTACACCTATGAGGACGGCAACTTGCGAACCCCGGCTCAGATGGAAGACGGGACCTCACCCACCCGCCCCTGCGCCGGGGTCTTCATCTATCATCCTGAGATTACGAAGCTATTGGGCGAGGCCAAATCCGATACCCAAGGGCCGTAGACCGCCGCTACTACCGAGGCGCGTCAGCAACTTCAGCAGCCCACTTTGACAATGCGCGCATTCTCCGCGACGACCCAATCGCCGCCGGCGTTTTCGGTCGCTTCGCAGTGGTCGACCGTGCCGCCACCGAGCGCCTGAACAACGATTCCCGCCGCTTTGCCCCGCAAAACGCGCACCTGCCGCAGGGACGGATTGGCCCCGCCCTCGATTTCAATTCCGGGACCGACGCTGCCGACGATCTCGACATCCTCAATGACGCCCTGGGCTTGATTGAGAAAACGAAGGCCCGTGCCGGCCGCATCCTCGATCTGGCACTGCCGGAGGACGGGCCGGCCTCCGTCGGAAACCTGGAGGGTATCGCCGCGGTTGGCGATGAACTGCACCTGCTCCCATCGCCCCTTGCCTTGGGAGGAAACCGCCAGGCCGCCACCGTCATTCTCGACGATTTCGCCCTCGGTCATGCGCGGTGCGGCGCCCTGCGTGCAATAAAAACCGGTGCCACGATTTAGTTGGATGACACAATTGAGAAACACCGGCGAGCTCGCGTCATCAACGTGAATGCCCAGGGCCTGATTATGCCGAATGTGGCACCGCTCGAAGCGCGACTGCGATTTGGCTCCGACAAAAACCGCGGTGCCGGCGTGATGAGTGACCTCGCAATCGAGGAACTGGCCCTCCGCGCCGTGCAGGACCGAGATGCCATTCTCAATACCATGGTGAATGACGCAGTGATCGAAAACGGGCTTGGCCATTCCCGACAAGCAAACACCGGCCAGCACGTTGGCGAAAAACTCGCACTGCTCGTAACGTCCCGAGGCGTCGGAGACAATTTGCACGCCCTCCTTGTGACCGTCGTGAATCACGCAGCGATAGAGCCGCGGCTCGGCCTTCTCCTTCACAAGCACGTTGACCTCCTCGTTGTTGAAGACTTCGCAGTCGAGCAGATCGCACTCCGCCTGCGAGCCGATCTCAACCCCCAGCCCCTTGTTGTCGAAAATCTTGCAGCCGGAAAATCGCGGTTTGCTCTGCTGGCTGATCGTCACGCCCATTTGCGCATTGTCGAAAATCTGGCAGTGCTCGAAAAAACCCTCGCTCTGCTCCGCCACGAGCACGCCGTAGCGTTCGTTGAGCGAGATCCGGCAGTGCCGAAAATGGGGCTGCCCGCCGCGCCGGCATTGCACGCCTCCCACCGCATTGCCCCAGATGTCGCAATTTTCAATGAAGCCTTCGCCGCCGTCGTTCACGTAAATTCCGGCCATCAGGGCGTGGCTGATTTTGCAGGAAAAAAGCGTGGGAGAGCATCCCTTGCCGATCACGACGTGAGAGAGCTTGTTCTGGTAGAGGTGACATTCGCCGAGGTAGCCAATCGCGCCGTCCTGGAACAGAATGCCTCCCGCCTTGCCGTCATGGAGATGGCAGCGGCGGAGGATGGCCTCGGTTCGATGGCCCTTCACTTCCATCACGGTCGAGATATCGCTGGTTAAATCGCAATCGTCCATCTCGATGCGCCCCGACTTGACCTCGACCGTGGGGAGCGTCTTCTTTTCCTTTCCGCCGATGCCCTTGAGCGTGAGGCGCGCGAGGAAAAGGCAGGCGCCATCCAGCACCACGACGGACGACGCGGGCGATTCGATGATCACTTCGCGCGGGGCCCCGTCGGCGCGGATTTGCAGGTCCTTCTTGATCACGAGATTTTCCCGATAAACACCGGCTTTGAGAATGAGGCAGGTGTTCGGAGCGGCCTCGCGCACCGCCTCGCGCAGACCCGGCTTCTGGCCGCTGCCGTCGGGATAGACCGTGACCGTTGCCGCCGGGCGGGACCAATCGGGCACGATCCAGTCAGACTCAGGTTCCTCCGCCTGGAATTCAATGGGCGGTGGCGGCTGCGGCGGAGTTTCCTTCGGGGCTGCTTCCTCGCGCACCGTGGCGGGTGTTTCCACGGTCGTCGCGGGCATCTCCCCTGCCGCGGGCGCAGGATCAGGAAGAGCGGGCGGGTTTTGGCGCAAAGTGCGGGCGGAGAGATTAAAGATGTCGTCGAGCCGCGCGGTCGCATACTCCGGCTTGAGCAAGTCGAGCGCGATGGCCCAACTCTCGACGGCCCACTTGGCCACATCACTCGAAATTGCCAGGTTTTGCTCGAGCTTGAGCGCCAGCCGTGCGCAGACGAGCTTGACCGAAGGCCCCCCCTGGCGGCGCAATTGCTCGACGGCGCCGACACGGAGGCAGCTCACCAGCACGAATATTTCGCGCCGGAACTCGCCGCAATAATCCTTGAGCAGCCCCTCGGTGCGCAGAGGGGAAGCCAGCAGCGGCTCGCCATACTTGGCGACAATGTCGATCAGGACGTCACGCGGCGTTGGGATCATGGGTTGCAAGTCCATTTAAGCTTTATCCGGGCAAAAGAACAGGGCGATAAAAATCGCCCCGGGCGGCATTCCTTGCGGCGAAAATGAATCGCAATCCGCGTCAGGACAGAGTCAGATCTTCCAGGCTCACGGAATTTTGAGATAGCTCAAATGTTCCTGCACAAGTTCCTGATCCTCATCCGTGAGATTGTCCCGATTTTGAATCAGCCACGCCTTTACCTCGCGCCGGCGTTCCTGGCGGACAACCGCGGAGGGCGCTTCGTTGATCGCACGGACCATCTTTTCGAGCTGTTGCGACCTGACGGATGACTCGTCCAACAGGGACAAAATGAGGTTCTGCCACGATTCCGAGGCATTATTCAAAAGATTTTCGTGGATCTCAAAATTGAGGTGCGCCACCCCGAGTTCGTGCAGCTTGACGACCACGGGAAAATTGATGAGGGCGACAACGCCCATGGCCAGGAGCGGAAGCGTCCTGCCGTCAATGAGGGTGATGTTATAGGCGGAAAAGACACCGGCGCATAAGATGAGCTCAACGGACAAGCCAATAAGCACCGTATTGGCAATCATTAAGATCATCCAGGTGACAAGGCAGAACCTTTCGCCCAGGCCGCGAAAAAAATTAAGGGAAGTTTGCATGTGGCGAACTAATGCGGCATGGCAGATCGCCCACAGAACCACAGATGATTGCTTCCAAGGGACCTAACTCTAGAGGGAATAATTCCCCGATCACACTCACATTTCACGTTATCGACCTATCTACAAAAAACCTTAGCGCATAGATGCAAACGTGCAAATAAAGGGGCGTTTTTTAGGGCTGGAAGGGACGTATCGGCATGCCGCAAGTCGTTACGGCGCTGAAATCAAGATGGGGATTCTGATTAACGATGCTGATGAGATTGTCGCTCTTAAAATCGAGTGGCCGGCCGATTTGTTCAAAGAATTTGAGGGCGATCCAAACCAACGGCCATGGCGCCGGGATGAACCGTAATTTCCTGCCTTTTGCCGCAGCCATGGCGCGCAGAAGTTTTTTCATCGGCCACGGTTCCGGATGAGCGACAACCCAAGGGAGGGCCTGTGCCGGCCATGCCCCGTTCAGCCAGCCCTTAATGACCTTCGCCAAATCTTCCACATGCGTCAGGTGAAGCGTGCATGGATTTCCGCTTAACAAAGGCACAAACGTCTTGCCTTCCACTTGCTTGAGCAGGCGCCCGTAGATTCCTTGATTACTGCCCCCGTAGATCAGGCCGGGACGAAGCACCACGCCGCCCAGGGCCTGGGTTGCCTCCTCCATGAGCAACTTCGCCTTGCCGTAAAACGATTTGCAACCCGGAAAGGCGCTGATGCTGGAGATGGTGATGATGAGCACGCCGGCGTCCTTCGCTCGTTGGAGCAGTTGCCGGGTGCCGATGACATTTCGCTGGTAAATCGCATCCCAACGGCGGGGCTCGAAGTCGTAGGCCCCGTGAACCAGCGCAGTGACGCCCTGGAAAAGATCGGAAGATATCTCCTCGCCGAGGCTGTAGGCGACGCTGTCCGCGCCGCGTGGGTGGCGTGAAGCTTGAATCACCCGCCAGCCGGAGTTTCTTAAAAAAACGGCCAGTTCAGCGCCGAGGTAGCCGCTCCCGCCGGTGACTAAACAAGTCCTAGAACTCATGTTTCGTCATCGCCCCGATGCGATGGGCATTGGCCATGGTCGTCAGGGTAATCGTCGTGGCCGCAATGGAAGGAAACACGCTGGCGTCGATCAGGTGAGTGCGGGAAAAACCCTGCACGCGACCGGCGATGTCCGACTCCTTCGCGCCCGGAGCAGTCCGCATGGGGAAGCTTCCGCCGTAATGGTGGCCGCGGCCGGGAACGGTTATTTCCAGCGCCTGCTTGATGGGAAAAAGACCGATGCCGCGCAAAGACCGGCTGAGTTTGTCGATCACTTTACCGACGACTTTTTTTGCGGCCGGATTGGGCATTCCTTCGACCGTGAACCGGTCCAAATGCGTGGCCTTGTTTTGCTTGAGCTCAACCTTGATTCTGCCGGAGTCATCGGAATGAAGAAAGCCCTGAATGATGAGCAGGCGATGCTGCAGATTATTGACCAGCAACTGCCGCAGGATGGGAAGGAAGCGAAATTTCTGATGGAGAGTCTTAACGATGATATCGTTGAACGTGTAGAGTTGGAGATGGATGGTGTGTGCTGAAATTTCCTCGTCCCGGATTTCCAAAAAGATCTGGGCCAGCGTGTGCAATTTCTCCAGCGATGTGCTTTTGTCTCCCGCCAGGGTCAGCACCGGAAACAGAAAATATTCACTATCGAGAATCTCCAGCGGCTCTTCGTAGGCGCCCATCGATTTCAACATAATTTTGGTTGAGGGTACGACGCCGGCCCCCAGGTAGACTCGCTCAGCCTCGAAAGTCACGGGAGCCTTTGAGACACGATCATATCCCGTGGCAACCACGCCCAATTTTGATTCGTGAATCGATTCGATCACCGTGTTCGATTTATATTGAAAAGAGCCCATTCCCCGCGACCGCAAGCCGGGCAGATCGTCGCTGCTGCTATAGATGCATCCATAGGGACAGCCGTATAGACAACGTCCGCAATAAACACAGTCCATGCCTCCGGTGTTGCTGGGGCGGATGGCCAAACGGGAAGCTCCGTACGCAATGCCCTCGCGGTCCAGTTTCGCCTTGATCGCATCGAGGTTCTTCAGCAGCGCACGAGCCTGCGAACTGGAATCAAGCTTGTTCGGAGAGGACGTATAGAGCGGGAATTTTTTCGCAAGACCATCGATCCGGCCGGAGAGCCCGGTGATGCCCACCACCGCTTCGTAATGCCGGACAAGGTCGGCGCTGGAAATGGGCCAGTTCGCAATGTCCTGCTGAAGGTAGGGGAGAATGGCTGCGCCCCAAACATTGGAGAGGCCGCCGACGGCAAGGGAAGATGAAGTATCCGCGCCAACCAACTCCAAGCCCAGGTGCTGGTCCGCCTCACGATAGGGAAAATTGGAGCCGTGCATCAGCTTGATCGGTATTCCCTTGCTGGTGACCGTGACGTTCGACTGAAAAGCGGCCAGTTCGGAGAACGATTTTTCCCGGTAACCGCCCGCCAAATTCTCCAGGAGGCCCTTTTGAGGTTGCTCCAACTCCAAGCCTCCATCGACCATCATCACCGCTTCGGAGCGATTCAATAGAGCGTGCGCACACGCGCTGCCGGCCGGACCCGAACCGACAATTAAATTCATTTCATAACCTCAAGGCGACTTAATCGGCTCGCATCTTACGAAACGCTTGAATCACTTGTCCAATGCTAAACAGGCGAGCCAGTCTTGCAAATACAACGCGGATCCGCGCATGTAACCCATTTGTATCTTGACCGCGATGGAGAGGGGATACAAAATTCACAGCCTGAAGTCTTACTGGAGACCGCGCCTTCGAGAAACAATTCGGATTTAAGCTTTAAATCACCACTAACCTCGAGAGGCTTATCCCCGATAATGATTCTATGGCATTGCTGTCACCCTCCCTCGAAAAAATGAGGGCGGTTTCTTCTGGGCAGGTGACAATTCGGCGACGTGAAACCACCCGAATCGATTGGCTCTCTCTCTGGATTCTTTTTTCCGCATGGTGCCCCTTTTCTGGCTGGGGTTTATCTCTACTCCACTGCTTGAATGTCGTCGGAGTAATCATCTCTCTGTTTTTTTTTATCGGCGCCCTCGCCCTTCTGGCCAAGCCGTGGAAGTTAATTGAGAAGTCGAAGGCATGTCGTTGGCGCCTGATTCGATCAAGATGGATTCTGCCAAGGCTATGGATCACGCTGACTATTCTCGCGTTCATAGGCGGAATTGCCTATACGCCCAACAACTACGATTATCTGACCTATCGCTTCCCCCGCCTGCTCAATTGGTGCTGGGAACAGGGCTGGTTTTGGATTCCGACGGTCAACCGGCGAATGAATTTCAGCGCGACGCAGTTCGAATGGATGATGGCGCCTCTCTTTATTTTATTTAAAACGGACCGGCTCTTCTTTTTGATCAATATCGCCTCGTATCTATTCGTTCCGACCCTCATTTTTTCCGTCTTCAAGGAGCTCGGCATCAGCAAGCGAATCGGCTGGTGGTGGATGTGGGTTCTTCCGTGCGGATACTGCTACATTCTTCAAGCCGCGAGCCTCGGGAACGATTCCTTTGCGGTCACCTATTTTCTCGCGTCTCTTCATTACCTCTTTCGAGCCAAAGTCTCTTCTCCGGCCAGGAACCTGTCCCTGTCACTTCTGTCCATCGCTCTTTTAACAGCGGTCAAAGCCTCCAATTTGCCCTTGGTCTTGCCGTGGCTGACTCTTCTTTATTTTACCAGGGAGAGCCTCTTTAGAAAGGAATCGCTGGTCTTGATCGCGGTGATGCCGCTGGCGATGGTGGCCTCGTTCCTGCCCATCGCCTATTTGAACCATCATTATACCGGCGATTATTTCGGCGATCCGGAAAACCTGAGTCGCATGAAAGTGAAGAATCCCATCAATGGCATCGTGGGCAACCTTCTTCAGATCTCGGTGGAGAATTTGGCCCCGCCCATGTGGCCGCGAACGCTTACGTGGAATCCCTTTCTGCCGCCGTCCATCAAGGCGATGGTGGACCAGGATTTTCCCCGTCTGGATTTAACCACGGAAGAATTTCCCATCGAGGAAGGAGCCGGCGCCGGGCTGGGGATCATCCTGGGCGTCGCTCCCTTCCTTATCGCCGGCATAAGAGGCCGAATATCCGACCGATATATGGTGACGGCCCGAAGCGCAGTGGGGACGTGGGTGGTCGCCGCCATGGGAGCGGCTTGCCTGTTCTATATGGCAAAAATAGCCAACGAGGCCGCCTCCCGGCTGGTAGCGCCTTACTATGCGTTGATCATCGGCGGATTCATGGTCCTGGTTTCCCTTGATGGGCGCCTGATACACCGGGACCTTTTTAAATGCGCCGGAGTCATTGCGATACTGTGCGCATTTCCCCTGGTTATTCTGTCGCCATCGCGTCCCTTGTTTCCGGAGGGGTTTGTTTTAAAGGAATTGCAGAAACACAACTGGACCGTGCTGGTTGAGAGGTTCCAGGCGGTCTTTTCTGTCTACCCTGAGCGCGCCTTCGTATTTAAAGACATCATCCCTTTATTGCCTCCCGACGAGCGGACCATTGGTTTTCTCGCCACCGACAATCCCTGTGAAACCTCTCTATGGCGGCCCTTCGGATCGCGAAGGCTCGTCTATGTCACCCCAAATGATTCCGTGGACGAGGTTAAGGCCGAAGGCATTCGAGTGCTCGTCGTGAGTCAGGAAGCACTTGAATATCGTTATCACACGGATATCAAGTCTCTACTCACCAAATGGTCGGCCCGCCTTATCGGTCAAAAAGACATTGCTCTCTTCGCCAAACCGAGCATGGCAGCCTGGTACGTTCTCGATCTCGATAAAAGTTAGCCGAGGCGGAAAAAATCCCGTGAGCCCGGTCGGTTGCGACCAGCGTGAGGTATTTTGGGCTCAGTTCGCTACGCCGCTGGCCAGCGTGGGCTGGAAGTGGGGCGACTCTGCCTCCGGCGTGAGGAGCTGCACCTCAACCTGCTGCAGACCGGCGGCGGCGAGCCACTCGCGCAGGTCAGCCTCGCTGAAGCCGAGCCAGTAATCGCCGTAGAGTTCGCGCGCCTGGTCGAACTGGTGCTGGTTGAGATCGAGGACGATGAGGCGACCGCCCTTGCGCAAAAGTTTTGCGGCGGCGGCGACGGCCTGCTGGGGATTGGCCGCGTGATGCAGGGCCTGGCTGAGGATGACGATGTCCACGCTGCGGGCGGGAATCGGCGGTGCGGCCAGGTCGCCGAGTCGATATTCGAGATTGGCGATGCCTTTCTTCTTCGACTCGGCCCGGCCAAACGCGACCATCTTGGGCGAGTTATCGACCGCGATGACTTTCTCCGCGCGTCGCGCCAATAATTGCGAGAGCCAGCCCTCGCCCGCGCCGAGGTCCGCCACGACGACGTGCGGGACGAGTTGCGCGAGCAGCGGCCCGATCTCCGTCCAGGTGCGGCCGGGGCAGAAGCTTTTGCCGAGGCGGCCGGCGACGCGATTGAAGTACTCCCTCGCGGTGGTGCGCCGTTTTTCGAGGACGAGCTTGAGGCCGGAGGTATCGGCTTTGGCGCCGGGCACTTCCTCCAGCGTGAGCAAGGCCGAATCGAGAATCTGGCGCGTTTCCTTGCTGAGCTTTTTCACCAGCGAGTAGTAAGTGCGCTTGCCTTCACGGCGCGGTTGGACCAGACCGACCCGGCGCAAGTGCGCGAGATGCGTCGAGATGCGCGATTGGCCGAGGTGCAAAATTTCCTGCAACTCGGCGACGGAAAGCTCCTCCTCCTCCAGCAGCGCGAGGATGCGGAGGCGGGTGGGATCGTGCAAAGTCTGCCAAAGCGCGCGATAAGACATCTCACGCGATTACATCTACATATCAGGATACGTCAATGGTTTTGTCTGACGAAGACATGACCAAATGACGAAATTTACCAAATTTACCAAATGGCAGATGGAAGATTAAGTGTCTTCCCAAAAATTTAGTAATTTGGCGAATTTGGAAATTTGGTCATGGTTCCCTCACCGGAAACTGAGAAGCCGCAATCCATTGAGGCAGACGAGGACGGTGCTGCCTTCATGGCCGACGACGCCGAGCGGCAGCGGGAGACTGAACCCAAGCGCGCTGATGATAAGCACAACGATGACACCAAGCGCGAAGGAGAGATTCTGGAAGACCACGGTGCGGGCGCGGCGGCTGAGCGCGAGTGTAAAAGGAATGCCATCGAGCGCGTCGCTCATCAGCACCACGTCGGCGGTTTCCATGGCGACATCGGTTCCGGCGGCGCCCATGGCGATGCCCACATCGGCAGTCGCGAGCGCGGGCGCGTCGTTCACGCCGTCGCCGATCATCGCGGTCTTGCCGGCTTCCTTGAGCTTGGAAATCACGCGCACCTTGTCCTGCGGCAGAAGATCCGCGTGGACCTCGTCGACTCCGCAGGCCTTGGCCACCGCCGCCGCGACCCGCGTGCCGTCGCCGGTGAGCATGACGATGCGTTTCACCCCGAGCTGGCGCAATCGCGCGATGATCGCGGGCGCTTCCTTGCGTACCTTGTCGGCCACGGCGACGAAGCCGAGATAGCGGACGGTTGGCTTATTATGCTCGCCGAGAATTTCGCCGACGAGCATGCCCGTCTTGCCCGCATCATGGAGCAGGTTCATCTGCTCCTCCAGCGCGGTCCGCTCCGGCGATTCGTAGCCGTCGAAATACTTGAGATTTCCGACCGCGATGCGGCGTCCCACCACCTCGGCGCTGACGCCGTGGCCGGACACCGATTGGAATTTCGTGCAGCGCTCGACCGGCATGAAGCGGCGCTTGGCCTCGGCGACAACTGCGCGGGCGATGGGATGTTCGCTGCGCGCCTCGACCGCCGCGGCGAGCCAGAGCAATTCCTCTTCCCCGCACGCAATCTGCGCTTCGCTTTGGCCTGGATAAATAATGGAGCGCAGATCGGTCACCACAGGTCGGCCCTCGGTCAGCGTGCCGGTTTTGTCGAAGGCCACGATGTCGATCGCGGCGGCTTTTTCGAGGTAAACGCCGCCCTTGAAGAGCACGCCGCGCCGCGCCGCCGCCGCGATGGCGGAGAGAATAGACGCGGGCGTGCTGATGACGAGCGCGCAGGGCGACGCGACAACCATGACGGTCATCGCGCGATAAAAGGTGGATTGAAACGGCTCATCGAGCACGCAAATCGGCACGACGATGAGCGCAACGGTAAAGAGAATCACGCCGAGCGCGTACCACTGCTCCGCCTTTTCCAGGAAGCGTTGCGTGGTCGCCTTCTGGCCCTGCGCTTTTTCCACCATTTCGATCAGCTTGGCCAGGGTCGATTCGGTCGCGAGCTTGGTCACGCGCATCTCAAGCCCGCCCTGTTCGTTGAGCGTGCCGGCGAAGAGCGGGTCGCCCGGCTTTTTGCTGACCGGCAGCGATTCGCCGGTAATGGAGGCCTGATTGACGCTGCTGGTGCCCTCGACGACGACGCCATCGACGGGAATGCTTTCGCCGGGCCGGACGATGACGATGTCGCCGACGAGGAGCGCCTCGATTTTCACGACAACCGTTTCCACGCCGCGTTTGCAAAGCGCGGTTTCGGGGCGGAGTTTCATCAGCGCGGAGATGGCGGAGCGGCTTTTCTCGATGGCCATTTCCTGGAGCGTGTGGGAGAGTGAAAAAAGGAAGAGAAGCATGGCGCCCTCGAAGGCGTGGTTGACGTAGGCGGCGCCGAGCGCGGCAAGGATCATGAGCAAATCGACGTCGACGGTTCCGCGAAGCACGGAGCGAACGCCGTGGATGGTGCCGTGCCAGCCACCCGCGAGATAGGCCGCGAGAAAGAACCAGAACTTCAGCCCGGCGGGCAGGCCAAGCGCGGTCCCGAAGCCGCCGAGGAGCATGAAGATGAGCGTGGCAACGACGCTGAGCAGTTCCGGGTCAGCCCAATTGATGCCGGAGAGCAGGCTCGGCGGATGGGCATGGCGATGCGCCTGATCGGTCTCACGATAAACGGCATCGGCCTCGACGGTGCGCGCCGGGTTGGCGACCAACGGCTCGGCCAGGGAAACGGGCAATGGGGACTCTTGGCTCATCACGCTTACGTTAGCGCAGTCGGCCTGCGGCATAAAATGATAATCGATGTTGCGCACGGCAGTGGCTGTTGTCGGGATTTGACTGTTGGATGGATGCAGGAATCGCAATGAAATTGCCTCAGCAAAGTGCGTTCCCAAATGAAACTTGGGAACAAGGGGAGGAAAGGCAGTAATAGTCAGAGGTCCTTCAACTACGCCAAGACAAGCTTGGCTTGCCCAGGATGACGGATTTTATTGAGTCGCTGACGCGACCGGCGGGATCGTCGATTGCAAGCTTGCCGCGATGCTTCGGCGGGTCGAAGATGGAGCATGAACTCCCTCCGCCTTGCTCTCGCCA
>Ga0116229_10010694_pt1 | contig 13711 bp, 11 predicted proteins | sample S1TSphgellanicum_3_FD_87313 | JGI IMG/M metagenome (GOLD analysis project Ga0116229, IMG submission 87313) | Host-associated microbial communities from peat moss isolated from Minnesota, USA - S1T2_Fc - Sphagnum magellanicum MG | ecosystem: Host-associated > Plants > Peat moss > Unclassified...
CATTTAGTATGAGTTAGGAAGGTCTACACCTTCAAATAGGACCCCCAAAGGCACTTTCCTGCCACGCAAGCTAGTGAGCTTGGCGGGGGTGGGCTCTTGTGGCCAGTTTGGCACGTTTCCCGTCGGCCATGGCGGACATACTTGTCCTTCCTCAACGACCTCAAGCCCTTCATCATCATTCGCGTCCGTTTCACCCATGCCCAGCCCCAGGATGCTGCTCCACTCGAACAGGACATGGTCGATCAGCTCTTCCATAAGTTCTTCTTCCTTTTCCTCCTCACCGTCCTGCTCTTGATCATCCTCCTTTTGCTCAACGCACTCCTCTTCCATCTGCACATCCACCGCATTCTCCTGGTCACTGTCATCAACAACACCCACAATCTTACGTTCCTTGGCCTCGATGATGCGTCCAGGCATACTTGCGCTCACTTCTTGACTCTGCAGCTCGATCGCATTCTTTTTGCAGACGGCTTAGCAGACGATGCTCAATTTCTTGACCTTGTCAGGCTTGAGGCGATTGTGCCTTGCGATGTGAATCTGTGTTAATTCGAAGAATAAGTGCTCATAGGTTGCTGTATTGGTGACGATGGACAGAATGACCAGAGCCAGGCGAGCCAAGCGCGAGCCCTTGAATGCGAACTTGACGAAGTCCCACAAACAAAGGGGACCTGCCAACCCTCCAAATCCGTAACACCATAGGCCAGTGAGCCCATCTCCCACCATTGCAACACCTCGTCGTGGAGCTGGCCGATGTCCTCGTTGATGAAACGTGTGTAATAAAAGATCGCAAACTTGCACAACTGACCAAGCGAGGTCAGGGGTGTTTCATCGGCAATCTTTTTGAACGTTGAGCAATGTCATGGGTGCAGGAAGAATGCCAAAATGAACAGAGGTTGTTCATAATCATGTTAGTGATTCTCAATACACGGCACGAGCAAAGCGTTTTTTAGATGATTGTAGAAGGCCAAAAAGATGGCGCCATAGTTCATCACAACGTTTGCCATGGTGTTCTGATCACGCTATAGACGGAAAGACGTTACCGTCAACGGCTTGATCAGGGCCTCGGTGTCCTCGCACTTTTTCCAGAACGTGTCGCTACCAAGTGCATACAAATCATCAGGGAAGTCAGCGTGTGAGCTCCAGCGCAAGATGAACATCTTGCAGGCTAATCTCACCCGCAACAACGATGCTAGCATCCCTTGAACTGAGTTCCATCACGTGTCGGCCATTTGGACAAGAGCCAAAGTGTACCCGTACGTTGCCTTCATGACGTCGCACAAACAATGCAACCACTTCGCAATCGACTTGTTCAATGTCGAGACAATGGCGTGCGCCTAAAAGACCGTAATTTGCCAGCTGGTGGCGATGACGTCCTTGACCACAACAGATTGATTTGGTGCGCATAGCAGAACAGGAATACGATCTTGGGCCAGCGCAATGCCAAGATGTGTCAAGCTCGGGCACAATTGTCGGTGTTGTCAATGACGACGGCGCCAACATCCCAACCTTGGGTGATCATCGATAGTAGGATGCTTTCAAGATGCTCGGCAATGGCCAGGCCGTCATGTCGACTTCCACAAGTGAATGTGCTAAACGTGACGCAGAGGCCCGCCAATGACAGAATGACACCGAGAATGTGCGTTTTTGCGATATTTTCCCAAGTGTCGAACAGGAAGTTGATGCGCTTTCCCGAACCAGGTGGTGTCGCCGCCTTCAACGCTGCATGATCACCTGAGTCCACCTAGTCTGCGTACTTGTTCAAGATTGGGCCTCCCAGAAGTTAGCGGGTAGGTAACGCTTTTGCGGCTTTCGCATTGCAAAACTTGATGAGGCGCCGAAAGCTCTGCCAACTGACAAACGACTCAGGAAAGTTGGCTTCGGCTTGGAATTCCAGCAAGAGGCTATGAAATTCAACCTTCTTCATTCATAATAGGAGCTGGACAATACTTGAGGATTGGTTGTTGGCGTGCTCGCTTGGAGCTGTTGTGGTTGGTTGATGTCCGGGACGAAATCAGCGGCCCAACCCCAGGATGTTGAGCTTGAGAGGTGCTGGGCTTCGGATCAGACATGTGCATGTTTTGCATTTCATAAAACTTACACTGACGCAGGCGTGACTCCATGGCGTTCTTTTCCCTTTGCACATCAATGGCCTCACGAGCACCAGGAACACCCTTTTTGAACGCGTCAATGCAATGGACGCAGCGAACGAAACGTTGCGTCTTGTTAGCCATGTGATCAATTTGGATAAAGTGTTAACGCGTATCACAAGGTTTGCGCCTGGTTCCATGCTTGCCGGTGTTTGCACTCATCAACAAACGACACAAACGAGCAACGCATCGTTTGGCGCAACGAACCGTAGTGCTGAGTGCAACTGGCATTGCAGCATGGCACTCCACCGTCTTTTTATATGCACGACGATGTTTGGGGCGACGCCGACGAACCGCACTTCGCAGTGCAACTGGCACTACAGCAGGGCACTGCACTGTTTTTTTATATGGGCGTTTTTTTGGTACCAAAGGAGAACATTTAAACACCATTTAAACGACAAAAAAACGTTTTTTCATTTAAACGTTTAAATGGTACCTAACATCACTGTAAAAAGGGACCTTTTAAAACGACTTTTGTGATCATTCTAACTAAGTTATAATCATTTTAAAAAAATAATGGTCATTTTTTTCATGTTATCATATTTATCTTAATGCAAAATGATAGGTTCATTCAATGATATTCAAATTGGAAAAGTTCTGAAAGTTGGATGATGGATGAGGTGAAATTAGTTAAGAAAGATGAAATTTAGGGAGGAAAAGTTTGGTCACATGTTCACATACATGGGACCAAAATTTTGGTTGCATGTACCCATGAATTTTTTTAAATGAACATGCATGTAACCGCATGTGATTCAAATTTTCATCCCATGTTCCTATGAAATTGCAATCCCGTGAAAAATGAAAATACATGCAATTGAATTTTTTGTTGCATGCATGTTCATTTTACATTTGACAAACTATTCATCACATGTGAATCGAAATTTCAGTTGCATGTTATAAAAATACATGACCAATAAATGAATGATTACAAAGTCAATTTAAATCCCAAAGAAGGAAAATTATATAATGTGAAAACACAATAATATATTAATACAAGCTTTGAAAAATGAGAAGGGAAGCACAATAATTTAGATTGTCAATTTTTATGTAAAATAAGCTTCATTACTTGCAAAGTTTGAATGCTCAAAAATTGATACAAATTCATGATGTTTTAAAGTCAATAATTTTTTAAAAAAACCAAAATAATTTGACTATCGACATCCCTTGCCTAGTTATCAATAATTTATTATATCAATCAATAAAATATTATTTTTTTAAAAATTAGAATATTAATTAGTCATTAATAGATTTATTTCTCAAATACATACCCAATATATTTAATAAACAATATGCATGAACATAGTTAAGAAGATCAATATACGAGCATGTACATAGACATTGAATGGAAAACCTTCAGTGCAATGTCCCTAAAAATGATGTGCAAGGACTAAGGTACTCATATAAGTTGTTTCTCCTTGTTGACTTAAGGATACCCAAATAGCATGGCCAAAATTCATGTATCTAATGACCCATAAAAGTGTGCTTGGTAAATTGGGGAATAACAATTCCTTTGGTTAATATGGCCTTTGTAACATATCATTCCATGGTACATGGAATGGTCAAGTGATTAAGGCTAATGAAATCTTGGATTACTAAGGAAAACAATCCCTAGTAGAAAAACCCCCCTTTTGTAACTATGTTTTCAACTACATTTTGATTATAAAACATAATTGAAAGTGACAAAATAGTTGCAATGTATTTTTTGCAATTGAAAAATATTTTTCTCAATTACAAACCAAAAAAAATTAACAAGTACAAATCGACAATGACATTCCAGTTGAAAATGTTTACCACGTGTCAAAACAACATCAATAGCCATGATTATCTATTCTAGTTGCAAATTATTTTACCAATTTAGTCATGAAATGTTGTCAATTTCCTCCAACTAATGGATGAAATTCATCCATTGATTGCATATGATGTCAACAAAATAATCAATTTCAATTTCAACTACATTTCAATTATGTCAATTTAACCAATGATGTGATGACACATGGCACACCCAAAGCATTCCACTAGTGATTGGCCATAATAAAGATTAAATCGAGAGGTCAACTATGTTGTAACTACAATGGTCAATGCATTTGGCCAATGGTGGGATGACATGTATTGTAATTTAATAGGGTTTGGGGTGGACCAATAGTTTAATGCCACTTGGCATAACTTAAGCCTATAGATGTATGTGGTGCCTAATCATAGGCAACAACCTAATTACCGAGGGATGGGTTAGGTCTAAACCTAAGCCCCCTTGTCTAGGCTTATGTTAAAGCTAGACCTAGGTGCCTAAGCTAAAGCTAAACATAGGTATTAGGTTAAGCCTATACTTAATATACAAATAAAGTCCTATTTCATTTAACTTAGCATTTAAAGTTGGGCATTTTTTATTTATTCATCCCAAATGGCTATTACATTTTCATGTTTACTTTGGTTCTCCATCATCCTAGTGCATTTGCTTATATAGTTCTAATTATTGAAATGAAAGCTTAACAATATGGGACAAATATTTTAGTTTCCACCATGGGAAGACAAGCCTAACAACACACATAAGCTTACAACTAAAAACTTATAGATCTTTCTCATTTCTTTTAGGATTGGAATGATGCAAAAAGCTATGGGAATGTTAAGATAAGCTCTACATTACCTCTTGAAGCTCCAAAAGCAAAGTAGCAACACAAAAGAAACGTAAAACATGTCAAAATCAAATAATGTGTTTCTTCCATAAATGACCCTTCATTTTAGAATGTCATATCTTATTCAATTTGAATGATCTAAAAAGCTATGGGTGCAACAAGTTAAGCTTTACATTAGTTCTTTAAGCTTCAAATGCAAAGAACCAATGGAAAAAAACCACAAAGAGCATGAATGTACTAAATTGGAATGTGTGAATTAGGCCTATGACTAAACACTTACCTCACCTACTTTCAATTCCCATATCTTCTTCAATTTTTATCTATTTTGAAGGTGATAACATGTTAAATGTACTTGATAGTCTACTTGTCAAAGTAACAAAAGGTACAACCAAAACCCATCACAAAATTATTATGCTTGTAATATTTTAGTTGAATGATTACTAACAAGATATTTTTTCATTATTATGCATTAAATTTGAATTTTCACATTGTAAAAGTAAGTTTTAAGTTTTTTTTTTTTAAATGTAAATAACTTCGAAAGCCTATTTTTTGTAGTGTAATATTTGATTCAAGCATGTATATTCTATCAAAAAGAAAGTAGATGGGTTTTTTGGTGATGCCTTTTAATACACAATGATCTTTACATTATAACTTCATACATGTCTATTTCATTTAATATTTTAATGAAAAAATACGTCTGAACATCATATTGACGAGTCAATTTCAAACATACTTGTTACCTACTTTTATTATTTAAAAATATTCAAATTTTGTATCATATTTATAATAAACTCAATTAAAAGCACAATGGTTTCAAAATCAAATTTAAGTAAATCTTAATATACTTTTTGGTATTTTGATCAAAAATTGTCTCAATTTCAACTTGAATTTTATTCATTGAAGTTTTTTACATTGTTTACCATGCTTACACCCTTGAATGATTTAAGTGGCCATGGCTACTCCAAGTTGAACTCTAAAACATCATTTTGAAATTTAAAAGAAAAGGAAGGATGCATTAAGATTTAAAGTTCTTTAATAACTTGAATGTATGGTGGTCAATTATTTTACCTTAATTGCATATTGTAATAACATAATTACAACTCAATTAGTTGCAATTAAATTATAACCTTATTTTTAACTTAATTAAACCTAGACCTTAATTAATAATTTACTTAACCTTATTTTAATTAATTATGTTAATTACTTGTAGTAAATATTCAACAACAATTTTTAATTCCATAATTGCATAATTGATTAAAATTATTCTAATAAAATTATTATCGATTTTTTGAATTTTAAAATTCTATTATAAATGTTTCATTAGATATAATAAAGTTATCTATTAACTAAAAATATTTTTAATAAAAATTATAAAAATAACAACAATAATACTATTTAATTAATGTACGCTAGGTTATTATTTAACTATTATTATTTGAATTATTATCTAACTTGTTGTAACTATTACAAAATAATATAATACATATTGAATAAAAAATAATATGATAAAAATATTGAAGTAAATATAATATTGTTAAAGAAATATATATATTGAAATATAATCGTGTATTAGATGTCCATACTAACTATGCCTATTATTATTATTATTTAATTATTGTAATATATTGCAATATACAGACAAGGGACATAAACAAACTACCCCACAAATTTTGTTGAAGAATAACATCAAAATCTATTTAGTTTTCTAATGCTCTTAAATCAATTTCAAAATCAAAGTAATAGAAAACCCCGTTAACAAATAAAGTAGTGTAACTAATATTTCAATACACAATATTTTTAACTTATACTTTTATTATTATTATTATTAGTATTAGTATTATTAGTATTAGTATTATTATTATTGTAAATTTAATTTGTTATTTAAATTTAAAAATTGCATCCTATAAAAAATTCATTTTTACGAGTAAATTTTACATGTAATTTCAATTTAATGAATTTTGACAAAAATTTTGAACAAATATAATGTTATCATATGTATAAAAATGGGTAAGCATTAGAGCTCCACAAAAATATTAATTATCTATCATCACTTGTATATTGAAAACTAAATTTGATTTACACAAAAATAAAAATTACATACATTGAACATATGCATTATTATCAACTTATATTTCAAAATTGAATACAATTGATTGGCATAAAAAAATAAAATTACATCATACATAACCATTCACTTTAACAAATAAAAATTACATGTAATTTAATCTCAATGAATTTTGATCATAAATTTTAATAGATATTAAGCTATCACATGAAAAAAAATGAATGAACATTAGAATTTCACACTTTAATTATCATGAATTATATATCATAAATTAAATTTTGTCTACATAAAAATCAAATATTACATGTATGAATATATACAAGATTAAATAACTATTTTATATTCAAGAGAATTTATCCAAAATTTATATGCATTACAAAAATCATGTCACACATAACTATTTATTTATACAAATAAATTTTCATGTGATTTAATGTTATCAAAATTAAACATTAATATTAACATATGTGATATGGATAAAAGCAAAGTCACTTATTAGTTGTTTAATTGGGTTAAAAGATAGTTACAACAAAGTAGCAAATGAAATTAAATTTCATCCATTTTTTAATACATTTTATCATTCATGCATGTGTTGATGGTGTCACCAAAATTGTTGAACATTGATTAATGTCTTGACTATGTCAACTAAAGAACTTTAAATGTTAAAAATATTCCAAGAATGACCTTTTATTCAAGACATGTTTTTCACTATTTACCAATGTAGTGGCATTTCAACTAATAAACATTGTTGATGCCAAGAATATTCTATGGAATATTTGGCAAAATGCCACCTAATTGAAAACTACTTTCAACAGTATACCAATTTAGTTGATGACTCGATTTCATTGGTAATTACCATTATTCAATTTCAAAATTTTAAAAATCTAGTTACAACATAGTTGTAAATCACATTTAATTGAAAACATTTTGGTTAAAAAAGAAGGGTTTTCTACTAGTGAATTGCAATATGAGAAAGTGAATCTTAATGCAACACAACTCCCAAATGCCTACAATCCACATGGTGATCACATGGATGATTTCACATTCATTGTTTGCCATTCATGGAAAATTAAAATTGCCTTTGAAAATGACAAGTCAACATGATGACAAATCATTAAAACAATTAGGATATAATATTCCAACCAAATACATTTTATGTATGTTGATTTCCATGACTTTTTAATCTATTGCAAAAAAGGAATGAAAGTTTTAAACAAAATTTAACTTTCCAATTTAACTAGAGTAATCAAGCCCATAACCGAACATAAGCCAATTATTGATCAAAGCAAAAAGATTAGGGTAAGACTTGTTAATAATCATTTAAAGAAGGATCAATGTTTGATATGCACCTTATGACTAAATGCTTGGTGACCAAAAAATATGTTTTAGATTTTTTAACGAGTTACCTAAATAGTGCATTTTTATTTTGGTAATAGGGTAATGGTCACCCATTTGGACAAAAATTGTGCCTCTTATTGGAATAACAAAATATTTGCACATGGGGAGAATATTGTGTTCACTTGTGTACCCATTGGGCCCCACTTAAAACACCAAAGTGTTTGTTTTACAATGTAAATTAACACAAAGGGAATAAATTTGCACCCCACTACCATAAGGGATTATTTGGTAATGGGAGTTGTTTAATGCAATTATAAGTAATTTAAGGTACATGGACACAAACAATTTTGTGTGCACAAAATTGCCCTAAAATGTAATGTGTATAGTAGCAACTTTTGGAGCCAAAGCCAAAGCAAATTTATGATTATCTTGAAGTTAATTTCATAATACTAAGCCCTTTACATTTCCTCCCAAAAACATGGCTCTCACTCACAAGTTACATAACATATCACAACATTAAAAAATGTTCAAATTACCCTAGAGTATGGAATATGAATTGTTAGATATCCAAGAGTTTTTATTTCCAGCTTTAAAATCCTTGAGATCTAGAATCAAAATCATGCACTTCTGACATTTCCATATTTAACCAACTTTTTAGACTCTTGGGATGTGTATAGTAGATAAAATGAAAATGGCAAAACTTATTCATACAAGACCAATACTCTTTTGGTGGTATTGGTTAAACATCAACATTTAGAACTAAGTATTTGACGTTGAAGGATTTCAATTCTATTGGGCACAAGGTTTGACATGCACAAGGTCTACCAAAACTTGCAAGCACTATACATTCAACACAAATATAGTGAAAATCATATATGGAATTCAAATGAGACAAGAATTCATACAAGGCACCAATCAAAGGCTAGAGTTTTGGCAAAAAAAGGTTCACATCAAGGTTATAACACAATTCCCAAATCCAAGGAATGGATAATTATAAATTATGCTTTAAATGTGACAAAAGGTTCCTTGTTAAGGTTTTACATATTCAAGGGTGAGAGGATTAAAGACATCTACATCAAACATTGTAAAATAGGAACATGCAAGATGATGTAAAGGAAAGCATGAATGACTTCTTTTCTTTTCAAAAAATTAGATGTGAATTGTTTCAAACCTTTCCAAAATAAGAGGGACAATGCAATGATTAGAAACACAGCAAACTAGACAAATTCCCTCTTGCAACTTGGTTAGACAAGGCCTTGGAGGAAAGCATGGATGACTTCTTTTTTATTCAAAAAATTGGATGTGAATTGTTTCAAACCTTTCCAAAAAAAGAGGGACAATGTAATGATTAGAAACACAACAAACTAGACAAATTCCCTTTTGCAACTTGGTTAGACAAGGCCTTGGATCAATCTTTGTCCAAGAAAAACATCAAGACTGAGTTGAAAAGTATAAGGATTTGACCACTCAATGCAAAGGCAATGGATGATAAAATCAAACCAAGTGACATGTATGCACCAACAATTATAAACATTTCAAATGAAAACAATGAAAGTTTTGATGGAGAAGCTAATGATATTCAATGGGATGAAAATGGAGCTACCACAAAATTGTTGAACATAATAGTCACAACTAAAGACGTTGGATTGAAGATGAGGTCAATGTCCAAAAGCAAGAAAACTTAAAATATTATGTGGAAATGCCCAACAATCCCACTCCTACACAAGAAATAAGTCCACTAGAAGTAATCTATGATCTAGGAGCTATTCGAGATGGACCTATAAGTGAAATGTAATGTTACCAAAATCCCACAATGCAATTCAAAAAACTTTTGTAAATCTATTGTCATTACTTCATTTACTTACAAGAAAAACAAAAGACAAATAACCATTAGTAGATTATAGCAAATCATTTGTAACAACTTCAAATGAGTATCCAAATATCTTATTCCAAAAGGTTATGAACAAAAAAAACAATTGAAAATTTTTAAAAACAGAAAGGAAGGAGAGGAGGGTAAGAGGGCTAAGTGCATGCTGCAGATTTCTTTACTCCAAGTAAGAAGGCAACTCAACAAGTAACCAAAAAAACACACACACACACAACAACAACGTGCAAAAGCAAATTTCAATGCAGCTTGCACAACATAGCTTGGCACCCTGTTGAGGGGATCCCATGTTGGGTTTGAGAGGTTGATGCCTTCACGAGGACAAAAATAGATGGTCAAATTGGGCGAAATTCAAACTACGAAAGTATAAAATCTGAAGTATCCTTTCATATTGTAGGCAATTTGTGGCGAATGTTTATGGCAAAAATCAAATTTTAATTGAAGATTTTTATTTTTTTAAAGGGAATTTGGAACAGAAAATTAATTTTTTGAAAATATTTTTCCCTTAAATGGCAAAAGAAAATTCGCTACAAACAGATCACTGGATCCAGCTAGCAATCAACCATGTGTAAAAACTTATTGTGGTCAACATTAGCAAGATTCAACTTCTTTTGATAGCCAATGTCCAGACTAAAATTTTTATGACTGACAATTGGTGGGTTGCCCACTATTCTATTGAGTGGGGGAGCTATCCACCAAAATACTATAGCCAAAAATAGTGTTATTTATTATTTATTTATTTTTAATAGTGGGTTGGTGGACTCATTATTTGCATGAGAACCCCCACTATTTGCATAGCCACTAGTGAAATAGTGGGTGGGTGGAGCATTGTGCCAATGCACCACCATATGGCTCAAAGATTGTCCATCCCTTTAGGATGACCACAACACAAGGGCTAACAATGGCACCTTTGAGCCACCAACAAACTCTATCACAAAATTATACCTATCAGAGTTGCAAAGCAACGTTCAAACCAGTGTTGGCTGGCTACCTGAGTTTTGACCCAGTTGTCAATCCGGTTATTAAATGATGTACCAACCAGTTGTTGGTTCTTTTATAACTGGTTAAATTGATAACCACCTCTGGTATTGAATTTTTGAAAATCTAATAACGTACTTGGATGACCAGGTTATCAATCTTTAAACACTAATCTAAAAAATTAAAAAACAGAAAAAAATATTAATTTTTATTTCTTAAAAAAACTTATAATTGACTAATAATTGACAAGATAACAGGTAGTTATCAACTGATTATTTGATAAGCTACCTTTCTGAATAATTGAGAGTTATTACTCAAGTTTTTTATAACCTACCTGACAACCAAATGTTTATGATATTGATAACCTGTGATCCCAAAAAGAAATTTAAAAAGAAAGACCTACCCAGTGAATTTTTTTAATTAAAAAAAAAAACTGGCCAACACTGGTTCAAACTTCAAAGGGAGTCTGATGGATCATGGGACTTCCAACCAGTTATTTTTCTTTTGGAAAATATGCACCAAAGTCACCATGTTTTGACGAAAAAAAGTCTGAAGCCATCATATTTAGACAGTACATTCACAAAAACAAAGCAGAATTCTAAAAACTTTTCTACTTTCCTGTCTTGCTCATTCCTCTTGATGGATGATCACCAGTCCACCTACCTCAAAAACTTGACCCAAAAAAAAAGAAACCCCACTTCTAAGCCAAGTCAGAAAAGAAAAGAAAAGAAAAAGGAAATGAACCATATTTTGATGTAAAAGGAAAGAGAAGAAAAGCCCAATTTTCAAATCACAAAAAAAAGTGAAAACTCAGCAAATGGTTTTGTCAAAGTCATGCAATATGAACTTTGAAGTGATATTATGATTATTTTTTTCATTTTTGTCAAACCTTCTGGTTTTACATTTTTAACTAATAAATTATATTACTTTCTTCCTTTCACCATAGCTTTTTTAAAATTGCCTAACCACTATGGTTTTACACACTATGAATGCATCATCAACCCAAATCAGAGGTAGAAATAATTTGCTAGAACAATGTAGAGCATCTTTCTCCATAGTATGACAATGTCCTCTCAATTTCACAAGCCATGTTCTTCATTCTATACAAGGGTGGTGGTTGAACATCCTATGTAAAGAGAAGGAAGGAGATTGACTACTCACAAAGTCACATGAGTTGTGTTCTTGGTAATCTTATAAGATTTCATACATGTGTTGTCGAGCATCCTCATCCACACCCCCCGAAAACTTTCATTGACCAGTTTTTGATCCAAACTTTCCAGCTGATGTTTAAAGGCTGAAAGCAGATCAAGATTGGTGCGTGTGACCATCAGCAATGGCCACAACATTTGTGGCAAGAAAACAATTGCTTTGGCTGGAAGACTCTTTCTTCCAAAAACTTTGAATTTCAAAAATATCTCTGATGAGACACCATTGCTTTGGGTGGAAATTTTGTGTGATTGATATTTCTCTGCAATGAGACAACATTGCTTTGAGTGGAGGAATTGAATTTTGGAAACTTGGCCTGAGGATATGGTTATATTAAAACTTTGTGGTTCAAAGAAGCATTCCAATTTTTACTCATCTTTTTGAACACCTTCTCAAGGAACTCTCCACATGTTTCATTAACATGCCAAATGGGTACGTTAACAAGCAGCTGAACTGAACAGGAATTAGCTCTACCCTTTAAGGGCAGTTGCAAACAACAGAGATTTTGACATCTAGTTTGAGCTAACTTTGATGTCCTGTAAATTCTCTCTTTTCCTTTTTCTTATTCCTTTGTACATTTTCCAAACCTACAGTGTGTTTATGAATAAAGTTTTGCAGGGTTGCATCAAATTAAGAGAGATACTGAAATCTGCTTAACTTGGTCAGGTAATTTGAATGCAAAATGTTTTGACTAAAATAGCAGCATAGAGAATACATCCAAGTCTCCACTTGTCACCCACAATTTGAGTCCCAGTTTTGAGTCCGAATTTTTTCCTAGGCTTGGAGACTTCCTGTTGAGAAGGGAGTTAAGATTTTATTTTGGCGCTTCATCAAAAAATTCACCAAGTTGTGAGGGAAAAGGTGTTTTCTTGACTCTTGTTCAAAAAATGAACAAAGTCCCATTTTAAAACACATAGAGTTCTTTTCAATGTTGCCATATGGCTCATGAACACCTTTTGCTAAAGTAAGAAACATCGTTCATCTAGCTTTGGTTTGAAATGGGTGAATTCTACCATTTGTCATCTCAGCTTGCAATAGAAGGTTTCTTATATGCTTTTGTGTGAACATGGATTTACCTTAGTGGTGTTTCCCAAAAGTGTAATCTTCTATAAATTGATTAAATTGCAACTTTTTGGATGAAGGATTACCAGGTTTACCATTGACAATACAATAGTAGGCAATACAATTGTTATGCATTTGGATGATAGTCCAATTTAGAAGGATAGTATCGTTCCAAACCCAAAATCTTAAAATTCAAAGAGTGTAATGGCATTGCTCTTTGGGCAATATTCCAAACTAGGCAAGCAAAATCACCTCTCATACATAGATACAAACAGGGTAGGCAATGGATAGCAACATGACTCAAAGGGGTACATTGTAATTGGAGATCAAAAGAAACCCAAAAGTTTTAGCTTAAATTTATACACTTGTTTAGAGATGATGCTCATAGATTGGCTCATGC
>Ga0116229_10010695_pt1 | contig 13711 bp, 12 predicted proteins | sample S1TSphgellanicum_3_FD_87313 | JGI IMG/M metagenome (GOLD analysis project Ga0116229, IMG submission 87313) | Host-associated microbial communities from peat moss isolated from Minnesota, USA - S1T2_Fc - Sphagnum magellanicum MG | ecosystem: Host-associated > Plants > Peat moss > Unclassified...
GACCTTGGAAGGTCCAGCGCCGGTGCGTCCCGACCGCATCCTCCACCACTGGGTGGCGCCGCGGGTCGGCGGCGGCCTGGCCATCACCTTTGTCGACATTACAGACCGAAAGGCCGCCGAGGATCGCCGCCTGGCCCTTTTGGAGCTCAGCGACCGCTTTCGCGACCTGGACGACCCGGCCGATCTGGGCGTCGCCGCGTCCGAGATCATCGGGCGCGCTCTGAAGGTCGGTCGCGCCGGCTACGCGAGATTCGATCCGACCTCAGAGACGTTCACGGTCGAGCATGACTGGGCGCAGCCAGGGCTCGCCAGTCTTATCGGTGTTGTGGATGCGGGAGAGTTCGGGAGTTATTTCAACGACTTGAAGCAGGGCGAGGCGGTCTTCGTGGCCGACGTGGCGCTGGACCCCCGCACGGCCGACCATGCCGACAGCTTCTTGAGCGTCGATATCCGGGCCTTCGCCAATGTGCCCGTGATGGAGCACGGCCGCACCGTCGCCATCGTCTATGTCAACCACCCGTTCGCCCGAGACTGGGCGGCCGATGAAATCGCCTTCATCCGCGATGTCGCGGAGCGCACCCGTACGTCGGTGGAGCGTCGTCGCGCGGAGCTCGGCCTGAGGGCGCTCGCCGTGTCGCTGGAGCAGCAGGTGCTGGACCGGACCCGGGAGCGGGACCGCATCTGGGCCTTGAGTCGCGACATGCTGGCGGTCACGAACTTCAAAGGCTATTTCGAAAGCGCCAACCCTGCCTGGACCGCTGTTTTGGGCTGGACCGAAGAGGAGTTGCGCGCGACTCCGATCGACCAGTTGATCCATCCCGACGATCGCGACGCGACGAAGGCGACCCGCCTCCGCACCGCGAAGGGCGGCGATGTCTTGCGGTTCGAAAACCGCTATCGCACGAAGGGCGGCGGTTATCGCTGGCTATCTTGGACGGGCGCCCCTGAGGGGGAGCGAATCTACGCGGTCGCGCGCGACATCACGGAGGACAAGCGGCGCGCCGCCGAACTGGAAGCCGCCCAAGAGCAACTCCGGATGAGTCAAAAGCTGGAGGCCATGGGGCAGCTCACCGGCGGGGTCGCCCACGACTTCAACAACCTCTTGATGCCGATCACGGGCGCCTTGGATCTGCTCCAACGGCGGGGCGTCGGCGGCGAGCGGGAGCAGCGGTTGATCTCCGGCGCGCTGCAATCGGCGGAACGGGCCAAGACCCTCGTCCAGCGTCTGCTCGCCTTTGCGCGACGCCAGCCGCTTGAGTCCCGGTCGGTCGATCTTGGCGAGCTGATCCGCGGGATGGCCGATCTGGTCGCCAGCACATCGGGGCCGCAGATTCGGGTGATGATCGATCTTCCCGATCAGCTGCCCGCCGCCAAGGCCGATCCCAACCAACTCGAGATGGCGGTCCTGAACCTCAGCGTCAACGCCCGCGACGCCATGCCTGACGGAGGGACGCTGACCATTTCCGCCGGCGCTGAGACGGTCGAGTCGGGCCATCCCGCCAAGCTCCGGCCCGGCCCCTATGTCCGCTTCTCCGTCGCGGACACGGGCGTCGGTATGGACGATGAGACGCTGGCGCGGGCGATCGAACCCTTTTTCTCCACAAAAGGCATAGGCAAGGGCACGGGCCTTGGTCTGTCGATGGCGCATGGCCTGGCGTCCCAGCTTGGCGGGGCCTTGCATATCTCCAGTCGGCCAGGGCTTGGGACCAAGATCGACGTCTGGCTGCCCGTGAGCGCCGACGCGGCGACTGAACGGACGACGTCCGGCGTGCGCCTGGAGGGGGCGAAAACCTCCGGCGTCGCCCTGTTGGTCGACGACGAGGCCTTGGTCCGCATGAGCACGGCCGACATGCTGAGCGATCTGGGATTTTCCGTCAGGGAGGCGGGTTCGGCCGAAGAGGCGCTGCGGCTTATCGACGACGGTCTGGATATCGATGTGCTCGTGACCGACCATCTGATGCCGGGCATGACGGGGGTCGATCTAGTCCGCGCCCTGCACCGCCGCCGCCCCTCGGCGCCGGCCCTGATCATCTCAGGCTACGCCGAAACCGACAGCATCGCGCCGGACCTGCCGCGTCTCGCCAAACCGTTCCGCCAGGCCGATCTCGCCGCCATGTTGGCGAGGACGATTGTCGGGCGGGGATGAAACCTTCGCGCTTCGACCTCTCGCCGCCTTGAGCCGCGCAACATCCGCGCGCATATCCAGAGCCATGACGATCATGGACGGATCACCCCAAGGCCTTTCCAGCGTGATCGCGGCCGCGGGAGGGCTGCAGGCCGGGCGAGGCCTGCCGCCCGTTCATCTGTGGAACCCGCCCCATTGCGGCGAGATCGATATCCGCATCGGCCGCGACGGCCGCTGGCGTCATGAAGGATCACCGATCGGCCGCGACGCCCTGGTGCGGCTGTTTTCGACGGTGCTCCGCAAGGACGCGGATGGGTTCTACCTGGTCACGCCGGTGGAGAAACTGAAGATCGTGGTGGAGGACGCCCCCTTCATCGCCGTCCAGGTCGATCGGGTGGGGGAGGGATTAAGGTTCCTCACCAATGTCGGCGATCAGGTTGAGGCGGGCCCGGAGCATCCGATCCGGGTCGAGACGGACCCCACGACGGGCGAGCCTGCGCCCTATATCCTTGTCCGCGACGCCCTGGAGGCGCGGATGACGCGGCCGGTCTTCTACGAGCTCGTCGAACTCGCCGAGGAGGCGCCCGGTCCAACGCCGGGCGGGTCCAGCCTGATGGTGCGCAGTCATGGCGTGCCGTTCTCGCTCGGCCGGATCGAAGGCGCAGGCGGATGAGCGACGAGACGCCCGTCACGCCGTCGTCGCCGCTGGATCGTCTAAAGCCCTGGCTCGATGCGCGTCTGCATCCCTTGAGCGACTATGATACCGAGAGCCGCACGCTGCGGTCCGATTTCGACCTCAATCCGGGCCTGGAGGGACGCCGCGCCGCACACGCCCTGGCGCCGGCGGCGGTGCTGGTGCCCCTGGTCGAGCGCGCCACGGGCCTGCACGTGATCCTGACCCGCCGCGCCGACAGCCTGACCCGCCACTCCGGCCAGATCGCCTTTCCCGGCGGTCGCTGCGATCCCGGCGAGACGCCTTGGGCGACGGCGCTGCGGGAGGCCCAGGAGGAAATCGGGCTCGATCCCGCTTTCGTCGCCGTCAGCGGGCTCGGCGATCCGTACGAGACGGTGACGGGGTTCTGCGTCACGCCCGTCGTAGGTTTCGTCAGCCCCGGCTTCAGCCTGACGGCGGCGCCGGCGGAGGTGGCGGAGGTGTTCGAAACCCCGTTCGGCTTCCTGATGGACCCCGCCAATCATGAGCGCCGGTATCACGAAGGCCTGGATGGCCAGAGGCGGCGCTACTACGCCATGCCCTACCAGGATCGGTTCATTTGGGGCGCGACCGCGGGCATGCTGCGCAGCCTCTACGAACGGCTGTTCGGCGATACTGAGGAGACGCTCAGCCCACAAACCCTGCAGCCCGCCGCAAGCGATCGTTGATCGCTTCGCCCAGGCCGTAGTCTGGGATCGGGGCGACGGAGATGGCGCGCGGATGCGTCTTATCGGCCGCGCGGAGATAGGCGAAGAGGTTCGCCGCCGCTTCCGCCAGGTCGCCGGAGGGGCTGAGGTTGAAGACGTCAGGGCCATTGGCGGCGCCTGCGAAAGCCAGGTAGGCCTCCCCCGCCTCGGGTGCGACGACGTTCAGCCGAACAGGGGCGTCGGGCGCATAGTGCAAGGCGAGGCGACCCGGCGACCGTCGGGCGTCATCCTCGGCGCTCTTCAGCGGACCAAGCCGCGCCTCGATCGCCTCTCGCGTTACACCGCCCGGCCGCAGCAACCTGACGACGCCGTCCAGAACCGACACGACGCTCGACTCCACCCCGATTGCGCAAGGGCCGCCGTCGAGGCCGGCGCCGCTCCAGGCTCCGGTCTCCTCAAGGGCGTCCTGGAAGGTCGTGGGGCTGGGCCGCCCCGACCGGTTCGCCGAAGGTGCGGCGACCGCGCCGCCGAACGCCTCCAGCACGGCGCGGGCCATGGGGTGGGCCGGAAGGCGGATCGCGACGGTGTCCAGACCGGCGCGCGCCAGGTCGCAAACAGCCGACGCGTCTCTGATGGGCGCCACCAGGGTCAGCGGGCCCGGCCAGAAGGCCTCGGCCAGGACGAGGGCCGGACCTTCCAGTCGCGCCAGCCCTAAGGCGGCGTCCAGCGTCGCCACGTGGGCGATCAGGGGGTTGAAGCTCGGTCGGCCCTTGGCTTCATAAAGGCGCGCCACCGCAAGCGGGTTCGCCGCATCGGCCGCCAAGCCATAGACGGTCTCCGTGGGCAGGATCACCAGATCGCCCCGGCGCAATGCGGCGGCGGCTTCCTCTACGGACGCAGATCGTTGGGCCATGGGCTCTATCGGCTCTTCTTCGCCGTCAGGTGCATCATCAGCACCACGGTCGGGCCGACGGAGGGCGCGGCGGGTCGGCCATCGACCTGGCCTATGCCGAACAGGTTGCGATCGATCGCGAGGGTCGCCTGCATCCGGCCGATCTCGCCATGGCCGATCGTGGCGCTGAACGGCACGCTGACCTGGCGGCTCACGCCCCGGATCGTCAGGCTGGCTTGAGCGACGTAGCGGTTCGGACCTGTTTGGGAGATGACGTGAGTCACCAGCTGCGCCTTGGGGAAGCGGCGGGTCCACAACCAGCCGTTGGTGGGCAGCGCCTGGTCCCGCGCGGGCCGCCCCGTGATCGCCGAGGCCGTGTTCACTGAAATGACGGCCCGCGACGCGCTAAGATTTTGGGGGTCGAAGGCGATCTCTGCGTCCCAACTCTTCAGCACGCCGTCGACCGGCTGGCCCGCCACCACAGCGCGAAAGCTCAAGCGCGAGGCCGCCCGATCAATGCTCCAGACGGGGGCGGCTGGCGCAGGCGCGGCCCGGACCGACTGCGGTAGCCATAACAGGAGGCCAAGGGCCAGAGCGGCGAGCGCGGGCGGTTCCGCACGGCTGAAGTCAGACGGTCGCGCGGAAGACCTCCCGCGAACGTGAGCTGACGGCGGCGCGCAATCCGGATTTAGCCTGCGTCTTATTCTATCGCTCCCGACTGTAACCCATCGATGTTTCGCCTCAGCCGCCCGCCTATTTGCTGAATTCCGTCTCGATCAGCACGCTGACATTGTCGCCCACCATGGGCTCATACTTGGCGACCCCGAAGTCCGATCGCCGAATCACGGTGGAGGCGGAAAAGCCCATGCGCGGCTCGTGCAGCAGCCCCCGCCCAAGACCATTGTAGATCACGTCCAGGTTCACAGTCTTCGTCACGCCATGAAAGGTCAGGTCGCCCACAAGCACGCCCCGGCCATCCGACGTGCTGCGAAGGGCGGAGGAGACAAAATGGATCTGGGGGAACTTGTCGGCCTCGAACACCTGTCCGGCGATCTGGCGATTGAAGCCGGCGTCGCCCGTATCCACTGAGGCCGGATCGATCGTCACCTCGACCTTGGTCGCCTCTGGATGGGCCGGATCATAGGTGTAGTCGCCCTGAACCTTGTCGAACCGCATCGTGTAATAGGAAAGGCCAAGGTGGGTCAGCTTCAGGGTCACGCTGGTGTGGGACTTGTCGAGCTTGTACGCCCCGCCCGGCGCCGCGGCGGGGTCGGCGTTCACCTCTTGAGCGGTCGCGACACACAGAGATCCGCCGAGGATAACGGCGGCGAAGGCGGCGGCGAGGATGGGGCGCGGCATCAATCTTCCTTCAAGGCTGGCTTCACGCCCCAAACGAAAGGCGTAGAAGGGTTTTACATCCGATTTGCGGCGGCGGTTGACTTACGTAAGGCCCGTTTGAGACTCGTGATAGCGCCGGGCGCCCACGGGGCCTCACAGGGTCAGGTCTTCGCCCTCTGCAGTCTATACGAGATCGATTGGAATTTTGCGCCATGACCTTCCGACCGCCCGTTCGCGATCTGACGTTCGCCCTCAGTCAGGTCGCCGGCCTGGAGCAGCTGAGCTCTTTGTTTCCCGAGTTCGACCGCGAGACGCTGGAGGTCATTCTTGAGGCGGCGGGCGATCTGGCGGCGGGCGTGCTGGCGCCTTTGAATCGCATTGGCGATACCGTGGGCGCAAGGTTCGAGAACGGTCGGGTGATCGCGGCCCCGGGCTTCGCCGAGGCGTACAAGACCTTTGTCGAGGGCGGCTGGAACGGGCTTTCGGCAGATCCGGCGTTTGGCGGCCAGGGCTTGCCGCGGGCTGCGGCCTTGGCGGTGTTCGAGATGATCAGCGCGGCGAACATGAGCTTCGGGCTCGCCCCCATGCTCACGCTCGGCGCCATCGAGGCGCTCAGCGCCCACGGGTCCGACCGGCAGAAGGCCCTGTATCTGCCCCACCTGGCGACCGGCGAATGGAGCGGCACCATGAATCTGACCGAGCCCCAGGCGGGGTCCGATCTCTCGCTGGTGGGCGCCAAGGCGGAGCCGGACGGGATGGGCGGCTATCGTCTGACCGGCCAGAAGATCTACATCACCTGGGGCGACCACGACTGCGCCGAGAACATCATCCACCTGGTGCTCGCGCGCCTGCCCGACGCGCCGCCGGGTGTGAAGGGCATTTCCCTGTTCCTGGCGCCCAAAAGGCTGGTGGACGAGGAGGGGCGTTTGGGCGTCGCCAACGCGCTGCGGCCCGGCGGGATCGAGCATAAGCTCGGCATCCATGCTTCGCCGACCTGCACCATGCTGTTCGAAGGGGCCCACGCCGAACTGATCGGCGCGCCCAACCAGGGCCTGGCCTGCATGTTCACCATGATGAACTCGGCCCGCCTGAATGTCGGCAGCCAGGGCGTGGCGATCGCCGAGCGCGCCTATCAGCACGCGCTCGCCTACGCCCAGGACCGCCGCCAGGGTAAGAGCCCCTGGTCCACGGCCGCCACCGCCGCCATCATCGATCAACCCGACGTGCGGCGCATGTTGGCGCTGATGAAGGCCAAGATCGAGGCTGGCCGCGCCATCTGCCTCTCCACCGCCGTCGCCGCCGACGTGGCCCAGCTCAGCCCCGATCCCGCCCTCAAGGCGGCGGCGCGCCTGCGGGAGGACCTGTTCACCCCCATCGCCAAGGCCTGGTGCACCGATGTCGGCGTCGAGGTCGCCTCGCTCGGCGTTCAGGTGCATGGCGGCATGGGCTTTGTCGAGGAGACGGGCGCCGCTCAGCATTATCGCGACGCTCGCATCGCCCCGATCTATGAGGGCGCCAACGGCATCCAGGCCATGGATTTGGCGGGCCGCAAGCTCAGCGAAGGGGAGGGCGAGGCGGTGCGCCAGCTGGTCGCCGATATGCGCCAGACCTTGGCCGCTTTGGAGGCAAGCCCCCTGGCCGACTTAAGCGCCCGGCTGGCGGTCGGGCTGGCCGCGGTCGAGACGGCCACCGCCTGGATGACGCCGCGGCGCGGGACGCCTGACGCCCTGGCCGGCGCCACCGCCTATCTGAAGCTGATGGGCGACGTCGTCGGCGGCTGGATGCTGGCCAAGGGCGCCCTCGCCGCAGCCGGCGGCCCCGACGCCGACCTCAGGGCCGCCCTGGCGCGAATCTACGCCGACCAGGTGCTGTCCGGCGCGTCCGGTCTCGCGGAGGCGGCGACGGCTGGGGCCGAGGCGCTGGCGCAGTTGTCCGCGACCGTGCTGGCGGCTTAGCCGCTGGGGCGCTGAGCATGAATATACCGCCCTCTTCGCCACGCCATAGCCCGCTCATCCCCGCGAAAGCGGGAACCCAGGAGCAGATGTAAATCAGGTGATTAAGTTACGTCTCGGCGCCTCTCGAGATTGGAGCTAAGCCGCCTTAAACGTCAGCGCCAGGCCGTCCATGCAATAGCGCAAGCCGGTGGGCGGTGGGCCATCGTCGAACACGTGGCCGAGGTGCCCGCCGCAACGACGGCAGTGGACCTCGTTTCGGACCATGAAATCGCTGGTATCGCGGGAGGTGGCCACGGCGTTCTGCAGAGGCTGCCAGAAGCTCGGCCAGCCCGTATGGCTATCGAACTTGGTCTTGGAGCTGAACAGCGGCAGGTCGCAGCCGGCGCAGGCGAACACGCCGGCGCGGTGCTCGTTCAACAGGGGGCTGGTCCACGGCGGCTCGGTTCCCTGTTGGCGCAGGATCTCGAACTGGGCCGGCGTCAGACGCTTGCGCCATTCTTCGGGCGTCAGAGAGACCTCAAAATGTTGCGCCGCCGCCGCAGGACGACGCCCAAGCACGGCCGCGCCGCCGATGCAGGCCGCGGCCCCGGCCAAAAGCAAGGCTCTTCGATTCATAAGCTTTAGTCTCCTACCACGCCCTAAGAGATACGAGGTCTGTTGGCCCGAAGTTACACCCCCACAATATTTTTTTACGGGCGCATTTTGGGGGCGACCTGTGAGCCATCCGTTCAGATAAAGCTGTTATGAAGCTGTCGCGATGGCCGCGTAGGCAAGCGTATGGACGCCTGCGAATCGGTGGGTTTGATGAACCTTCCGCCACCTGAGCCGTTCGTAAGGATGGAGGCCTATCGTTATGCAAAGCGCCCTATCGTTTCCTCGCCGTATGGCGCTGAGCGCCTATCGCGCCGCGCGTCGGATATCGCGACAGATCATTCGGCGGAGCCGCTACCGCCAGCTCGGCTGGATCTGACCCTCGCCTGATCCCCAACCTTTCGGTCGCCGGCTTGACGGCGCCGATAAGAGCGGGCTTGTCGCTTTCCATGAACAGCGCTGCGTTAGATGGCGCGCATAGGGGAGCCAAGGTCGATGCTGCGTGTAGGGTTGGGGGATTTGCCGGCTTTGGTCGGCCAGGAGCTTGGGGTTTCTGAGTGGCTTCAGGTCGATCAGGATAGGATTGACCGGTTCGCAGACGTGACCCAGGACCACCAATGGATTCACGTCGACGTCGAGCGCGCGCGGCGGGAGATCGGTGGAACCATCGCCCATGGTCTTCTGACCCTGTCGTTGCTGCCGGTCTTGACCGCGTCGGTCCTGGACGTCCAGGGCGTCATCCGGGGGCTGAACTACGGCTTCGACAAGGTGCGGTTCTTGAGCCCCGTGCCGTGCGGCGCGCGCATCCGGTCTCGCCATCTGCTGAAGGCGGTCGAGCCGAAGGCGGGCGGGGTCTGCGTGACCCAGACCTGCACGGTGGAGATCGAGGGCGCCGACAAACCCGCGTTGGTTTGCGACTGGCTGGGCGTGTTTTACACCTGACACAATCTTGTGGGATCGGCGGTCGCACACGCCGCCAAACGTCTTTTTGTCTGACCATTAGCCGCTATAAGCCGTCCCCACGGCGACGACAGCCGAGGGAGACTGAGTATGGCCGCAACCAAAATCGCCATTGTCGGTGTGGGAAAGATCGTTCGCGATCAGCATGTTCCGGCCTTGGCCGGCAATACGGCGTTCGAGCTGGCGGCGACGGCCAGCCCTCATTCCAAGCTGGACGGTGTGGATAACTACACCTCGCTGGACGATCTTTTGGCCGCCCGGCCCGAGGTTGAGGCGATTGCGATCTGCACCCCGCCCCAGGTCCGCCACAGCCTCGCCCGCGCGGCGCTTCTGGCCGGCAAGCACGTGCTGTTGGAAAAGCCGCCCGGCGCCACCGTCAGCGAAGTAGAGAGCCTGCGGGACCTAGCGAACGCCCAAGGGCTTTGCCTCTATGCGACCTGGCATTCCCGCCACGGCCCGGCGGTGGCCGCCGCCAAGGCCTGGGTCGACGCCCATGCGGTCGCCAAGGTCGAGATCGTCTGGCGCGAGGACGTGCGGCGCTGGCATCCGGGCCAGGCTTGGATCTGGGAGGCCGGCGGCCTTGGGGTGTTCGATCCCGGCATCAACGCCTTGTCGATCGCCACCCTGATCTTGCCGCCCTTCTTCATCACCGGCTGCGACCTCTCCTTTCCCGCTAATCGCCAGGCGCCGATCGCCGCGAAGCTCGACTTCCGGTTGGAGGACGCAGAATCGATGACGGCGGATTTTGATTGGCGCCAGGAAGGCCCCCAAACCTGGGATATCCTGATCGAGGCCAAGGACGGCGCGCGCCTGCGTCTCTCCAATGGCGGCGCTGAACTGGAGATCGATGGCGTTCCGGTCGCCCAGGGGCCGGTGCGGGAATACGCCGCCATCTACGACCACTTCGCCGACTTGATCGCGACAGAGACGAGCGACGTCGATGTGCGTCCCCTGGTCCAGGCGGCGGACGCCTTTCTGCTGGGACGGCGTCTGGAGGTCGAGCCCTTCCACGATTGATTGAACGGCGCCGGTTCGGACCTATGTTCGGGCGGCCGGATGGCAGGAGCTGAGCGCGATGATTGATCTTTATTACTGGACGACGCCCAACGGGCATAAGCTGACCCTGTTCCTGGAGGAGACCGGGCTGGCCTACCGCTTGATCCCGATCAACATCGGCAAGGGCGAGCAGTTCGCCCCGGACTTTCTGGCTATCGCGCCCAATAATCGCATCCCCGCCCTGGTCGATCACGAGCCGGCGGGCGGGGGGGCGCCGCTGTCGCTGTTCGAGTCCGGCGCCATGCTGCTGTATCTCGCCGAAAAGACGGGAAAGTTCATTCCATCCGACATTTACGGCCGGGCCGAGGTGCTGCAATGGCTGTTCTGGCAGATGGGCGGCCTTGGCCCCATGGCCGGCCAGAACCACCACTTCAATCGCTATGCGCCGGAGAAAATCCCTTACGCCATCGAGCGCTACGTCAAGGAGACGAACAGGCTCTACGGCGTGCTGAATAAGCGCCTCGCCGATCGCGAGTTCGTCGCCGGAGACTATTCCATCGCCGACATGGCCAGCTATCCCTGGATCGTGCCCCATGAGGCCCAGGGCCAGAACCTGGACGACTTCCCCCACCTGAAGCGCTGGTTCGAGGCCATCAAGGCCCGCCCCGCCACAGAGCGCGCCTACGCCTTGGCGGCGACGATCAATGTCCAGCCTTCCGTGACCGACGAGGAGTCGCGCCGCATCCTGTTCGGCCAGACGGCGAGGACGGCTTAAGACGGGCGTACTCCCCCATCGCTTCGCGATAGGGGAGATGAAACCCTCAGCGATCTTCATCCGCCCTATCGCGAAGCGATGGGGAGGGGGACCGCGGAACGCGGTGGAGGGGCCGCGCGGGAGCGCGGAAAACACCGCAACGACGCGAGAGGTTAGTCCCGATACCCATGCACGCCCCCCTGAGGGTCCTCCACCTGCGTCCCGTCCGCCGATAGATAGCTCGGCCCGACAGGCACCTTGCCGTGGCCGCCGGGGATGTCGAGCACATAGAGCGGTTGGCACAGGCCCGACAGATCGCCGCGCAACGCCTTCATCACCGCCTGGCCCTCGGCGATCGTGGGGCGTAAGTGCGCGGTGCCGGGCGCGAGGTCGGCGTGGTGCAGGTAATACGGCTTGATCCGCGTCTCTACAAAGGCCCGCATCAGCGCGCCCAGGGTCGCCGCGTCGTCATTCACCCCCCGCAGAAGCACCGTCTGGCCCAGCATGGGCAGGCCGGCGTCGATGATTCGCGCGCAGGCGGCGCGCGCTCCAGGCGTCAGTTCGCGGGCGTGGTTGGCGTGGAGCGCGACATAGACCGCCAGGGTCGGGCGCTTCAGCGCCGCGATCAGCTCCGGCGTGATCGCGGCGGGGTCGACCACAGGCAGGCGCGTGTGAAAGCGCACCACCTTCACATGGTCGATCTGGGCCAGCCGCCCCATCGCCTCGGCCAGGCGCCGGGGCGACAGGATCAGGGGGTCGCCGCCGGTGATCACCACCTCCCACACCTCTGGCGTCGCTGCGATATAGGCCAGCGCCGCATCTAGGGCGTCGCCCGTCAGCCCGCCCTCGCCGCCGGGACCCACCATCTCACGGCGAAAGCAGAACCGGCAGTAGACCGCACAGGTGTGGGTCAGCTTCAGGAGCACGCGGTCCGGATAGCGATGGACGACGCCCGCCACAGGACTATGCGCCTGATCGCCGACGGGATCGGCGTCTTCGTGAGGCTGGCTTTCGAGTTCGGCTATGGTGGGAATGAACTGGCGCGCGATCGGATCGTTGGGGTCGGTCGGATCGATCAGATCCACCATCGGCGACGTGATCGCCACGGCGTAGCGTGCGGCGACGCGCTCCAGCTCGGGCAGGCTGTCGGGACTGATCAGGCCGGCGTCGCGCAAGGCGCGAGGGTTGCGCAAGGTTGACGTCGTCATGGCGTGTCCACCACCGGCGTCCAGATCACCTGGTCGATGCGGCTCGCGCCGGTCGCCAGCATGGCCAGCCGGTCGAACCCGAGCGCCGCGCCGCTGGCCGGGGGCATCTGGCCTAGGGCGTCCAGCAGGTCTTCGTCGAGGGGATAGCGCTCGCCGTACAGGCGCGCCTTTTCGTCCATTTCGAGGGTGAATCGGCGACGTTGTTCCGCCGGGTCGGTGAGTTCGCCAAAGGCGTTGGCCAGCTCGACCCCGCAGGCATAGAGCTCGAACCGTTCCGCCACGCGCGGATCGCCAGGCTTGGGGCGGGCGAGCGCGGCCTGAGCGATCGGGTACTCGCACAGGATGGCGGCGCGTCCGATCCCAAGGTGAGGCTCGATCCGCTCGACCAAGACGCGGCTGAAGACGTCCTCCCACCCATCATCGGCGGCGACCCGCACGCCGGCTTGTGTCGCCGCCGCGGCCAAGGTCGCCCTATCCGTGACGCCGGACTCCGAGACGCTGGCCAGCAGGTCGATGCCCGCGAATTGCGAAAAGGCCTCAGCGACCGTGATCCGCAGAGGCTCCGCGAAAGGATCGGCTGTCTTGCCCCGGAAGCTGAACTGGCTGGCCCCCGCTTCCTGGGCGGCCAAGGCCATCAGCGCCGCGCAGTCGTTCATCAGCGTCTCATAGGGTTGATCCGCGCGATACCATTCCAGCAAGGTGAACTCAGGGCTGTGCAGCGGTCCCCGCTCACGATTGCGCCACACCCGCGCGAACTCGAAAATCTGGGTCTCGCCTGCCGCCAGGAGCTTCTTGCAGGCAAATTCTGGAGAGGTGCGCAGGTAAAGCTGCGCCGCTAACGAACCGTCGAGCCGGCGAGCGTCTGTGGCGAAGGCGTGCAGATGGGTCTCGTTGCCGGGCGAGGTCTGGAGGGCCGGGGTCTCCACCTCGATAAAGGCCTCGGCGTCAAACCAGGCGCGTATCGCCGCCATGATGCGGTTGCGCGCCAGCAGAAACGGCCGCCGGTCTTGATGGACATCTGGGCGACGCCAGGCCGATTGAAGTGCGGTGGACACAGGTAAAAGCTTCGAGGGGGCTGAGGGGAGGGGGTGGCGTCTTAGCGACACTCTGTATAGGTAAGCCGCTATAGGGGCGCCAGACTTCGGCGCCCATGACAAAACGCGCGGCGGACCAGCGACGGCGTAAGACTTTAAGGAACACTTTTCGTGAAGGTACAGGCCAGTTCGCTCAGGAAAGGCAACGCCCTCGATATCGACGGCAAGCTCTATGTGATCTTGAGCGTTGAAAACATCCACCCCGGCAAGGGCACGCCCGTGACTCAGATGGACATGCGCCGCATTTCCGACGGGGTGATGGTGTCTGATCGTTCTCGCACCACCGAGACCGTGGAGCGGGCGTTTGTGGATGAGCGCGACTACACCTTCCTGTATCAGGACGGCGACGGCTTCCACTTCATGAACCCGGCGAACTTCGACCAGTTGACCGCCACCGCCGATGTGATCGGCGACGCCGCCGCCTATCTGCAAGACAATA
>Ga0116229_10010696_pt1 | contig 13708 bp, 10 predicted proteins | sample S1TSphgellanicum_3_FD_87313 | JGI IMG/M metagenome (GOLD analysis project Ga0116229, IMG submission 87313) | Host-associated microbial communities from peat moss isolated from Minnesota, USA - S1T2_Fc - Sphagnum magellanicum MG | ecosystem: Host-associated > Plants > Peat moss > Unclassified...
CGGAGCCGACGCCCTGACGCCTGAGGAACTGGCGGGCGCCCTGATCGTGCTGACTGAGACCACAGACGCCGGAAAGAGGGGGGCATGGGCGAAGCGCGGAGCCGCCTTCTTTCAACGGCGCGCTAGGCGATCTGCACCAGCGCCTGACCTCGACCCTGGCGGCGCTCAATCGCGACCGGGCGGCTCACAATCGGTACAGGTCAGCACGGGCGCGGCATGATATGCGGGATTGGCAGGTCGAGCGCCGCCAACGCACGCGACATCTGATCGAACTGGGCGGCCTGATCGTCAAGGCCGGTATCGTGGACCTGACCGGCGACGACCGCGCCATGATCTACGGCGCGCTGCTCTGGATGGCCGACAAGCTCAGAAGCGACCAGGGGGATTACGCGCGAAGCCTGTGGGCGGCAAAAGGGAAGCAGGCGTTCGAGGCTGAACGGGCAACAGATGTCCCCACTGAAGCAGAGCAAACACCGCATGATCGGGCATGACAGATGGCGGGCAGCGCGGAGCCTTCAACCATCGCAGCGCGGTCCGCCATCACGTCATGGGCAAGTCTGTTCGTCCCCATGACCGAACCAGCGCCGCGCCAAAATCAGAATTCATATTCAATGGTCTGCCAACGAGCTCGTGTCTATTAAGCGTTGCTAATGGGCACGATCGTCAGTTGCTCAGGCTCCGACCGCTAACCGATCCCAACCCCTTCGCGGAAGACGGCTGTGACACCAACCGCAACCTTTGCCCATATCATATGCCGCCAGATCAATCTGAAAACTGTCTCTATTGGTGCAAGATAAGTCTCTGCGCGCCTTCGGTTGCGCAATGAACCGCTCCGTGGCTATTGTGTGAATAGCCTAGGGTTTTGGAGATGGTCTTATGAAGCGCCCGCTTACCGCTTTCCTAATTGTGGCCACCCTAGCTAGCACAGCACCTCCAGTGTTCGCACAGCCTAGCGGATCCCTGCCCGAGTCTTGCGGCCGACAGGAACGGAACGGAGCAATCGGTGGTGGATTGCTCGGCGCTTTGGCGGGCGCTGCGGTGGCGGGCCGCCATAATCAGGCGGGCGGAGCCGTAATCGGAGGGCTCATTGGAGCCTTTGCTGGATCCCAGGTTGCAAAGCATCTCTCTGCTTGCGGGCGCGCGCTAGCCGCCCAGGCAGCCCTATCAGCGGCTGAGACTGGCGAAGTCCAGACCGTTGTCGCCCCCGATACTCAGCAACGCATAACAGTTATGCCTGGATCTGACGTCGCGGCCAACGATGGCCGAACCTGCAAGACTATCACTACCACCATCGACGACGGATCCAGTAGTGGTCAATCAGAGACGAGTACCTTGTGCAAGGGGCCGGACGGCCGCTGGAGCTGACTGAATCCAATCAAGGCTATTGTTGGAAGGCAAAGCGGAAAGTAATTTTCACTCGAGAACCTGCTGTAGGCTGGCCGTCGTTGGTCGTTGGCGCCGCTTGATAAAGCCGCGCTAGCTCGAGCGCCGCTTGTCCGAACCCCCAGCCGATCGGGTCTTCAACAACCGAACAATCGGTGAGCAGCCCAGCGTAATTAATTGCACAATCGACGGTTGCGCGGCCGTTCTGATTCTGATCTATAGCTCGCGCAGGTGCCAGGCGAATCTGGTCAGCGGTTGCGGGCCGCTTCAACCACGGCGCGGCAGCGATGTAGGCGGGTGGCGCAGGAGTCCGTGCGGGGGGCAGCACGGCCGGCGGGGGGAGAGCCGGCAAGGCCGCAGCCGCGGCAGGAGCAGTGGGCGGCGGCGATAACGGTTTGGTCGTGGCAGCCGATTCCGGCGTAGCGGGCGTTTCGCTCCGTCCGAACGCGGCTGGCGGTAGATAACCGACCCCCCCAACGTTGAGTTCAATCTCTCGCCAGCCGTCTGCAGTTTTACCTAGCACCACCATGCGCTCGCCCGGCTCAACGGATCGGATGGTCTGTGATCCAGAATTGGGCTGCGTCCACATCATGGATGTGGATTTCACCCTCCGTATTCTGTGCTCGGTAGAGGCCAATGCAGGGCGTGGATAATGAGATAGATTCTCCGTCCAAACATAGTCGCCTTTCCACTCCCCTTTAGTGATTTGCAGCCAGCGGCTCGACCCGCCTGCACCCTTAACGATCCGACCCACTAGCTGATCACCGCGGGCCACTTCACCAACCTCCGCGCCGGTAGCCCCAGGGTCGCTCCTAACCTTAGTGGTGCGACTCACATAGTCAGTTTCCGTGACCGCTCGCCCAGGCTTCAACATTTGTGACAACGCCAACACCGCCAAGAGCCCGACACCAATAAGAAGGAAGCGCGAGAATCGCTTGCGTTTCATGCCTTTGCCAGGTGGTGACGCTTGCGTGGTAATTTGATCGACCGCCTTGCCGCCGGTCGAGTCGCCCCCCTCTTTTGCCTTTGAATCTACTTTTGCTGGCTCGGGTGAAGGCGCCTCGTCTTTTGGCCCGGTGCCCGCAGGTTCATTTTCGAGGACAACAACGGGCGGTTTGGCCAATGCCAGAGCGTCGTCTTCTGGTGCTGGGAGATCCGCGTGGGCCTCTTGGGTGCCTGAGGTGGAGACGTTCGCAGACTCTAGTGAGCTCGCGTCAACGACCTGAGATGGCGCAAGCCCGCCTAAAACTTCATCGAAGATCGTCGCGAGTTCTGGAATAGAGCCCGCTTTCACCACCTTGTCGCGCTCACTGCGCCGATATATCGTTACCTGGAGATCGCGGGTCAGTACACCCTTTTGAATCTGCTGGCGGTATTTCCTTACGGTGTCCAGCTCAACCGTCACTCCACCAATATCGAGCGCGATGATAGGCAACTCGCCTTCATGGGTCTGGTCGTTAATCGTTCAGCCCTCCAATGGTGCCAAACGACTGCCGCCGATAAGTGTCCGCGCCGGCCTGGGTCCAGATTGAGGGCTCGATCAGTCGAAAGATGCGCGATCCATCGACCTCCAGTTGGTAGGCAACAGACACTTCGGCGGGGATATTTCTCTGCGAGGCATAAATGGTGGCGAAGCCGACAACGATATCGTTGCCTGGAAACACCGCCAGCCGCCCCCTGCCAATTTCGATCCCGAACAGCATCGGCTCAGTATCGACGTCGTCCACGAGGAGCAACGTTTCCGGTCCCCCGCTGGGCCGTAGACCGATCGCTCCGTACTCGCGAACGAACACGCTGAGCCGCTGGCGAGACCGAGCCGATGCTGCCTCGCGATAGGCCTGGAGAATGTCGCTGAGCGCGGGCTGGGGCGGCAGTTGCGGTTCCGGTGGTTGGTAGACGACTTGCGCCTGGTCAAGCATGGCAGGGGGCGCGGGCTGAGGGTCCGTCCGTTGCGGTCGTGGCGCGGTCGCTAGCACTGGTGGGTGGGGCGTGGGCTCGCGCGGAGCGGGCTGGCGTGGCGTTGGATCGTTACGGGGCGGCGGATTGCGTTCGAGTGTGCTTAGCCGATCATCGAGTCTCGCCACAGCATCGGCGATTGTCGGGCGCGGTCCTCGCCCGCCACTGCTCCCTCCCCTTGGCAAGGAGCCGACCCGAATGAGCTGGATTTGCTGCCAGATCAGCAACCCCAAAGTCAGAGCCTGGGCGATGGCGAGCGCGCCGAAGGCTAGCTGCTGGATATCGAGCCCAGCCTGAAGGTGCCCGGCCGCCGGCTTGGCGGAGCCAGAACTCGGTTTCAGCGTGATCACATTGGTTTCGCCATCATCGCCCAGTGGCGGCTTGGCGGCGCGCGCTGTGGCTGGAGCCGCAGTGTTTTGCTCCGCTCTGACGACCGGGCTGGCCACGCCAACGAGCACCACGACGACGACGAGCAGAAGCGGGGAGAGCAGTGTTCTCATCTAGGCCTCGCCGATGGTCAGATGATCGCCGCGCTCCCGCTCGTTTCGCGCGAGATCCGCGACGAGGACCCGGAGGGCCGTTATGAAGGGCGGTTCGCGGAGTCCCGTGCGCGACGCTTCGACGGCGTCCTGGACACTGGTTTGGATGCGTGCGAATCCGCCCTGAGCTTGTCCTTTTTTCAGGTCGAGCCGAAGTCCCCCGCAATCGGCGAGCGCATCAAGGAAGGCTTCGAATTCCTTGAGGTCCGGGTATCCGACGTTAGCCAACAGACCAGCGGTATAGATGTCGGCGTCGGCGGCGAGCACGGCGTCGCCACCGAGCGGAATGGTGAGGCCCGACGGCTCGAAGGCTTTGGGCAGCCCGCCCTCCGGGTTTCCCGTCATCCGTACCATTCCGCGGACCACCTCCGTCTTTGGTGTCGCCGAGACAAAGACCGATGGCCGAGGCAACGGCTTATCCGCATCGACCGATAGCTCGGCGGCGCGGCGAAATATGGTCAGAAGCCTACTAATCGGCGTATCTGCCAGGGGATTTGGTCGGCCTGCGCCCGGCCCGAGGTGGAGACGGGAAAACAGGCCGGATCCGCGCCCGCACAGGGCAAAGGCGATGCTGTCGAAACTCTCAGCGTTGAGCCTGCCCTGGGCTACCAGGCCCTTGGCTACGTTACCCAACCGCCAGGCGATGCCGCCTAGGAACACTAGGGCGGCACGCTGCAAACCCTTGGCCTCAGGCGATCCGCTCTTGATGTTCCAGCCCTTGTTCATCCTTTCCCCAAGCTGGGGTCCGGAAAACAATAGTTCACCGAGCGAGGTGAGCTTGCCTTGGTCGAAGGACGAGGCACCGTCATTCGGCGCGACGATATCGGCCCAGGTATCGAGGTCGAAGCGGCGGAAGAACTCCGGGTTCTGCATCAGATACGCGGTAAAAAACTGCCCGCCGGCTAGCTTGTAGGACCCGGACCAGACCAGCTCGCGTGCGTTCCAGAACGCCACATCAGTGGTCCCGCCGCCGATATCGACGATGATATTGAGCTTGCCCCTATTGAACTCTCCACCCTTCCCACCGCTCAGGATATATTCCGCCGCAGCGAGCCCCTCCGAGCACGGCTGGGGTATCTTTCCGCCAGGAGCGACCTCTTGGACCGCCTCGTAGAGATTGTTGTAGATCGAGTTCACCTGGTAAGGATTCATTGCATCCGGCTTTGAGAACCGCCAGGTGAGCTTGGATAGCGCGCGCCGACCGGAGACCGCTTCAGCCGCGCACATCATGACTAGCTGTCGGAGATACTCCTTGGCGAAGCGCTGGTCGTCCTCCTCCTCGCTCCATTTCAAGTTGAAACGGGCGCGCCCGATGATGTCGTCGAATTTGCCTCGGTCCTTGTTGGCGATGGCGTCGGCGTCGCCATCTTCCGGGGCGAAATAAACTACGCTGCGAAACAGAGGGCCGAGCTCGGTGGTCAAGGCCTTGAGCACCTTGGGGTCGTCTGCTTTGCGCGACAACGCCACCGAGGGCGTTGGCATGGTGCGCGCCGCTGGCGGCATGAACTCGACGAAGGGCCAACGAATGTGCTGCTCGGCCCTCTTCTTGCGCGCCGTATCCCGTGAACTGATCGGGTGCAAAATCCGATTCTGAAAGGTAACAGGCTCCTCATCCTCAAAGCAGGCGATAGTGTTGGTGGTGCCAAAGTCGATCGCCACGATTCCTTCGCCGTTGGCGGCCTCGACCGTGTCCGCCTTCAAAAGCGCGCACCCAACCGGAACAGGATCAACGGCGCCCTCCGGCGCTCGGGCGAAAAACACCGCCTCGATCCCGTGCGGCGTGCTTTGGTATTCCTCCACCGTCTGGCTGTCGGACAAGCTTCGCGCCCGCTTAAGCCAGGGCGTTTCGGCGACCCGGGCGACGAAAGGCACGCCCCGCTCCGGCGTGCATCGCTCGGCGTCACCCCATTCCTTCAGCGTTCGATGGCGTAAGTCATGGTCTTCGATTGGCTTCAGCATCTCCCCGAGGGCTGCAGCCGAAAGGCCAAACCGGGCACGAATAGCGTCGCCTTCTGCGTTGTAGCTTATCCGCAGGTAATTCCACTTCCATTCCGGCGATCGGAAGTTCGGCCATACGGCGGTTTCGCCGAACATCCAATCGACCTCGCCGTCTAGCTGTCCCTCTCCCGGCCGCGGAGACGAGCCAAATCGCCGAGTCATAGTGTGTTGTTTGCCAGAGCTTAGTCTAAGCTTTAGCGTGACGGTCGCCCGGTCGCCCTGGTCGGCGATGTCGATGGCGCTGCGCAGGTCGCGCGGATTGTGCAGCAAAAGTGCGAGTGGTGAAAGCGGTAGCAGAAACTGGCGCGCGGTGTTTTCATGCCCGTCCACATTGGCGCTGTGGTGGAGTCGGCAAAGCCGATTGGTGAAAAAATCGGATGGTGTGGCTAGAAAATAGCCTGCCTCTGCCACCTCACGAACCAGCTCGCGCATTGCGGCGGAGCCCTCGGTTACGCTGCTGAGGCGTTTATCGCCCCAAAGGGTTACATCCTGAGCCCTCGCCTTGCCAAGGGCGGAGATGATCAGGGGGTCGAATAGGACGACGCCCTTGATAGGCGCATCCGGGCCGAGGCTTTCACGCAGGTCGATCAGGCAGTCCGAGGTTTCCCACGGCGGCCGGATCGACTGCAGGTCCTTCTTCAAAGCGAGCGCATCATAGAGCGGCGGCAGGTCGCCCGGATAGGCGATCGACCCCCTATCGATGACTTTGAAGTCAGCGCTAAGGCTGTCGATGTCGCTGATCCGAGCTAGACAGTCCGCGCGATAGCCGTCAATCGCCTTGGTCAGGGCACTGGGCGTTCGTCCACCGCTGATCTCGTTAAGCGTCTGGCGCAGTGTGGAAAGCCACACCTGGAGAACGAAATAATGTTCTGCGGGCAACGCCTGCCCCTCTGGCAGCGCCGTGGGGTCGGAAAGGCCGCGCGCGAGCCACGGGATGCGGACGAGCTGGATTGCACCACTCGACCGACCCGGCGACACTAGGCAGGAAGGATTTAGAACCGCCAATGGCAGAGGATCGCGTTGCCCGTCGCACGTCAGACTGACAATGACTGGGGTGCTCCAGTCTGCGGTCCGCGCGCCTGTCTGAGGAATGGCGATCGGTGGCAAAAGGCGGGTTAGGACACGCGCGAACAGCGAACGTTGATCACGGCGAACATCCCCCTCCGAAACCCCTAGTGACACCGGCGTCAGGGTTAGCCGATAGTCGTCCTCATAGGGTCCTTGCAGGGCGAACAAGGCGATCAAGCCCCGCCATTGGCTGATCGAAACACGGTGCAGCGGGTGGTCGCCCGGGTGGTCAGTGAGGATAGCATCGGCAAAGGCACGAACCTGCGCCCACGGGTCCGGCACCGAACGGATTGCGCCTACGCCGGCCTGATCCGGATCGTCACCCACGTGGAGGGATTTGGCGAGTTCGGCGAGGCTGCCGCTGGCCGGCTGCCAAGCGCCGACAGCCCCGGCCCCAGGGGGCGGAAAGCTGGCCCGAGGCCCAAAAGGAGGAAGATTATAGACGGTCATGCTTGGACCTGTTGCGGTAGGGTCGCGCGCGCGGCGGCGTGTACTGCAGCGACCACGCGGCCAAATCCCTTGTTCTTAGCGTCTGATACTGGGGGCTTGTGCAGATCCTCGAACAGGTCGCCCGCGGTCCGCCAGCGCTCGCGCCTACCCTCTACAGCAATCAGCTGATCAAACGCCTTGGCAAGCTCTGCACCCTCTATGGTCTCGCACAGCACCACCGGGTCGGACGGGCGATTGAGATTGATGTCCCTTTCAAGCGGACCCGTATCCCAGATGCCGAACTTCGACCCCTGGGGGGTGGAGCGGGTGGCGAACAGGTGCATGGCTGCGGCCCACTTCAGAGTCTTGACCAGAATATCCTTTAGGGCCTTCCGGTCGTCCGGGGTTTCAGCCTTGAAGTCGGTGTCTGCCGCGAGCTTCTTCCAGGGGTCCTTGAGCTGACCCAGCATGCCGCGCTGGTTCAGTGCCGGTTCCGCCCGCATCAGCCAGTAGACCGCGAAGCGAAGCAGCTGACCGATACGAAGATAGGCGTCGTGACGCGCCGTATCCGACTTAAACGGCAGGTCGCCCCAACGGAGGCCGGCCGGTTCACTGCGGGCGGAAACAAATATCTGTGGTCGATCAGTGGAGGTTACCCCGTTCTCTAGGAACTCCACCGCCGCCAGCGCGGATAGCAGCTCCGGCGGCAGGGGCGGGTTCTTCTGTTCGGCCTTGCCGGGCTCATGATAGCCGAGCTGGAAGTTCTCATCCCAACCGGCGACATAAAGTTCGTCGAACACCGTCTCGGTTTTCAGGAGCTCGTTGTAATATTCGAGCGCCGCGCGAGCCTGGGGCAGAAGGTCCTTAGCCCTGACGACATTGGCGAAGGGGTCGGCTGGGTCCTTGAAGCCGAAGTAAGGGAGCATCAGGCTACCGCAAATTTTTACGCTGCCCTTCCGCTCTTTTAATACTTGCTCGCGGATCCGGTTGATCGCGCGCGCTAGCGTGGGAAAGCCCGCCGCGCCGGTCCCGCCAAATACCGAACCGGCCAAGAAGATGCGCACCTCCTGGCCCTGATCCGCCATTCCGATCAGCTCGGTGATTCGGTCGCGGAACTCACCGGTGTTCTGCTCAAGGCTGGCGAGCATCGCCGCCGCCCCGATGTGGGCGCGCCCCTGGTAGCCCTGGGTCAGCGGCATCTCCTGCTCGATCGGCCCAGGCGCGAAAAGTATGTCGAACAGATGCTTTTCGCCCTCTGACATACGTGCGGCACCGAGCACATTGGCAAGGGTGGTGGAGCCGTTCGGATCGGGAGCCCAATGCGCATTGCCCTGGCCCCCCCCGAACAGTGGCTCAATCTCCACCCGTCCGAGCACCGCGCCGCCTTCGTTTTCGCTCTTGCTCCAATCGAGCTGATTTTTGCCAGTACCCCAGTCTTGGCGGAACCGCACCAGATCGGTGACGAGGTCGCAACTTCGGCTCACATTGCCATTGGCTTTGTCCTGGTCAACGAGGCCAACGATCACCTTGTTCGGGCCAAGGCCAGATAGAAACAGATAGAGAGCCGACTCGACGATTTTGGCGCCGGTCCCGCCCACACCGAGCATCACATTGATCGTCATTCCGCTGCTCCAGTATGATCAAATTGATGGCGCGAATGGTACAGACGCGCGCATAGTGCGCTTCACTCCAAACAACGTTCCAAGGTAGAAAGCAAAGCAGGTGATCAATAGTGAGGCCAGCCCGCCGATCGCTACCGAATGGGCAGTAAGAAACCCGGTAAGACCGGACCCGACCACCTGAATGTAGCCGACCACGGCGAAGCCAATCACTGTCGCCACGAATAGGGCCGCCCAGCTGCCGGTTTGTGACCTGGCCCCACTGTGGTCATGCGGCATCACTCGCTCCGCCAGCACGATCCAGATGCTCGAAAGCAGATAGCCGATGAGGACCGATAGCCCACACCACAGCCAGATATGCCCGACGGCCTCTTCGCGGATCGACTGCAGCGAAATCGGGTTGTCGATCAGCCGCTCCACGACCGAGGCGGCCAATGAGTTGTTGCCGTTCATCAAAAGCCAGATCAATCCGATTCCGGTCACTGCCGCGACGATGTGAATGGCAGTGGAAAGAGCCACGCGTGGTAGCATTCAGAATCCCCTCTCAACGGTTGAGCTTAATAGCGACGGAGAACCCGGCGACGACTGTTGGCGACCTTTCAGCCGAGACGGCGAGGACATTTTCAAGTAGCCGGGCGGTCTCGCTAAGATTCAAAGTCGGAAATAATTCTTGGGGGCTTGGGGTGAGATTGACCTCGTCCTCGGGAGCAAAGCTCCAGTTCCGCATCCACGCGTCTGCAGGATTCGGCGTATCGAGTGAGGTACGCACTACTTGCCCGGTTATGAGATAGACCCCCGATTGCGCGAGCCCGAGCGAGAGTTCGTCAGGCCTTAGCACGAAGCTAGCCTGATCCGCGCCGGGTGCATCAGCCCATCCGCCAGGGTAAAGGCCCCAGGGAATCCAGTCAGTAGCGGCACAGCGCTCCTGCGCGTCACGTTGCAGCTTCCAGACAAAGGTCTGAGTTTTGACTGGCCCGCGCCATACCGCGCCGGTCAGCACGCCAACCTCTCGCGGACCTGTCCATCTTGGCAGTTGGCTGTCCGATGGAGTCTTGCCAGACAGGGCCGCCGTGGCGCCCTGCGGCTGTACGACCAAGCGCTGGAGATTCACCCCACGCCTAGCGCTCATCACCAAGCCTGGCGAAATGCCGCCGATAGGATTTACGCCCTCGAAAGGCTTAGGGGATATCGCCGCGCTTCGTCCAGGCGTCAGGGTGAATAGCGAATGCTTGATAACTCCCGATTGCACGCCATTGGCAAGATAACGCGATGGCGACCGCGGGAGCGCGCTATCAAACTGATTGAGCCGATCAACTGGCCCGACCACCAGCAGAAATAACGGCCGCTTGGCGTTGATCGAAAGGTCCCTTCCGCTTGGAAGGTCGTAAATCTTGCCGATATACGGTGCAGGAATCCCGTACAGAGCGATGCTGCGGCCACTAGTCAAAATCTTCTTGAGTGGCTCGGCCATCGCGACGGCGCCACTGGTCAGAATTTCCGAATCCTCAAGCCAAAGATCAGAAACTAAGAATGACAAATTTTGCGAATTTTCGGCAGCTATAGCGCTTAATGCCAGGTCTAGCCGACTTTCCTGATTATCGCAGTTATTGGAATGGTCTTTACAACTATAAGTGTCCTCTTCCAGCAGATCTGTTGCTGAGGATGCCGGTAGTTCCCGCAATGTCTTGCCGAAAAGAATTCGCCGAATAGGTCTGTTGTCGATACCTAAGGAAATTGGAATCGTAGCGATTAGGTCTCTGAACGGCTGGGTATCCCCTCTCTCGGCTCGGAGATAGCCCGCCATGCTGCCGGAGTGATCCACGTAAATGGTCACTGGGCCAGATGTACGGTCATTAGACCTGTTCATGGTCTCATCTGTAGAGATCCACTTGCGGGCCTCAGCCGGAAAACAGTCGATGTCAGTCGCACTGGCTGACTGGGGAGGAACGGCAATAGGCTTGCAACCCGAGAGCAAGGACGCCCCAAGCGCTAGCAGCCACAGCAAATTGGCCTCGGCCCTCACAACACCACCCCATCGCATCCAGCCCCAAGTCAACCTTAACAGGTAGTAACTGTGAGTCTACATATGCGGGCCTGTGGGCCTGAAATAGATCGATCAGCGGTAGCTCCATGCAAGTTCGGGGCAACCAACCCAACCGGTGGGAGCTTCGGCGTGTTCGGCTTTGTAACGCCAACGCCGGTCCAACATGGCTCATCGAAAGGCTCTCCCTAGGACGCGCGTTAGTAGCTTGCTTCGGAGGGCTGTAAGGTAACCGTAGCTATCGCCATGACCCTTTACTGTGCGCAGCGATAGTCAGATGGCTACTTGCAGCGAATGTCGGTATCGGTGGTTGCCTGTCCCCGCACCCAAACCTTCCCACACACATAAACCTCAGCTCCGGCGTTTGGCGGTTCATTCAGCCGATGTGCAGGCGGCGCGCAGGGTCAGGTCTTGTTATATCCGTTTGACCTGAGTTGAGGGCGCGCACGGCGCCGCGCCATGCTTTAAAATTCTGTTATCCGGTCATAACCCTTTCTTAAGATTAATAGGCTGTGCTAGGGCGTAGACAAAATAGGTCTAGACCAGTGAGGCCTCTCTCTGGGGTAAAAGGCGTCAATATAAGTCGAATATTTTGAAAAACACCGACTCTCCAAAATAGAACTGGCGGCGCGCGTGGGAATTTTGATGAAAAATATCAATATTTCCGGCAAGCTTGTTATCGTTTTTTCAGCGATAATAGCGGTCGTGTTTGCGGCGCTGACCGTCATCTATGTCGACATGATTTCCGTAAAGGCCTCCATAAAACAATATAAAACGAGTAGGACTGTATCTCAGCAGACCAAATTAGCCTTAAACGCGCTCGTTGAGACTCAGAACGCGGTGCGCGGTTACGTGGCGACGCATGACGCCAGCTTTCTGCCCCGGATGGACGGCTACAAGGCTGATTTCGTGACCGCGATTCAGGCCGTGGGTCCCTTGCTGGCCGACGCCGAGGACCAAACGAAGTTCGCACAACTCCAATCCGACGCCGCCCAAGCTTTGACCGCGGACGACCACCTGATCGCCCTCAGTCGCGACCCTGCGACATCAGAGAGGGCGCGCGCCGATCTTGCGACCGCTGGCCGCTTGACCAAGGTCCGAGAGGACGTGAAGGCCATGATCACGCCGCAGGAAGCTTTGATGGCTGCGCGCGGGAAGGAGCAAGACGCCGCCATTGCGTCCGCCAGCCTGACCCTGATGATCGGCGGCCTGCTTACTGTGTTGCTGGCTATTGGTCTCGGCTGGCTTCTGCACAGATCGATCGCAGACCCCGTCGCCAGCCTGACCACCGCCATGGGTCGTCTTTCGAGCGGCGACACATCCGTCGTCATCCCCGCCATAGACCGGCGGGACGAGGTCGGCCGCATGGCCGGCGCCCTGGAGATTTTTAAGACCAACGCCATCGAGAAAGCCGCCCTGAAAAGGACCTCGGAAGCGGAGCGCGAGACCATCGAGGCTGAACGTCGCAGGACGGAAGGCCTCAGGGCGGCTCAGGGTCAAGAGCTGGCCCGCGTGGTCGCAGCCCTGGGAGACGGCCTGGCCAGGCTATCCTCCGGCGATCTGACCTATCGCATCGATGCGGCCTTCGTCGAAGACTACGCCAAGCTGAAGACCGACTTCAACCTTGCCGTCAACACGCTGCAAGACACCATAGCGACGATCATCGGGCGCGCCCATGGCCTGCGGGCTAGCGGGACGGAGATCACCCAGGCCTCTAGCGATCTGTCCAAACGCACTGAGCAGCAGGCCGCCAGCCTAGAAGAAACCGCCGCCGCCCTCGATGAGATCACCGCCACAGTCAGAAAGACCGCCGACGGGGCTGTCGAGGCCCGCAACATTGTCGCCCAAGCCAAGTCGGACGCCGAAGCCTCCAGCCAGGTGGTGCAGGGCGCCGTTTTCGCTATGACTCGCATTGAGGAAAGCTCTCACAAGATCAGTCAGATCATCGGCGTGATCGACGAGATTGCTTTCCAGACCAATCTGTTAGCGCTTAACGCCGGTGTAGAGGCGGCCAGGGCCGGCGACTCGGGCAAGGGCTTCGCGGTCGTAGCGAGCGAGGTTCGCGCGTTGGCTCAACGCTCCGCAGAGGCCGCCAAAGAAATCAAGGCGCTGATTTCCGCCTCGGCGGACCAGGTCGCCCAGGGCGTGGAGCGGGTCGGGGACACAGGCCGGGCGCTCGCCCGCATCGCCCAGCAGGTGGCTCAGATCAATGGCGTCGTCACTGAGATCACCGCCTCCGCCCAGGAGCAGGCGACGGGGCTGAACCAGGTCAACGCCGCCGTCAATCAGATGGATCAGGTCACTCAGCAAAACGCCGCCATGGTGGAACAGGCGACGGCCGCCGCCCACGCCCTACATGAAGACACCGACGCTCTGTCGAACCTGATCGCCCAGTTCAAGGTCAGCGATACGGGCATGATGGCGCAACCGGCCCCCAACCGACCCGCCCCGATCAGGACTCCGGCGCCCAAGCGCAGCCCGATCTATGCAGGCGGCCAAACCCGGTCGGCCCTGGTCCTTGCGCCCGCGACGGCGCCCCCTCAAGAGGCCAGCTGGGAAGAGTTCTAAGCGCCCCCTTGGATAAGGGCTCTCCGTAGACGCGCCCAGCAGTCAGCTACGGATCGACCTTGGAGCCTTTCCGGTGCTCTAGCCGGGTATCTAGGCGATGGCGACGA
>Ga0116229_10010699_pt1 | contig 13706 bp, 12 predicted proteins | sample S1TSphgellanicum_3_FD_87313 | JGI IMG/M metagenome (GOLD analysis project Ga0116229, IMG submission 87313) | Host-associated microbial communities from peat moss isolated from Minnesota, USA - S1T2_Fc - Sphagnum magellanicum MG | ecosystem: Host-associated > Plants > Peat moss > Unclassified...
CGATGGTCTCACCTATGGGCAAATCGCACAGGAAACCGGCCTCAGCGTGAGCGGTGTCGAGAAGCATATGATGAAGGCCATCGCCCACATCGATCGGGCTCTTGGGAGCCTCTAGTGGTCTCAAGGGCTGGAGGTTCACGCCGCGCCGAAGAGCGGCTGCGCAAAGAGGCCGCGACCTGGTTCGCGCGGATGCGCGCGCCCGACGCTGCGGCCAGCCGCCCCGCGTTTGAGGCCTGGCTCAAGGCCGACCCTGAGCGCCAGATCGTTTATGCCCGGCTTCTGCAGCGTTGGGGCGAGGCCGGTATTCTGGCCCTGTCTGACCAGCAACCGGCACGGACGCCCTCTCGCGGCCGGCCAAGTATATGGCGGCCCATAGGATGGTCCGTCGCCGCCATCGCCTGCGCCGTCGCGCTGATCGTCATTTTGCCGGCGACGTCGCTTTGGCCGCAGGGATGGCCGACGCTTGGGATCGGGGACCAACGGTTGACGACTGCGGTTGGGGAAATCCGCACCGTGCGGCTCGCCGACGGTTCGTCGGTGACCCTGGACACCGATACCGCCGTTACCACAGCCTTTTCCCCCTCGAAGCGACGCCTGAGCCTCCTGCACGGCCGCGCCCGGTTCGATGTCGCCCACGACCCGTCCCGACCGTTCATTGTATGGGCGGATGGAGCGACCGTGACGGCGCGCGGCACGCTGTTCGATGTGGCCGTCTCGCCGGGCCACGCGGCGGTCGTCACCCTCATGCGGGGCGTCGTCGATGTCCAACCGGCCGCCCCGCCCATTTGGCGATCACCGGCTCCAAAGGCGCCCATCCGGCTTGCGCCCGGACAACGCCTCGCCTTCGAAAAGTCGTTCGCGGCGCCTCACCTCCAGGCCGCGTTGGCTGTGGAGTCGGCCTGGCCGAACGGCCGGCTCGTTTTTCATGGGGAAGCCCTTTCAGACGCGCTCGCTCAAGCCAATCGCTATTCGCGCCAGCGCATCACTCTGGCGGAAGCGTCGCTCGGCCAGCTTCAGGTCAGCGGTGTATTTCCCATCGACCAGCAGCCCGAGCTGGCCGCGAGCCTCGGCGCGACCTTTTCGCTTCGTGTCGATCAGGCCGCGAACGGCGATCTGGTGCTGACCCGCTCGCCTACGACGACATCGAACGGGCCGAGCTGATCCATCGCCATCGGGCTGAACACATCCACCAAAGTTTTTTGTGAGGTGCGCGGCGCTATCGTCGTCAAGCGCTCCGGAAGGGTTCCTATCGGGACCCGATGGGGGACATCGACATGCCGTTTTTCGCTCAACACACCCGCACAGCCCTGTTGGCCGGCGCCGCCTTCACGGCCGTGGCCGCCGTTGTAGCGCCAGCCTGGGCGGCGCCAGCCGACGTCGCTATCTACTACGATCTGAAGCCTCAGAGCCTTGAGGCGGCGCTGCACATCGTGGCCGAACGCTCCGGCCGCGCCATTCTCGCCCCCACCGCCCTTCTCGCCGGCAAACAGGCGCCCGCGCTCCACGGACGCTTCACCGCCCTGGACGCCTATAAGGCGCTCCTCGTCGGCAGCGGCCTCCAGATCACCCTCGTCGGCGACACGGTGATCGTTCACGCCTCCGAAGCCCCTGCCGCCGCCGCCGCGGCGCCGGTGGATGAGGGCGCCGTCGCCGAGATCGTCGTCACCGGCAGCCACATCCGCGGCGAAGCCAGCGCGGCGCCGACGGATATCATCACGAGCAAAGAGATCGACGAGTCCGGCTATTCGCAGGTCGGCGATGTGATCCGCAGCCTGCCGGAAAACTTCGGGGGCGGCCAGAATCCCGGTGTGCAGATAGGCGCTGGCGTGACCAACATCGGCAATCAAAACACGACCAACGCCTCGAGCGTCAATCTCCGCGGGCTCGGAAGCGACGCCACCCTGGTCTTGCTCGATGGTCATCGGCTTGCGGCGGATGGTGGATACCAGGCGCCTGACGTCTCGGTCATCCCGTTAGACGCCATTGATCGTATCGAGATCGTCACCGACGGGGCCTCCGCGCTCTACGGCGCCGACGCTGTAGCCGGCGTCGCCAACTTCATCCTGAAGCAGAACTACCAAGGGATGGAATTGAGCGAGCGGCTCGGCAATACGACCGAAGGGGGCGGCTTTGAGCAAACTTACAATGTGCTTGGGGGTCAGACGTGGAGCGGCGGACATATTTTGGCGGGTGTCCAATATACGCATCAGGACGAAATCGCCGCGTCACAAAGAAGCTTCACATCGACCGCAGCGCCAATCGATCCTCTTTTGCAGGCTGAGACGCAGACATCGGAATTCCTCAACGTCGGGCTGGATTTAACGCCCTGGGCCACATTCCACCTCGACGCACTTTACGCGAAGCGTCTGTCTGGCGAGAGCTTCGAGACAACAACTAAAGGCCCAATCGAAAACACCGCAACACCCGTTCAGTCCTTTCTAGCGGCGCCGAGCGTATCTTTCGTACTGCCTGGCGATTGGTCGGCGTCGCTGGACGGGTCAATATCTGGAACGATGGATCGCACTGGCTTTCTCCTCAGTGGCGCGCCGTATTTCGAAAGCTACAAGAACAATGCGAAGTCTGCTGAGCTAAGCGCCAACGGTACAGTCGTCCAACTGCCGATGGGACCGCTTAAGCTTGCTATCGGCGGCGGGTATCTTGGTGAAGGCTTCACATACGCAGACTCCACCGGCAACTTATTCCAAGCATCCCGCACCGTCGCCTCCATGTATGGAGAAGCAGCCGTCCCTCTCATAGCGCCATCTGAGACGCGGTCTGGACTGCATGCGTTGGATCTGACTCTCGCCGGCCGGGCTGAGCACTATAGCGATTTTGGATCCACAGCTAACCCGAAGGTCGGCCTCCGTTACGTCCCAGCAACCGGAGTGACGTTACGCGCGACTTGGGGAACATCATTCAAAGCGCCACAATTTCTTCAAGAGGCGGAATCCCGGTTCGTCTTCCAATATCCTGCCGCTGAAGTCGGATCGAGCGCCCCAGGGACCGCGCTTTTGACCTATGGCGGCAACCCAGACCTCAAGCCCGAACGGTCCAATGCCTGGACCGCAGGCGTCGATTGGGCGCCACCGACAATCCGAGGATTGAAGGTCTCCTTGACCTATTTTCACATAGATTATCGTGATCGGATCGTGCAGCCGATTGGCAATGTCGGCGATGCCGTAAGCGATCCAATCTACGCCCCCTTTGTCACCCTCAATCCTACGCAGGCCACACAGGCCGCAGCTCTGGCGGGTACGACCTTCTTAAATCTAACGGCCACACCCTATAATCCCTCGTCGGTGGTTGCGCTGATTGACGATCAATATTTGAACGCGACATCTCAGAAGATCCAAGGGGTCGACCTTTCGATACGAGAGTCTATGACGTTGTCGCTTGGCCAGATTGAGCCATTCGCCAACGCGACTTGGCTCAATCTGGTTCAGCAGACGCTGCCGAACTCCGCGCCAGAGACCTTAACCGGCACCCTCTTCAATCCGCCAACTTTTCGCGCGCGCGGGGGGGCGACCTGGAGCTGCGGCAGCTTCACCGCCACGGGCGTTATCAACTATATCTCTGGCGAAACGGACAACGGGGTTACGCCCAGCGCCTGGGTCGATAGCTGGACCACCGCGGACCTAAATCTCGCGTATCGCTTTGATCGCCCCAGCGCGCGATTGCCTGGGCTGGAGGTGGCGTTAGCCGTCTCCAATCTGTTCGATCAGGCGCCCCCCTACGCCAAAGGCGCTTCGGACCGGCTTCCCGGTATCAATTATGACAGCACCAATTACTCGGCCGTGGGCCGTTTTGTCGCCCTGACCCTGCGCCAGCGCTTCTAGACCTCAACGCGAGGGCGGCCGCGCGCAAGCTGTTGGCCGCCCTCCATGCGGACATTTCCAATGAAAGCCTACCTATCGACCCTGCTTGCCGGGCTATGGCTTTGTACAGCCTCTGCACCAGCGCACGGTGCCCCATCACCGAAAATGCTGTTGGAGACGATCGATTTCTCCGGTCTCGCGATATCGCCCGACGGCCGAAATGTCGCCTTTCGCCAGGAGCAGGCATCCGTCGAACGCAACACCTACGATACGAGTTGGATGGTGCAGGCGCTTGATGGTGCATCAGCGGCGAGGCGCGTCGCTGACGGCGGCGCCCCTCTGCGCTACGATGTCGGCTCGTCGATAAACGAACCGCCGCAGTGGTCCCCGGACGGACGTTGGATCTACTATCGGGCACTTATTGGCGGTGAGGTCCAGGTATGGCGCGCCGTATCAGACGGCTCGCGCGCCGAACCGGTGACGGAAGATCCAGCCGATGTAGAGACCTTCACCCTAAGCCATGACGGCGGACGCCTGATTTACACCGTTGGGGCCACGCGGGCGGCGATCGAAAGGGCTGAGCAGCTTGAATATGACCAGGGCGTCCGAATCGATCGGACCGTGCCTTTGGGACAAGGCCTCGTCCGGTCCGGCTATATTAATGGCCGTCTAGCGACCGAGCGGATGACGGGACGGTGGATGACGCGTGGTGGTCTCCTAGCGGATCAACCCACGCACAAGGTCATTGTCGATCTGGCAAGCCTCAAAAACTGGAACGCAGATGCGGCCGACGTGCGAGCTTTCGAAGATGTTATGCCCGTCACCCAATTCAAGGCGGCGCCGCCCGGTCCGTATGACGCCTATCTTCGCGCCCGCTCGCGGGACAGCGGCGAAGTGGCTTTTGGGGAGCCAGCGGGGGGAAAGATGACCTTGCAGGTGACTGCTAGCGCGACTGATCCAAACTCGGTGACCTGCAGCGCGGCCCCTTGCAAGTCTGCGGTCATCGATGCGCTCGCTTGGCGGCCTGGGCGCCACGAGGTTGTGTTCACGACATTTGACCGAGATCGCGGTCACGCCCAGTCGCTCTATGATTGGAATGTCCAAACCGGCGCGGTCAGACTGATCGTGAGCGCGAAAGGCTTGATCAACGGAGGCCGCCCTCTGGCTTTGGGCGAAGCCTGCGCCGTCTCCGCCGAGGCGGCGGCCTGCGTGACCGCGTCAGCTGACGAGCCACCTCAACTTGAGCGCATCGATCTGGATACCGGCGCCCGGCGGGTTCTCTATGCGCCCAATGCTGCGCTAGCGCAGGAGGTAGGACCACGAGCGGAGCTGATGGTTTGGCGCGATGCCCAGGGGCAGACCTTCACGGGCCAGTTCTTCCCGGCAGCTCGGACAGGATCAACAGAGCCCGCGCCTCTATTTATTACCTACTATACGTGCGCTGGCTATTTGCGTGGCGGGGCTGGCGATGAATGGCCTTTAGCAAGTCTGGCCGGCTCAGGGATCGCCGCGCTCTGCGTTGATGAGCCGCCGGTGGATTTTTCTCACCTGGATCAAGTCGCCCGTTACGACATGGCCCTGAGCGGAGTGCGAAGCGTTATTGCTCTCCTTAGCCACCGCGGTTTGATAAACCCGGAGCGCGTGGGAATGGGCGGCCTGAGCTTCGGTAGTGAGGTAGTATATTGGGTGGCGATGAAATCAGACCTGCTGGAGGCGGCATCTGTATCGTCCACGGCGTCTACGCCAATCTATTACGAACTCCATGGGTTGCAGACCCCGGACTTCCAAAAGATGTTACGCAATGTATGGAAACTCGGCCCCCCGTCAGAGACGCCGGATCGATGGAAGGAAATCTCACCGGCCTTCAATATCGACAAGATCCACGTTCCCCTGCTGATGCAGATGCCTGAGCAGGAATACCTATCCACCCTCGATTATTTTGTGCCCCTTGCCAACTCATCGACCCCCGTCGAGCTGTACGTGTTCCCGAACGAGCCCCACCAGAAATTCCAGCCCCAGCACAAGCTTGCAGTCTATAATCGCAATCTAGAATGGTTTAGGTTCTGGCTTCAAGGCTATGTTGATCCAGACCCCCTTAAGGCGTCGCAGTACGGCCGTTGGGAGGCGATGCGGGCAAGTGCGCAGACCGGTCAAGCGAAAGGGGCTGCGATTACGGCGTCGAAATCCCCTGGCTAGGCCTTCACTTCGCTCCATGACCGCGCCCAGGTTTCAACCGCGGATATCTCCAGCAGGCGAAAGAAGTCCAAGTCCTTGGGGACCTCAACGTTGCGGAGATAGGCCTCGATTGACCCGCGATCCAATAAGCCATCTCGCGCCAGCCATCCATCTAGCAATAGACCCGCCAAAGCTTGGCGTTGGCGCGAGAAGGCTGCGCCACAAAAGCTTGTATAGTCGCCCTTGCCTCGGCGTTGAAGGACCTCGGCAGGAAGTCGGTCGCGAAATGCGTCCCTGGCGATGGACCGGTTGTGACCGCCGGCAACCCACATCCAGCTTGGAATCCTCAAGCAGAGTTCGACCAAGGGCTGGGACAGCAATGGGTATCTCACGGGCGCGATCTCGACGCGGTCCTTGCCGTCTGGCGCGTTCTGGATCCGCATCAGGCTCGCGATGTGTTCAATTTTGCCTGGCAGGGCGTTGTGAGGTCGATCCAGCCAGGGGTGGACATCGGGTTCAGGCGGAATCGCCTCATCGGCGAGAAACAGTCGATTTTGTCGCCAGGTCGGCGGCCGACGAAACGCCCTTTTGAGCGCGAGGCGGCAGGCTGCCCACCGGGTGCATCCATGTATCGCGGCCAGATCATCGAGTGTTCGCCAGAACAGAGCGCTGAAACCCTGGACGCGCAGCACATCTGCTGCGGGCGCCGCCGTGCCCAGAAAGCAGAACACGTTGTCGCCACCGCCGCCGCCAAAAAAACTGTCGATGTGCCGTCCGGCGACAAAGTCTGAGATAGCCGAGTTGGTCACCTGTTGTAGGAGCCCTGCGCCAGGTCGGGCCGTCAGGCGTTGAGGTATGCGGATAGCGTCGGCGGCGTCCGCGACGAGGACGAGGGACTCCAAGGCTAGGCCCGTCCGATCGGCGACCAGCGCGGCGTACATTCGCTCGTCCCCTTCGGCTCCAGGTGTTGCAACGGTGAGCGCACTCACGGGCGCAGATCGGCCTTGAAGGCAGGCGGCGACAATCGATGAATCGAGGCCCCCGGACAGTTCCAGAAGGATGGCGCCGGACCGGGAGGCCCAAGTCGAAACACAGCGCTCGACTTCCGCCTTCACCAAGGCGACCGCCTCTGCGCGGTCCGCAATCGCTTGTTTGGGAGAAGCGAATGTCCAGGGCGTCCAACAGCAGGTCTCGGTATCGCCTTTTGCCGTCAGGCTCGTCATTTGACCGGCGAGCAGTTCTCTGACCCCAACCACGCCCGTTCGCGCGCTTCGCAGATCCGGATAGGCCAACCGGTGCGCCGCAAAGCTTGAATCGAGGCGACGCTCGACCAAGCCAAGCTCCACCGCTATGGCGACATTCGAATACAAGACGGTCACGTTGCGGCAGGTGCTGCGATAACAACCCAACGCGCCGGACGGATCACGCAGGACATGGACTGCGTGGGGCTGGTCGGAGACCAGAAAGGCCACATAGCCGCCCCACCAGGATCGGATCAGAGACTCAGCCGTGGCGTCGATCTCGGTAGAGTCAAGAGCGCCTGACACGGAAGTCAGGTCGCGGTCGCGTGGGAATAGTTCGCCTACGACGACGCCACTGCCGCCGCTGACGCGGCGGATCGGCAGAGTTGGGTCGGCGAAAACCGTCACGGAGCCGCTCTCGACCATCATCTGCAGCCCGCAATCATGTTGGGCGCGTCGGCATAACGTCTCGATCCAAGTGGCGGGCGCCATATCGAGCGGGCGCACAATGGCCAGGAAGGAGCCCACCATCAGACAACAAGGATTTCTGTATGCCGCCGAACGCACTCGACGGTTTCGTTCAGAACGACGTCACCAGCCTGGACCCAGCAGTGGGCTGCGAAGGGGTTTAGCTTCACGCCAAACACGAGATCGGCCGCCAAGCCCCGTCGTGCGAGAAGATCAAGCAAGGCGATGGAGTCCGACAGACATATGGATGGAAGCGGAACCATGCGGCGGGAAAGCGAAAAGGCGTTGGCCAATTCAAGCTTGGCTTCCGTGGCCGATGTGTCGGCGCCGTCAGACGGGGGCTTCAGCGCTCGCCGCCGTTTGATAATATCCAGAAGTGGTCGTTGTCGCAGCCGTCGCCTCGCCGACGCGACGGCGAACGCGGTTTCAAGTACGATCCCTACCTTGCGCGCCGGAGCACCGCTTTTCTCTTCGAGGACGCTCCGCTCGGGTTTGACATGGTTCACAGCCTTGAGCGGCGCGCCCTCACCCTCAATCGCATTAATCACCTTGAGGTCTACAAGACTTGAGGCGTCGGTCACATTCGACCATTCGTCGGCGCATAGCTTACGGAATGTGGCCTCGGTTGATCGCCCAAGGCAAAAGTATCGATCTTGGCTCGCATCTAGGAACACGGCGCGATCGCCCGCCCAACAGAAGCTGATCTCGTCGCCCAATTTGTAGGGCATTCCGCCAGTTCCTTCTGGAGCGCAGGAAAAGGACGCGCGAGCCGAGGCCCGCGCGCCCCGACAGCCGCGACGACATCAGTCGTCGGAAATGCCGCCGACAAAGTTCATGCTGTCTTGTTCGATCCCGACGGTAGCTCCGCCTTTGGTCTCCACGCTCACGGCGCCCAGCTCGATGAGCTCCGCGTCTTCGACTTCGTTGATCCGGTCCATCTCAAATCTCCCAGTGGTTGTCGCGACCACCGCGACCTTTGCAGGCTGAGAGGACATTTCCAGGATTTGAATTTTATAATCCAAATCGCTAGCGATTATTTCTCGATAATAATCGCGGCCTGACACTTGAGATATTTGGGGGCTGACTTACTTGGCCATCCGCCTCAGAAGCCCCTGTGCAGGGTTTGGCTTCTCATCAATAGAGCGGAATGGTGGTGGCGGGCTGCGGAGCGCTCTGCTAACTTTTACCTGCCCGGCTGGCTGACGCGCATGTACAGGCTTCCGCTAAAGGCGTCAGCGCGCGTCTCAAGCGCGTTCTCAACGGCCGGCGCTATGATCTCTTATGCGCGGCCTTGTCCGTGGGTGGGGCAACCCCTGTGTATCAGTGCGTCTGCCCCGAACGTCGGTGCAGGCGCCTTACGATATCCGTAGCCGCTCGATGCCGGCGACGGTGATATTGGACGAGCAGCGGACGAAGGGCGTTCGACTGATTATCGGCCAGGGCCGCGACTAGGGCGGCCAGCTCCGTCTCCACCTCCCCAATCACCTGGAGTTCGACCCGCCGGACAAGGTGCAGCCTATCGTTCAAGCTGCGGATGGCATCGGCGCAGACCTCGTTCCCGGTCCGCTCGCCGAGCATCAGGAACAGCCGCGCCACGGCGGCGACGGGGTCTTGGCCGTCGCCGACGGGGATCGCGGTGGCGTCAGGCGTTGGGGATGTAGGGCTCGAGAGTTGCAGGGCGATCTGCAGAACCTGCCCGTTCCAATCATAGAGATCGCGCAAGCTGTGTTCGCTGATCTGGAGGGCGTGGAACCCCTCGCTCGGCCGCGCGTCCACGAGCTGCTCGCCCACCAGCCGGTGCAAGGTCGCCCGGACCGGGGTGATGCTGGCGTTGTGAAGGTCGGCGAGCTGCGCCGCCTCGATCCGCTCCCCCGGCCTAAAGGCGCCGTCCAGCACCTGCTGTTTGACGACGCGGTAGATACGCTCGCTCGTCGGATCAGGTCCGCGCTTCATGCATGTTCCATCCCGAACCCGTGCTTATTGCTTTGGGGCATCCGCCCCATTGACCGATTAGTGAAAGCGGCCGCCCATAGAGGAGCGCGGCGCCGGACGGCGGCGCCGTTTCTCAAGGCGGCCCCAAGGTCATGCGACCCGGCCGAGTTCGATCCGGTGGCGCAGCTCCTGATCGGCTAAGGTCGTCATCTCTTCAGCATCCCGAGCGCTGGCTGCGGCGGCTTCGAACACCGACTGGATCAGCGGCAGCGGCAGACCGGCCCAGGGCGCGCCGGGATCGATCTCCATCATGAACACGTCATGGCGGTCGGTCAGGTTGCGCAGATAGACCGTCTCTTCCCGACGGATCGGCAGGCTGAGCGCAATCGCGACGCCGCCCTCGGGATAGGGCTTCGGCGGCCCAAGAACCCTGAGCCGCCAGCCGGTGCGAATGGCGTAGGCCATCACCTCCATATCGGCGATGGCCAAGCATTGGGTGGCGCCGCGGTCCAGCAGGTATTCGATCACGGCGATCCGCAGCTCCTGCGCGACGGTCGGATCGGCGCCGATGCTGATCCACCGCGCCATCTCCCAAAGCTCAGGCTCGTCGCGCAGCGCCGTCGCATCGCCCTCGACGTAATGAGCCATGCGATCAATGATCATCGAGAAGTCGTCGGCCGGACGAACGCGAATGCTGGAATAGCAGGAGCCATTCTCGTCGATGGCCATCAGGTAAACCGCGCGGGCGTCGTCTCCTTCGTCGAATTCGCCGCCCTCCTTTACTGTCAAGTTCCAACCTTTGGATTTGACGAAAATCTCATAGCGCTGTCGGTGCATCTCTCGAAGCTGAGCCCGATAAAGATGACGGTTCGCGGCGGTGCAGACGTGAATCATGAAAGCCCTCCATGAGAAGGCCCATTTTTGTTTCTGGCATTTGAGTCAGTCCACCCCTCGAAAGCGAGGGGATTGGTGGCGTATTTACTTTAATTATCGGATTATATCAGGATTATAAGGGGAAAATATCGCGATTATAATTAATATATTGCATCCCGTGGCTGCCGCTTGCTTGGGCGATGCGCCCGGCTCTTTGATCGAGCATGTCCCCTTCAGGCGCTATCGCGCCGAATTTCGATATGAGAATTTCAAGCAGATGGCGCCCAAACTCGGCGCGCTGTCAGCGGGGCTTAGAGCAGAAGGCCGCCATCGGGCGCGAGAAGGCCGTAGGTGAGCGCCTTACGAACAAGTTCTGCGCGGCTTGCGACGGCGAACTTTAGCTTTGCCTTATCGATATACTCTCGCACCGTATGGGCGGAGATCCCCAAGATGATGGCGGTTTCGCCGTCGTGCTTGCCTTGGCACATCCAGTGGACGCACTCTTTCTCCCGACGTGTGAGCGAGGCCGACATGGTCGGCGCTATCGCCAAGGCGCCTTGCGCGAGGTTCAGGCCCAAGGCGGCATAGACGGCGCAGACGCCCTGGAGCACCCGAACGGCGTCCGGGGGTAAGAGGATTGCATGGTCCGACAGGAGATTGACGACCGAAAACTCGCCAAAGGGGCCACGAATGGGAACCACGAGGGCGTCCTTGGCCCACGCCGCCCGCGCCTCCTGAAAGAACAGCCGCTCCTCGGGCGATGCGTCGGGGTTTTCGACGTCACGCCAGGTAAAGGCGTCTCGCGAGGTGAAGGCCTTGGGAATCGTGGGGTCGAGGCGGGCGTACTTCTTTGCCGCATAGTGCTCGACCCAGGGATCATCCTGGCCGAACAAGACCTTCGGCGCGATGGTTGATCCCGCGCTAGCGAGGCGAATGAAGGCCGCCGATTTGAAGCCTAGCCCTTGAGCCCAATTCAGAAATAGAGCGTCGAGTGCGAGGATCGACGTGCAGGTCGTCGCTTCGGCCAGAAACACCGCCGAAGCCTCGCTCAAGATGCGAGTCGAGAATTCTACCATGGGGCGACTTCACGACGGAAAGTTCGGACATCAATCACGATCAAAGCGTCACTGCAAAATCATCCCGGGACTGATCGAAAATTAGGCCCGAGCGGCCTCATTGCAACCGCCCGATGACGGTCTTGCAATCAGTCAACGTGCGTAGGGGGATGCGGATGCCGCGTGGCCAGCGTCATTGTGAGATCCATCGTCGGCGCGTCAGCGCTTCATGATCTCAGTCGTGAAGTGTCCGGGTTGGTTCGGCATGATCCCGCGCCACGGCCGCCCAGAAGGCCAGAATCTCGCCCTCCTCCGGCGTGCTCTCCCCGACGACAACGGCGAACAGCCCGAGCTTTGCTGCGAACTCCTTGGCGGAGATGGCGCCGCCGCTCTCCAAAAGGTTGACGACCAGGGCGATCAGCTTGCCCTGGGCGCGGATCAAGGCGGTTAGAGATGGCCCCGTTTCCGCATCTTCGAAATCGGCGTTTTTCAGGGGGCGACTCCTTCGGCGCGGCCGAACGCAGGCCGAGACCATATAGTCACTATAGTGACTGGCGCGGACCTTGGTTTCAAGAGTCCGTGCTCGAATGCAACTGCGAAAGGTGTTCGGGCTTAACGTCCGCAGGCTCAGGAAGCAGCGGGGTCTCTCAATCGAGGCGCTCGCGGATCTGATCGACGTGGCCTACACCTATGTTGGCCAGTTGGAGCGGGGCCAGCGCAATCCGACCTTGGCCATGGTGGAAAAATTCGCCGGCGCGCTCGATGCGTCGCCTATCGACTTGCTGACGTCGGTTCCTGTCGAGGACGGTCCGGAATTGGATTAGCAGCGCAGCGCCTGCGGCTGTGCTCAATGCCGACACGTTGACGGCCCAAGGCCTGCCTGACTGATCACCTTGCGCCTACCATGATCGGTCAGGATTTCAGTTATTTCAGTTATGGTGGGCGGCCGATATAAAGGGGCAGGAGTTTTCCCAATGACGGCCCACGTCCTCCAGTATGTTGAACTGCCCAAACACGACCGCGAGCGCGCTGCGCCTTTTCCCAAGCTAGAGAGCGGCGACACGGTCGAAATGCGGGTACGCACGAGCGCCGGTGATCTGACGACGGTCGTCTTGCCGCCCCGCGCCGCGGCGCTCATCGAGGCCCTCCTCGATCATCTCTATCGTGGGCAGCGCGTTGCGGTCCTTTCCGAGGACCGGGAAGTCACGCCCCATGATGCTGCGCTGATCCTGGGTATGTCGCGACCTCTTGTCGTGCATCGTATGGATGTTGGCGATCTGCCTTTCCGCATGGTCGGAAAGCACCGTCGCGCTCGGCTGAAGGACGTGCTTGGTCTCAAGGGCCGGCTCGACTCGCAACGGGTCGCGCAAGTCGCATTGGCCGAGGACGCGGACGAGCTGATGAAGGTTTATGACGTATAGCCCGCTTGCCGCGGTCTATGAGCTGAGCCATTGCAGCGGTGAGATTTCGAGCAAGCCATTTTAAGATGGAAAGCGGCATATTTAGCCGATTTTAGACAGCCGAAGCGATTTTCAGATCAGAGCGGCATCTCCCGGTAATCGGAGAGCGGCCGTCGGTCGCACTCGGTCCCGGAGCTTCGCTCCTCCTACGGGCTCGACCCTTCGGGCGGCCTTTGGCCGCCGCCGGCCGCTCGTCGGCGCTTCCCGCCGCGCTAGTCGCGCGGCTCCTTGCAGCCTACATCCTGGCTTAAGGGCTTGCGTTCCAACTTTCGTCAAGGCGCCTTGTGGCGATATAAAAACTCCGCTTCTGGATTTATTAGCAGACGGATCGTATCAATCCTTCCATGGCCCTTGAATCCCACATCAGCCACCGCGACCGCATCGTCGCGTTCCTCGCCGACCGGGGGATGGCGCGCCTGACAGAAATCAAGGCGACCGGCGCGACAGCGGCGGCCGTTGCGCGCCTGGAGCGTGAAGGCGCCATCGTCCGTCTCGGCCGGGGTCTCTATCAACTCCCCGATGCGCTGACCGACACCCACTATGCCCTTGCCGAAGCCAGCAAGCTGGTCCCCCGCGCGGTGGTTTGCCTGACCTCGGCGCTGGCGTTCCACGACCTTACCGACAGGATGCCGCCCAAGGTCTGGCTGGCGATCGACCGCGCGGATCGCCTCCCGCGCCAAACTCAGC
>Ga0116229_10010700_pt1 | contig 13703 bp, 12 predicted proteins | sample S1TSphgellanicum_3_FD_87313 | JGI IMG/M metagenome (GOLD analysis project Ga0116229, IMG submission 87313) | Host-associated microbial communities from peat moss isolated from Minnesota, USA - S1T2_Fc - Sphagnum magellanicum MG | ecosystem: Host-associated > Plants > Peat moss > Unclassified...
CAATTCAAAAAGTTCCATTACAATTCTCCTCACTTATCCCACACTCTTAAAAACAACAAAAAAAAGCCCCCCCCCCCCCCCCCACTATTCGTACCTCCTTATCCAACATCGATAACCAATCTTGAACAAGGATAAGGTAACCCAACCTTACCCTAATGCAGCCAACCTACTTCCCCCTTATCATAACCAAGCCACCACCCCTAAAATCTTATTGGGATAAGGTGATATGCCCTAACCCACCCCTTTAAACTTAAGGTTAACCCCAAAACTTTTTTAGCTGGCCTACCTAAGCTTATCGAAAATTAAGTTATGTTAATTACGGCCCAATACTTGGGCCATGTTTCCTAACAACATAAAATGCACCTTGAGCAATCCAGGGCTAAAAGAAAAATAGGTATTTTCAATTGGTCATTACATAAATTTTAGTTGCAGGCAACATTTGCGATTAAAATTTCATTTGTCGCCTTGGACAAGTCACATGTGATATTAGTCGCAAACAACAAAGGTTGTTGGATGAAAGAAAAAATCAACAAATACAACTACATCTTTTAACTCCATTGTATATGTATTGTCACATGTTATCAAAATGTAACTATTTTAGTCACAATTGAAGGCAAATGATGTGTTGCCACATGTCTTAATGTTTAATTATTTAAAAAATAAATATTGCTATTATTTTGAAATAATCTAGGACATTCAATTCAAATGTTTAAATGATCTTCTATTATGACATGTGGCCTAATGTAAATATGCCATGTCACATTTAAGAATGAATTCAATAAAAAAATTAATATTAGGTTAGTAGGTACCTAGGTAGGTACATAAATAGGTGCTTACAAAACTGAAGTAAAAAGGTAGGTAGGTAGGTCCTACATTCCTAGGTTAAATACCTACTCATGAAAATAGATATTTAAGTAAGTAAATTCATAGGTCGACTTAAGTGGATAAATCAAATTAAGTACATACCTGGCTAGGTAGATAAATAGGTTGGGGAGGTAGGTAGTTTAAAATTGTGCACAATTTGTTTTTTAGTTTTCAGTTAAACCTTTTGATTGGCTCATCCCATGTGCACAAATTTTTTAATGTGAAATTGAATGACTGCACCCCTTCTTTATATAATGTTTAAAATAGGAATGGAGAACAAACAATATGGGATAAATTTTGAAGTTGCAACTTCCTCACAAATTAAGTTGAACTCCAAAACTTCCTCATGCCTTTTGTTTTTAATTTTTATATTTCTAAACAATTTAAGTACATGGCTCCAATATATTTTAAAATATTTTATTACTTAAAAAAATCTGGTTGAATTATAGATAATATAATTAATGTAATATATATATATATAATTAAACAACTAACTCTTTTTTCAATTCAAATAATAAATAATGAACTAACAATTCTTATCAAAAAATAAAATTTTACACGATTTTTAAAAAATTAATATTAAATTAATTACATTAATTAATATATAATTACATTTATTATTGTAAAAAAAATTATTGGTCATGTAATTTTTTTGCCTATTAGTAAATACTAAGTAAAATAAAATATTTAAACATATAATTAATTTTTATAATTACAATAAAATTGATGTAAAAATAGTTATCATAGATAAGTAATTACATGATTAAAAAATTAAAAACCTAAATTGCTTTATAATAATTCCTGATATTATAATCCTTACAATAATTATTTTAACTATATTTCGTTTTAATAATTAATACTATAATTTTTCCAAAATTTTAATTCATATTTCAAGTTATAAATTACAAGAATGTGAATAATTATGTTGAATTAAAAATAATTATGCATATACTATGAGAATAAAAATTATATAATATAAAAATCTATGTTGTGACAATAATTATTTTGTGTAACTTATAATTAATAATTATAATCATTTATTATTATTTATAAAAGTGATTTATTATGGATTACACTAGTAGAAAAAAAAACCTTAAAACTCAATCAATAATTTTCTGAATTGAAATATTAATTTTGAGAATCCAAAACAATAATTCGGAATTGTAATTTCTATGAAATAAGTTTTAAAAAATTAATAATAAAAATCTCAGAATTGAAATATTAATTTTTTAAATCAGTAATAATAATTTAGAATTCAAATATCAATTTTTAGATGAAATTATTTTTTTGAATTTAAATTTAAAATTCAAATTCAAATTCAAATAAGTTTTTAAGGAATTGAAATAACAATTTTCAAATTCAAATATCAAGTTTCAAATTCAAATTACTTTTTTAAAGAATTGAAATAGTAGTTTTCAGAATTGAAATATAATTTTTTAGATCAAATTTTTTTAAGAAAATTAAATTTAAAAATTCGGAATTGAATTATCAATTTTTAACTTCAAATAGTTTTTTTTTCAAATTCAAATAATGTTCAAGGAGAACTGGATTCCCACTAGCCACATCCACCATATCTAATGCCATGTTTCAAAACTGTTCTTCTACACTGACTTGTATTGGGGTGGTCGACTTATGAATTGATATAGGTGGAGTTGTCATTATGTGGCGGGGTGTACCCACTTGTGTACTAAATAGGTTTTTCAACCCACCTTGAGAAGTCCCTTTCAATGATCCACAAAACCAAGCAATCATGCCCTCTACAAGGTTGGGATGAAGAAGCATTAAAACCTTGAGTTGATGCTTGCAAATGTTTCCATGTTGTGCATTGACACAGTTACAACATGCCCACTCTAATATTGGGTTGTGGATGGCGTGTCGCATATGGGTTTTTTTTTGTGACATGACATGTGTTGGATCACCATCATAGGAAGGCAATGTCACATTTCTGTCAAGAATCAACCATGCCCCCACAAGGCCCCAACCATAAACAATTATTGGCATTTGTTATTCATGAACCCATTGTTTTTGCATAGACTTTGATACTAGTACTGAGTGAGGACATCCTTGACTAATTCATGGATGCACTAATCCACACGAAGACCAACCAATCTACTTTTCCTTAACTTTAATTGGGCCTTCAATGTCCCATGGTAATTTTCAATTGTAGCATTAATGTCTTGCCCAACATATGGTAGATTTCGAAATCCAACCACCCACATGTGAGTTTTATGACGCTAATTTTCCTCCATGTATTTCCAAAAAAATTAGATGTAGGGTACTTGCTAGTGATATATTGTAGCATATTCATTGCTCACATTTCAGCACTTGCTCCAAATGGACCATCCTTGTCTTACATGATGTTCCTTAGTTCTTACAATACATTACTACATAATGTTGGGTCTCTTATCTTGATACATGCTTGTTTTTAACATGTTTTTTTCACATGCCACAAACATAAGAAAATGGCAGTGTTTGGCCATATAGTCTTGCAAGAAAGAAAATGCATTATATATGAAACTTGGTGGATTTAAATACAATCAATGTTCATGCATGTTACATCCATTGGGGCAAGTGACATGCATAATAGATAATTGGCAATTTGTTGGATAGAAAGGGGGAAGGGATAAGGATTTACTTCATGCAGTTGATGTGCCCTTGGGCATAATCAACAATGAAAGCATTGGGATGCCATGATGGGTGAATATTGTGAATGTTTTCATTCAAAGCATGCATCCATGGTGTCAAACCCTCTTGTCGACATCGTGATGTGATGCAATATGCCATTGTGCCATTGGTCAAACACCATCATGGTATAAAAGGGGAATTGCCACAATTCACAATAGAGATATGTTAGTTAAACATTGACTAAAGAAGTAATGAATGATCTATTAACAATTTCAAATTTTTACATGTATTTTTTTATGTCCATTGATTTGTCTTATTAATGTTTCAATGGCATTAGAATACATATATTATAGTGTATTAGAACACAAGTGCATGTATTATGTATAAGACATAATGTATCACTTTTTTTTCATTTGTCCTAAACTACAACACCTCCTTGGTGTCCATGTTCAATCATCATCTCCCTTTGCCATGGTGTTTGGATACCCAGAGTGAAAGACATGTTTTGCCCAGTGAGACCACCATCCACCTCTACCCTAGTTTTTTGATAGTAAAACATTGAATTAATGTTTTGTTGAACATCCACATACACACACTTTTTGCATCATTCTTATGTAGCTAGTATGTTTCTTGAACCAATTTCCCAAACAACACCATCTTGTTCAGTGAGGAACATGTCTCTATTTAACTCACGTGTCCCTAACATGATGTTCTTCACATGCTACCTATGTTTTGCCATAATTTGAAACATTGTGAGTCCAAACCTTAGTTGTTCCATCACGAAATCCTTGATCTATTATGATAAATGGGCAACAAATGCAAATTTGTCATCCATATTTAAATCCCCATGGACATGTAAACCATCTTGATGAACATGATTTCGTTGAATGAAACATAACTCTAATACATGTTTGAGCAAATACAATGTCTTAATGGTGAATTCAACACTACATCCTATTTTTATAAAACCACCCCATTTATTTCTAGAATCTCGTGTACCCTTGTGGTTTGTCCTAGATGGGATTACTTTTCCATTGACGTCTAATTTTTTGGATTTGCATTATGATTTTGTGTAATATCCTTCACAACATTTGTGAGATCATTGGGACCATATTGACATTGGTACTTACAAACAACTAGCCAACCAATTTTATGCTACTTATGAACATACATTGCATTATAAAAAAAAACAATTAATCACATTTTTTTGTTTACATAATAATAAATTTAATTCATCAAATGGTGAATATCACATCTAAACATGTATAATATGAATGCAAATCTTAGAGGTTAAAATTTGAACCTTGAAAACTTGGAAGCACTACAAATCATTATCAAGGTGGATGATGCGTTTTTTGCAAAGAAAGTGACATTGTCCACCATTTTTACCTTTTTCACCAACTATGAAATCAAGTACTTGAGTTGTGGGGATGAATGTAACTTCAACAAGGCAAGGGCTTTGTTGCATCCTAATGTGTTGAATGATGACTTCCCACAACAAGTTTTCATGATCAAAAGGCCCATTTAATGGTGTTTGAACTACATTTTCTATTGCATGTAGTTTAGCTTGATGGCCATGTTCATACAAGGACAACTTCCCCTCCATGCCTGCAAAAACCATTGTAAAAGATATTAGTTTCTATGCACCTTACATTAAAATTATGATAATCAACATACAATGAATTAAAAACATGGTAAATCTTTGACTTACATAGAATTAGGTCATAACAACATGTGAAAAATTTGTAAAAATGTCAAAATGTGTTCCAAAACACCCTTGGAATAACACGAGAAGATCATGTGAAGAGGAAGTTCATGTCAAGTTTGATATGCAAAAGCTTGAAAAATATGACCCCAAACTTTAGTATACAAAATAATCCTCATTGGAAGTTCAACATATATTTATAATAAATTAACAAATGCAAATATCAACTATTTAAAGTCAAAAAGTGGCGGGAAATGTGTAACACATGTCAATTTTTCCCATATGCAAAGATTTCTTTATCAAGTGTCAAATACTAATAATACATTTAATGTATTACTCACACCACGTGTTAGTAGCATAGTGGTGCATTTTGGTTACATTAATTTTTTGTTACTTTACCCATACACTTTGAAACGTGGCAACCTCTTGCCCATTTATTTTGAAAAAAATCCTACTCTTTTCATGTTTAGATAGACTATAATTTTTTTAGTGTATCAAAGGGTATCTAGTGTATCCATAGATCATTAATGTATCAACAAGTCTTTAGTATATTAATAACACATGGTTAATAATAATTACTTATAATATAAAAATTGATGGTAAATGTATACTAGGTGTCAAATTTTCATATGTAAAGTTTATTTCTCAAGTGTGAAAATATGTTTATAATACATTCAATGTATTGCTCACACCACATTTTACTAATTAGCAACATAGTGGTGCATTTCGATTGAATTAAAAACTTTTGACTTTCACCCATACACTTTGAAACATGGCAACCTCTTGTCCATTTATTTTGAAACATTTTTGCTCTTTTTATGTTTAGACAGGTTGGAAAATCTTTAGGGTATTAGAAGGTCTTTAATGTTTTAATAGATCATTAATGTATTAATAAATCTTTAGTGTATCAATGACATATGGTTAGTAATAATTAATTATAATCAATGATTGTAAATGTTTATTCAATACTAGAATTCCTAAATTTTTTTACTAGAAATTTTGGTAAAAAAAGACCCATTTTGAACAAGCGTAAAAAAAACCTCTTAGTCATTTTGGACAAGTCATTTTGAACTTGTCCATTGCCATTAGGCCATCTACTTTTTGACCAAGCCTAAGTTGACATTTTTGACTACTACTTTCAACTACTCATTTTGACTAATAATTTGACTAATCAATATAACAATCAAATGATTTTTTGATTGGTCAAACATCATTTTGCCTAGGCAAATGTTATGTGACATTTAAACAATGACCAACCAAGTTATGGCTTGTGACATCTAAACATTGGCCACCTAGGCAATGCCACATGGCATTTAAACATTGGCCACTAGGTTATGCCATGTGGCATTTAAACATTGGCCACTAATATTTGCCACATGGATAGAACCTAAGCAACCTAGGTTAGATCTAAAATTAAATATCTACTTTTAAGGTTCCTATGTTTAGGAATCTACAACCTAAACTCTTATGACTAGGTTTAGGAGTCTATAACTAACAACTAAGTATAAAAGCCTAAAGTAGGTTAGGGCAACCTCAGCTATGACCTTTACTAAGTTTAAATGTACATCACCTAAATTAAGTGTACACCTAGGTGACCTAGGTAGGAAAATCTTGTTTCATTTTGAATTTGGCCTTTAAGGTTGGGCCTTTCAATTGTTTCATCCCAAGTGATTTTCCTTTTTAAAATATTTCTTATGTCTTGGATGCTTATGGTGCATCTATTTATATTGCCCATCATTTTGAAAGGATGATAAACAATATGGAACAAACTTTTGGGAGGGAGAAACATTTTCATGTCCACACAACATTATTTCTATATAACTATGTAAAATACATAAATTAAGTAAAGAAATAAATAAAGATGTAGGTAATTATGTATGTCAATTAATTTAAAATAAAATTTAGTAATGGTTAATATCTAGTTATTTAGTTATAATCAATAATTACAAAATTATTATAATCCTTGAATTATATAAAATATCAAGATAGGTATAATGTATTATATTGTTGATTGATAATTACAACCAAATTATAACTAATCCTTACAAATTTGACTTAATTCATTATATATTATCAACAACGTATTTGTAATAATTAATATTTAACTATTTAATTACTCATTAATTAATGTATTTTAGGTAAATAACTAGTTAACCAACTAGTAATTTATCATAGGTATATAAATGGCCTACCCTAGCTCATATAATTAGGTTACCTATAGGCTAAAATATAGGTAAATAGGTGGAGTATAGGTAAGGTATGTACAAATAAATACGCCTACATATAAGCTAATTGTATTTAGGTTATTTAATCACATATTTACATTACATAAGTTAAATAGGGTGCTAATTTAATCTAGGAAAAATAAATTATGGCAAAAATAATGATTGGTAAATAATGTTTAAACCAACCACAATTAAAATAATTATGGAAAAAATAACCATGACTAAACTAATTATGGTTCAATTAACCATATTTAAATAAATATGGTGAAACTAACCATGAATAAAATAAATAAAGCCAAACTAACTAATGGATCAATATGGTTAAACTAATTAATGAATAAATATTTTATGACTAAACTAGAAATGATTGAACTAATGATGAGTAAAATAAATATGGCCAAATTAACTAAGGAATAAATAATTTATGGTTAAACGAACCGTGGCTAAATTAGAAATGGCTAACTAACCATGAATAAAGTTAATATGACTAAACTAACCAATGAATAAATATTTTATGGCTAAACCAACTATGCATAAATTAATTATGGCTAAAATAAAGATGAATGAAGTCAATAAATCTAAAATCAAAATGGTTAAAATAATTATGAAAAAATTAACCATGGCTAAATTAGAAATGGTTAAACTAACCATGAAAAAAATAAATTTGGTTAAACTAACCACTAATAAAGTTAATATGGCTAAAATAACTAATGAATAAATATTTTATGCAAAAACCAATTATGCAGAAATTAGTTATGACTAAAATAATTATGGTTTAAATAAAAATGGTTTAAATATTTATGGCAAAATTAAACATGCTTAAACTAGAAATGGTTACATTGACCATGAGTAAATAAATTTGGCTAAATTAACCATTGATAAAATTAATATTGTTAAACAAATTAATGAATAAATGTTTTATGACAAAACCAATTATGTAAAAACTAGTAATGACTAAAATAAACATGAATGAAATAATTATGGCTAAAATAAAAATGATTAAAATAATTATGGCAAAATTAAACATGGCTAAACTAAAACTGGTTAAACTAACCATTAGTAAATAAATTTGGTTAAATTAACCACTAATAAAATTAATATGGCTAAACTAAGTAATGAATAAATATTTTATGGCAAAACCAATTATGACTAAAATAAACATGAATGAAATAATGATGGTTAAAATAATTATGGTAAAACCAACCATGGTTAAACTACTAACCATGACTAAGATGAATTTGGCTAAAATGAACATGAATGAAATAATTGTGGCTAAAATAAAAATGTTTAAAATAAATATAGATAATTTAGTTATGCTAATAGTAACCATAGTTAAATTCATAAGTAGTTGAGCCATAATTAATTTCAATATAATAAATTTAACCATAGGTAAATAAACCATATATATATATATATAATTAGTTTAATCATAATTAATTTGGTCATGATTCATTTAGTTATGATTAATTAACTTTTACATTTTTCAACTTTTTCTAATTAATCAAACATAGTCAATGTTAAATGTAATGCCAAGATACTAAACTAGTATTAAAATTTGTAATTGGCCCTTTTGATTAGGCCATTGTCCACTTTGACTAAGTGATTAGGTGTCAAATTTTCATATGTAAGGTTTATTTCTTAGGTGTGAAAATATGTGTATGGTACACTCAATGTATTGCTCACATTTCATTTTCATAATAGATTAATGATTTTTAACAAAATTAACAATTGTTTTAATTTACTTATAAACTTGGAAATGTGGCAACCTTTTATCCCTTTATTTTTAAAAATTCTCGCTTCTTTTATGTTTAGAAGGGTTGAAAAAGTCTTAGTATATCAACACATCATTAATGTATCAATAAAATTTCAGTGTATTAGTGACATGTGGTTAATAATAATTAATAATTATTGAAAAATGAGTAATTGTATATTAGGTGTCAAATTTTCATATGTAAGGTTTATTTCTCAAGTTTGAAAATATGTTTATGATACACTCAATGTATTGTTCACATCACATCTTGATTATGGGTTTTTTACTAAATTAACAATTGTTTTACCTGACCTATAAACTTGGAAATGTGGTCAAGTCTTGTCCATCTATTTTGAAAAATTTCCTACTCTTTCTATGTTTGGATGGGTTGAAAAATCCTTAATGTATTAATAAATCCTTGGTGTATAAAAAACATATGTTATATTATAGTTATTTATGATTTTAAAAATGGTGCTAAAATATATGCCAGGTGTCAAGTTTTCATATGTAACCATTTATTTCTCAAGTGTGAAATATTAATAATACATTCAATGTATTGTTCACACGTGTCAACAATAAATTGGTGGTTTGGTATTAAATTAACAATTACTTTACCTTACCCATAAACTTGGAAATATGATAATATTTTATCCATGTATTTTCAAATTTTTGATGTACTAATTTTTTTGATACATTAACAATTGTAGTATAATAAACAAACATTTAGATGTTCATCTATAAAGTTTTTTATGCATGTAATCATTTTGAAAATTTTCCATGCATCTTTTTACACAATACATATGTACCATAGTATTTATGTTGATGATATAACATGATGCATGATGACATAATGCATAATGAAATATGATGCATTGATACATTACCATTTCAATACACAAAAAAATAAAATAAAATTGCCAGTACTTCTTGGAATATTTATTGCTTGGTAAAAAATGATTTTACTAACAATTACCCTGTTTTCACTCACATCACACATTTTCACTCTTGGGCAAGATGCCCTTGACTTCAAAAAGGTACTAATGTAAGCACCTGGTAAGCACCCATCATCAAAACCTAGGGATCATTTTATGCTCGAGGTTTAAAACCCTTCTAAATAATAAAATAAATTAAAATAAAAAAGATGCTACCAAACTAAAATCAAAAAGTCCAAATGTGGCCCAAAAACATTTGCCCAAAAAATGGGAATATTTTGACAAAATATTCAGTTTCAATTTCCCGTGTGTTGGTGGTGGAAGACAAAGGGTATAGTGGTGGCCCCAAAGAGATCTATTTTTACCATGTAACAATAGAGTAAAGGCTACACCAGAAACAATTCTTTTTTCAATTAAAAAAAAATTGAAGTTCCCAAAGAGATGCCCTAACAATAACACGAGTTGTGAAAGTTGAAACAATGTGAAAGCAATGGCAATCTTATTAGACCCTTCACTCACTTACCTCTTTGGTTTGTGAAGAGTCCACAAATTGATTTTCATTTGGACACCAAAGCAGATTCTGAAAGGAATCAAGTGTGAAGTTTGATTGCCTGCCTTTTCAAGTATGGAATGTGTCCAGCCCGGCAGGGCGAGACAACATTCCAATAGGTGTAACAAGTGCTACTAGGGCCTATTCCAGAATGTAATCAATGTTAAAAATTGGCTTGCCATGACCTCTCCGCAAGTTAAGGGGCTTGCTCAGGTGAGTCAGAATCAGCATTAGCCTGCCTGCTTTCTAGTAAAAAATATACCTCCAATGGGTCTCCCTCTTTTATGAAGTTGTTGACATGTTCAAGTTTTTTATGCTAGGTAATAATATCAATCACAACCTCCTTGCCCCCAGTCTAACATTATTCACTTTTGACAATGCTTCGGTGTTTGAAGCCACACATGAATTGAACCTACGAAAACAACCAGGGAAAAACCCAACATGAGATCTGAACCTGCATCAATAAACTGGGAAAATAGCCAACCCGCAAATGGAACCTGCATGAAGAAACAGAAAAAACGAACCCATGAATTAAATCTGCATATGTGAAAATTTTCACATAGCTGGACAAAAAACATGAAGGGAAAAAGCTCTAATCCCTCAAGGTCTAATTCACAGTAGTCGCTTAAATCATATAAGGGATAGCAACTGGTTCCAATCCATTGTTTACATTTACTCACCTGTTCAGATTTGTGTCGTCTTTGCGAGAGTCCAGAGATTGTGAACATGTTTGAATCCCAACCTTGAGCCCCATATATTCTGGTCCATAGTCCGTACTTCAATTTCTCAAGCGCAGCTCTATCTGCAGAAAAACCATTGCAAAGAGATTTGTGCTTTACACCTCCCAAGAACGAATTTGATGGCCATACCTGATCACAACTGGCTTCCTTTGCTAATCAACACATAATGAGTGAGAACCCAACCCACATCTAGAATTCCAGCTGGAAAATGTTTCATTTTGCCATCACCAAACTGGCTTAATCATAATAATCAGCCAGGGATCTTACTAATCTGGCTGGCTGGTGAAATCCAAATGTCAAGAATGGTGTGCACACCCACATATGGGTGACACTTGACAGTTGCTCATGTGTTCATATTTGTGTGCCACTTTAACACATTTTTGCTCACTGGTTACTCACATAATTGCATGTTATGTGCTGAAAAAGCACAAGGTATGAAAGCTTAGGTCAATCAGACTGCAGACAGCACCACATTGTGCCACACAAGAAACATGTAAAGAGAGCCCTGAGGATAACAGAGATGCCAATTGAATCAAATCACTATACATTGTTCATCAGCCTGCCAATCCAATTCACAGCAATTTGAGCCTTATTGAAGCTCTGAATTGCAACTAGACAAGGCCCAAAAAATCATTTGTAGCCAATTCATACTTTTGTACAAGAACTCTCAGAAAATTGCCTTTTGTCTCACATTCTGTGAAGGGTGGAATTAACAGGTCACCCCAAGCACAATCCTGGATGCAGGATCTCCAGCTCTAATTTCCAAAACTTGCACCAATGAAAGCTTCAAAAAACTTCTTGGTCCCTTTCCAATATAAGCAATTGTCTGATTGCAATAGCAGTTTGAGAAAACTGTACACACGAGAATGAGGTTCTATGATTGCTGAATCTTCCCAAAAATTATGAACTCCAATGCACTGCCAATACTAGCTCCAAAGTTTGGAGACCATCTGCACAAGAAACTGAGACATGATCTCCATTGGTTTAATGTGGCATTTACTGCACCAGAAGCAATCTCACTAGACTAGCCTGTTAGTAGAGACATGTTAGAAAATTGCTTAATGTTGGTCATTGCATGGCTAGAGACCCAACTTGAATTTTGTCCTAACCTACAATTTGCTACCAAGGACTCCATTGAAAACTTCTCATCAGGACAATGATACTGACCTTTTGAGATGAAGATCACATTCCAACAGTCAATCTTCTGATCAAAATTGCTAGAGTTGCTCCAATCATGATGTTAGCAATATTCACAATGTCATTCGTGATCTGCCAGCCCACCACCAGAAACCACATCATTGAACCTTACTCAATCAAATGCTACACCTGTATACATTGGGGAAGGAACAGCAGACAATAGTCTGTGAATCAAGGCGGAGGTGGAGGAGAGGCACCCATTCATAGCTTTCATGACCCTGTAATGCTGCTCCAATAAAGCTCTCACATAGATTTGCTATTTGTGCAGCTACCACACAGATGATAGCCCCTGTTTGATCTGTCTGCAGAAAAGAGAAAGGAGAGCCAAATTTCAGGAACCTGTTTTCTGGATGCAAATTTTGGAAGAGGGAATCATTAGGATTTAAAGTATGCTGAGGCAGAGCACTGAAAACCCTGTACCATCTTCAGAGCATATGCAACAGCACTAAGAATGACTGATGCAAGCAAGCCTGCTAGGGTGCCCTCCAAGCTCACTGCCCCTTCTGTTCCCCGTGGCACTATTGACATTGTTGTCACCAAATACCTGTCCCACAGATTCAGGGCAAACAAAGGTCTGCAATTGAATCCACATGCTGAGCTCAGACCCAAATATGAACACGCAGAAGAAGATGTTTCAATCCTTTTTGAGGTTTGATCTTTTGGTGAGGTGATCAATGCAGCAATCTTTGAAGGAAAGAAAGAGAAGGTTAACTGACTGACGTGGTTTTGCCATAAGCTTTGCCAATTTCACTTGATATTGTGTCACTCAGCTTTGTGCAGAAGCTTGCCAGAAAACCCAGATGCCAGAGAGCTTCCCATTCCAAGCCTCCCACCCTTGCTATGGCTGCAGAAGCACACATCACACCTGCTGCACCAGATCCTAATACACTTCCTGGTCCCCTCCTTCCACTCTTCTTCTCTGCAATTCCTGCAGCCTCCTTTTGTTTGATCTTCACTTTGGTTGCTAGAGATCCCTGCAGAACCCCCCCCCCCCCCCCCCCCCCCCAAAAACAAAAAACACACCACCAACACACACAACCAAAAACAAAAAAAAACACAAAAACACAAAAAAAGAAAGACAGAAGAAAAAAAAAAGAAAAGGAGAAACCAGAAAA